>MDTD01160532.1_pt1 | contig 10455 bp, 10 predicted proteins | sample 811221 | NCBI WGS metagenome assembly MDTD01 (sample SAMN05326646, study PRJNA326480) | marine metagenome | isolation source: seawater | place: Pacific Ocean: South West | collected 2011
GCTTCAAGCAAAACTTTTGAGAGTTATCCAACAAGGCGAAGTTGATCGAATCGGGGGGCGAAGACCAATTCCGATCGATGTAAGGCTGGTGGCTACAACCAATAAGAATCTATCCGACTGTGTGAAAGAAGGAATTTTTAGAGAAGATCTTTACTATCGTTTGAACGTCGTGAGTTTTACACTTCCTGCTTTGAGAGATCGCATAGGAGATATCGGGTTGCTTGCAGATCATTTCATTAAGCAAATTTCAGAGAAAAATAATAAAGAGCTTTTTGGGATTTCAGACGCAGCTATCGCTCGACTCAATGAGTATAAATGGCCTGGAAATATTCGAGAACTTCAAAACGTTGTGGAGCGAGCCGCAATCACAGCAAGAGGCAAGACCATAGAGGCCATCGATATTTCAATTGATGGACAGCGTCCCGATCAAAGTGAAGAAACTGAGTCAGGAGAAATTCAGTTTGAAAAAGTCAACTGGTCTCCGGGTCAAACACTTGACGATGTTGAAAGACATGTCATCTTGGAAGCACTCGATTTTCACAATGGAAACCGTACTCACACAGCACGTGCTTTGGGGATCTCTATTCGAACCTTGAGAAATAAGCTAGCAGATTATCGTAAAATTGGAATTCACGTATAACGTAGACATCTGAGTTTCTTGTCGGGCAGAGCTTTTTGCCCGGCAAGTTTTTTCCTAGGCCCCCTTTTTATGGCAAACCAAGTTATTCTGAAAGCAGCACGAGGATTGATATGACAAATCGGATTTTTGATAAGACTATCGAGTCTTTAAACCAGTCATTAGACTTGCGTTTGCTTCAACAAAACGTCACGAGTTCTAATATCGCTAATGCAGACACTCCAGGGTACAAGGCTAAAGCTGTTGAGTTTGAGCAAGAGTTTCGAGAGGCACTCGGGGTTACTGATGAGCTTCCCATGGAAGGTTCTCACCCAGATCACATCGTTCCTAGAGAAGGTGAGCCGATTGAAGCAGAAGTTTATGCAAACCCCAATGGCATCGAATCTCTTGATGGAAATACAGTGAACCGAGCTGAGGAAATGGCAAACTTGGCGGAAAATCAAATTCTTTACAATTCTTCAGTGGAGGCATTGAAAAAGAAGCTGGGAATGCTTCGATATGCCATTACAGAAGGTGGAGGAGGTCGATAATGGATTTCTTTTCTTCGATGAGAGTGAGTTCAACAGGGCTTGACGCTCAAATGAAACGAATGAATACAATTTCAAGTAACCTTGCTAACTCCGATACTACTCGGACGGAAGGTGGAGGTCCTTACAAAAGAAAAGACCCTATTTTTGCAGCGGTCCCAGATCGAGAGAGTTTTGGCGAGATCCTTAATAACGAGCTTGACGAGCAAGTGCAGGGAGTGATCGTTACTGACATTGCCGAAGATGAACGTCCGGCGCGTTTGGTCTATAACCCCTCTCATCCTGATGCTGATGTGAATGGATATGTCGCGTATCCCAATGTAAATCCAGCTGAAGAAATGGCAAATATGATTAGTGCTCAACGGGCGTATGAGGCAAATATCACAGCCATGGGAACGGCCAAGTCAATGGCTCAAAAGGCTTTGGAATTAAGTCGCTAAAGGAGAAGGACTAGATGGCGTCAGGTTTGTCTATTGAAGGATTAAGTCAAGTTCAAGAGCTTGGCCCCTCAATTCAAAGACAGCAAACTAACCAAAATAGTTTTCATGCCGGAGAGCAGGGAAGTGCTACTGGAGAAGTGAGCACTAGTTTTGCCGATATGATTGAAAAATCAATGGACAAAGTGAATCGACTCCAGCTTAAAGCTGATCACTCTGTGAAAGATTTGATTGCTGGTAGGACGAAGAACATTCATTCCACGATGCTTGATTTGGAAAGAGCCGATCTTTCATTGAAATTGATGATGCAGGTAAGAAATAAAATAGTAGATGCCTATCGAGAAATCATGAGAATGCAGATTTAGTGATTGTTAATCTCGTCTAGGAGGGATGAGAAACCGTGTTAGATTATTTAAAAAAAGTTTTTGAACAAATAGGTGACTTTCTCTCAGGACTTTCTATTTCTAGAAAGATTGCTCTTGCATTTACCATGATTGTCGTCATTGCTGGGATTTCAATGCTGTTTATTTGGGCAGGACAGAAGAACTATCAGCCGCTCATGACAAATTTGAATACAGAAGATTCGACTGCAGTCATGCGCTATCTCCGTCAGAAAAATATACCCTTTCAGATGGAGTCAAATGGAAAAATTATCTCAGTTCCACCAGAAAGCATCCATGAATTGAGGCTAGAGATTGCCACTTTGGGACTTCCTGAAAGCAGTGTGATTGGCTACGAGGTTTTTGATCAGCAATCTGTAGGGACCACCAGTTTTGTGCAAAATGTGAATCGAAAGAGAGCCCTCGAAGGAGAGCTCATCCGGACGATTAGCAAAATGAATGGAGTGAAGCGAGCTCGTGTGCACTTAGCTATGCCGAAGAAAAGTGCTTTTGTTGAGGATCAAAAGGATCCTACAGCATCTGTTTTTCTTGATTTGAATCCTAGCACTCGGCTTAAAGATAAGCAGATTTTCGGAATAGGGAACTTAGTGGCAAGTGCCGTTGAAGGCCTTGAGATCGAAAATGTGGTTATTGTTGATCAAAACGGAAAGACTCTTTCAAAGAATGTGAGAGATTCCACTGTGGCGATGACAGCCTCGCAATTGGACTATCAGAAGAGTGTTGAAAGTCAAATTGAGTCACGCATTGAATCTCTTTTATCTCCGATCGTAGGTGATGGAAAAGTAGTCGCCAGAGTGAATGCGGATATCGATTTTTCAAGAAGTTCCGAAACACAGACACTTTATGATTCAGAAGGATCTGCAGTTAGGTCGGTTCAAAAAAATAATCAGAACATGCAAGGGCAACGTCCCGGTCCGTATGGGCGTCCAGGAACTCCAACAAACACACCGGGACAGAATGCTCCTGAAACAAATACAATCTCCCAGTCTACGACAAAAGAAAAGGAAACAGTCAATTACGATATTCCAAAAACAGTACGAAGAACGACTCATTCTACGGGAGGGATTAAGAAGTTAAGTGTGGCAGTTGTCGTTGATGGAAAGAGAAAAACTGAAAAGGGAGAAGACGGGAAAGTCATTGCTCAGACGGTTCCTTGGACTCCCGAGAAAATTAAAGAATTTGAAGCGATTATTGCTAAAGCAGTAGGTCTTGATGAGAAGCGCGGTGACAGTCTTGAAATCAAAAATATGGAGTTTACACGAGAAGACTTTGCAGAAGCAGAACGTCTTCTTCAGGCAGCTGAAAGGCGAGCTTATTATAAAAACTTGATGGTCTATGGGGTTATTGGACTGCTGATCGTTCTTTTCTTTGTCTTCGTTGTGAGACCTTTTATTAAGTGGATCACTGACAACACAGTCGATTCCGTAGACACATTCCTCCCTCAAACCATTGAAGAGCTTGAGCGAATGCAAGCAAATCAATCACTTCCTGGACTGGAAGAGGCTGTTCCAGATATCCCAGAAAAAATTGATCCAGAGAAAGTTGAAGGGGAAATGATCAAAGAGAAGGTGACGACCCTGATTGACGCTAATCCACAAAAAGCAGCTTTATTACTTCGTGAGTGGGTTCGAGGCGAGGGTAAGAAAAAAGAAGAGAACCCTGAGCTGGCTGCTGAGTAGAATAAAACATTTGGAGATTGATCATGGCAATGACAATTGAGCAATTTGAAGATTTAGATGGACTTGCAATGGCTGCGGTACTTTTGAACGTTCTTGGTAACCAAGTGACTGCTCAAATTTTCAAGAATATGAAAGATAATGACGTAAAGCTCATTGTCAATCAAATGGGTAAAGTGAATAAAGTTCCGATTCCAGTGGTCAAACGAGTTCTGGAGGAGTTTTATGCAGAAATTTCAGAGGAAGAAACACTAATTTTTGGGCATGCCCAAGGAAGACAGTTTGTTCTGGAAACACTTGGTGAAGAGAGAGCTAAAACAGTTCTTGGGCAGCTTTCAATTGTTGAAGGTAGCCGAACACTAGAGGCATTAGAGCTTGTTGATTCTCGAACACTTTCAAACTTCTTAGTCAATGAACATCCGCAAACAATTGCTCTTGTTTTGGCACATCTGGACCCAAACAAGAAATGTGATGTTTTGAAGCGACTTCCTGAAGGAATTCAAACTGAAGTCGTCCTAAGGATTGCTAACCTTGACTATATCTCGCCGACCTTAATTGCTCAGGTAGATGAAGTGTTAAAGCAAGAACTTGCGACACTTGGTTCCATTGACACTCAACAGCTTGGTGGTGTTCAGCCGATTGCTGATATGCTCAATGTGATGGAAAAAAATACAGAACAAAATATCATGTCTCGAGTAGAGGAAAAAGATCCACAGCTTGCTGAGGAAATCCGAAAGCTCATGTTTGTATTTGAAGATATCATTCATATTGATGACGGTGGGATGCAAACTCTCCTTAAGGACGTACCAAATGACAAGCTCGTTATTGCTCTTAAAACTGCTCCTGAAGAGATTAAAGATAAGATCTTTAGGAATATTTCAAAAAGAGCTGCAGATCTTCTCAGAGAAGATCTTGATAGCCTTGGTCCAGTTCGCCTGTCTGACGTAGAAGGAGCGCAACAAGAGATTGTCAATGTTGCTAAGCGGCTAGAAGCAGAAGGTAAGATTATTATCAGTCGAGGCGGAGAGGGAGACGCACTTGTCTAATCCATCCGGCTTTAAACGAAGTGAAATTCCAGTGCAACCAGAGGTTGCAAGTGAAGAAACAGCTTCTCAAGAGATCTTTACAATTGATGATCAGTCCACAAGAAAAAATGAAGTGAAAGATTATCATTTCAAGAAAATTCATCGCGCCGGCGAGGGCAGTTACGCCTATACCAAGAAAAAGTACGGCCCATTAGCAGCCACGGATCCAGATCGAAAGACCAAAGATCAAAAAGCTGGCCGATTTCGAATTAGTCCTATTCTTCGATCTCCTCTGTCGATAGATATTGAAGAGAAAAAAATGATCGAAAAGCAGGTCGCAGAAGAGCTTAGGGCTATGAAGGAGAAGGCCACTCGAGAAGGATTTAAGCAAGGGCAGGAGGATGGCTATAAAAAAGGATATGAAGAGGCTTATCAGAAGCTAACGAAAGAAGGGCAGGAACGACTAAGTCGCATCGATACGCTTTTAAATGAAATGGAACATGCCAAAGAAGAAATTTTTCAATCGAACGAAAAGTTTATCATTGAGATGATCAATCAGATCGCTCAAAAGGTCATCCTCAGAGAATTAGAAACAGATCAGGACTATCTACTCAGATTGAGTAAAGATATCATCGAAAAAATTGGGGTTCGAGAGAATGTCTTGATTCGAATCAATCCCAAGGATGTCGAAAGTATTGAGCTTCTTCGGGCAGGATTAGTTGAGAAACTTGGTGAATTTAAGAATCTTCAAGTGGAAACCTCAGAGAAAGTAAAGCTTGGAGGATGTTTAATTGACACTGAGTGGAACGCGATCGATGCAAGGATAAAAACTCAGTTAGAAAAAATAGAAGAAACGCTCACTAGCCGTTCGAAGGTAGTAAAATCGGGCGTAATTAAGTCACAAGTTGCTCAAATAGAAGAAGAGGCCAAAACTGACTCTAAAGATGCTCAGGAAAAGTTTAAATCAGACACCTCCGACTCAGATGGAGGAGCAGACGAGGGCGCTGCTTAGCGACTATGACTTATAAAATCAACGAACAAAAGTATCGAAATCGGTTGGCAACACGATTGTTGTACAATGAAGCTGGTAAAATCACTCAAACTCGTGGAACACTGTATGAGGCTCATCTGCCAGGAGCTGCAGTCGGGAGCTTGTGTGAGATCATACGGGATCCACGAGTCTCAAATAGTCAACGAGTCGAAGCGGAAGTAATAGGGTTTAATGAAAAACGTGTTCAGCTCATGCCTTTCGTTGATATGGCCGGAGTGAATAAAGACAGCCAGGTAGTTTTAAAGGAAATGGTATCCTCTTTTACCATCAGTGATGCATTTCTTGGGAGAGTCATTGATGCAAGGGGACGCCCTATCGATGGGAAGGGACCCATTGATCATGGAGGCAATGATTCAGAGGATTTAAGCTTGTATCAGCCAACATTAGATCCCCTGTCAAGGCCAATGGTAGAGAATCCACTAGATCTCGGAATTCGAAGCATTAATGGGTTGATTACATTCGGAAAAGGCCAACGGATGGGAATTATGGCGGGATCCGGTGTTGGTAAGTCAGTTCTGATGGGAATGGCAGCCCGTTATACTGTTGCTGACATTAACGTAATCGCTTTGATTGGAGAACGGGGACGAGAGGTCAAAGAATTCATTGAGAGAGATTTGGGTCCGGAAGGATTAAAACGTTCTGTGGTTGTAGTGGCAACCTCTGATACCGCACCTCTTCTAAGGATGAGAGGAGCTTTCTTAGCAACTTCTATTGCAGAATTTTTTAGAGCTAAGAAAAAACATGTACTTTTAATGATGGATTCTTTGACTCGCTTCTGTATGGCTCAAAGAGAAATCGGACTTTCGATGGGGGAGCCACCCGCTCAGAAAGGATACACACCCAGTGTTTTTTCAACGCTACCTAAACTTCTAGAACGAGCAGGTTTGTCTAAAAGTGGGGGAAGCATCACCGGTCTTTATACTGTTTTGGTTGAAGGAGACGATGTGAATGACCCTATTGCGGATTCTGCTAGGGCAATTTTAGACGGTCATATTGTCCTTTCAAGACGTCTTGCCGAAATCAATCACTTTCCTGCCGTTGATGTTCTTCAAAGTGTGAGTCGAGTAATGACTCATGTAGTGAGCCAAGATCATTTGAATGTAAGCCGCAAAATCAGAGAGTGGCTGTCGATTTACGAACAGTCCAGAGACATGATTGAGATCGGAGCTTACGTTCGTGGGACCAATCCTCGCTTAGATCAGGCCATACTAGTTCATGAAAAAATAAAAGAGTTTCTGAGACAAGACGTTCCTCAAAGCTCTAATTTTCAAGAAACCATAGCTCAAATGAAGGCGATATTTGCCTATGCTCAGGCAAATTCTGCCGAAGCCCAACGTCAAGTTCAAGAGCAAGCTCAATTTGAAGCTCAGCAGGCAGCTCAAAGGATCCCTTTTTCCTAGGTAAATCATTCAGGCTTCTTCATCGGGTAGCAGTCATACGAAAATAGAAAAGAATGAAGAAGTTTCAGTTCAAGTTTGAAGCTTTAGAGAAGATACGACAGGCAGAAGAGCGTAAAGCGCTTCAGGCTTTGGGAGAGGCTCAAAAGTTGAGACAGGAAGAAGAAAGAAAAAAACAGAAGATCTTAGAGAGTATCTTTAGTGGACTCTCTCGAAGAGAGGAGCTTGGAAAAGAGCTTACCTCTCCACTTCATTTTCAAATCGAAGAAGAATTTATCATTGGTAACAAGTATCGGCTTCTTCATGCAGATCAGGCAATTTTTAGAGCTCAGAGAAAAGTAAATAAAGCTATGGAGCATTACCTTGAAAAAAGACAAAAGCTCAAAATGATGGAACGCCTGAGATCTAGAGAAAAGAAAAAGTATGATCAAAGAGTTTTGGATTTGGAAAACAAAGAATTAGATGAGCTTTATTTGATGCGAGACCGATTGAGGAGGAAAAGAGATTCATGAGCAAGCCTAATCGTCTACTCTCAGTTCTGCTAGTGTTTTCAGTTTATTCTGTTTGGCTGTTTGAAAGTATAGAAAGTGCACATGGGAAAAAAGAGTGTCTCGTTGATCAGTCTGCTCTCAATGATCTTAATCGTCAAAGGGAAGAATTGAAGATTAAAGCAAAGAATCTAGAATCGAGAGAGAAAGAGCTTGCAGAGAAAGAAAAAGCTTTGAAAGAAGAACTTCGTAAAATTGAAGAAGTTAGAAAAGAAATTGAAGCAGCGCAGTTTGAAGTAAGTAGAAAGAATGAAGCCAAAGTGTCTAAAATGGTAGAAACATTTGAGAAAATGAGTGCAAAGAAAGCCGCCAGAATCATTGCAAAAATTGATGATGATTTAGGAGTTGCAGCGGTGTCTCGAATTTCTACGCCAAAACTTGCAAAGATTCTAGGAGCCATGGATCCACAAACCTCTTCGAGGTTGACTGAGCTTATGGCGCTTGGAAAGTCAAATATAAACAAACCACAAGGAAAAGGAGGAGAAAAAAGAAATGGAATTGATGGGTAGTCGATCATTCAATGTAGATTCCTCTCAGGTCAGGCAACCTGAGTTGAAAGCCCGAAATCAGGGTGAATCTACACGTAAAGATGATCTTGCCTCATCATTTGATATGGAGATGGCTCTTGCGTCTCAGCATCAAGGAATGAAACCTCAAGATGGGATTTCAAATGAACTCAAGGAGCGACTATTTTCTAAACTAGAAAAGAACGCTTCAGGAGAACCCAACTTTGAAGATCTCAAAGAAGGAAATGAAGCCGAGATGCAGAAACTCACAGAGTCTTCATTGGTGAAAGAGACTGATTTTTCTAAGCTTAATGCTAGCGAAAATGATCTCGAACTCACTGATGAACAGACGATTCAAAAAGATGGATTGGCTCAATTGACCATTGATAATCCAAAAGCTGGACCTATTTACTTTTTTCAAGAAAGTGACCCAGAAGAAACGGAACTAAGAGGTGGACTGTCCCAAAAGAACTTGGATGCTAAGGGGTCTTTCGATCCAGAAGCTCCAGTGCATCGGGCTGCCTCTCACGTTTTGAAGGGTGGAGGCCTAGGATTAAGAGAATTTCATTCTCCCGCACAATCCAACTTAAAATCGACTCAGGTAAACGATTCTCTGAAAATCTTGGAGAGTGATTCGCCTGCTAAACAAAACGATGAAATCACAAATCTGTTTCGTCCTTACGGAAGCCAGATTAAAGAAGTGGATTGGTTTAGCAGAAATCATGTTAGTAGTCCTAGATTTTCAAAGAAAAGTGAGAAATTAGACTCTGAAGGTGAGACTTCTCGGAAGGAGAAGCCGCTTTTAGTGTCTGGAGTTGATTTTCTGAATCTTGTGAAAAAATCTCCTAATCATACGTTTGAAGCTCATTCAGGTGATGGACGTTCTGCTCTTACTCAAAACGGCGATCAACTCGTCTCAGGCATGGAAACAAAACCTCAGCGTGGAGTTCAGTCTGAAACTTTTGAATCGTTTGGTCAAGAGTTGGGGCAAGTGCTTGAATCGGACTTAGGTGCGAATGAAAGAATTGCAGCACAGTCCTTTATGAACGCACAGCGACCTAATCTACCTAAGTCGATTGATGTGCCAGGGTACGTAGTGCCTGGAGCAATGTCACAGAATCGATTGAGCTCGGAAGCATTGTTAAACATCAGTCAAGGTGTGAGACAGCTTTCATCTGCAAACGGCGGTGAGGTGAGAATAAGACTCAAACCTGAGAGCTTAGGAGAATTAAGCTTAAGAGTCACCACTTTTGGAAATCGAGTGGGACTAAAAGTGAACGCCTCCGATGATACAGCAAAGCGAATACTTGAAGAAAGTGTAGATTCATTGAAAGAGAAACTTTCTGGACAAAATCTAATCCTTTCAAAAGTAGATGTGAGTGTTGTGTCACCTCAAAAGCAAGCAGGTTCTGAATTTCTATTTGATCAAGGTTCAAACCTAAACTCAGATTGGAATGAAACAGAGTCAAATCAACAGCAAAGTCGGAAAGATGAGCCGTGGAATCAGTTTGAAGATAGGATTTCATATAGCGATTCACCGATTTTAAATGCTCAGTCTTCGCACTCTTTAGCGAAGCCTCGGCAGACCGAAGGTAGGATCAATATCGTAGCTTAGCGAGTTGAAGAATACTTAAGAAAAGGAAAGAAGTAATTTGAAGGAGCAGTTGCTCACTGCTCCTTCAAAAATGGGGTTAAAATTGAAGGAAGTAAGTCAACGACAACAAGATGGAGAAGTTTGGAAACGTATTCAATCAGAATATGGTGCCAAGCCAAAAAAGCAAAGAGAGATCAAAAAGCATTTGGATAAAGATGACTTTATGAAAATCATGATCACTCAAATGCAACATCAAGATCCTACAAATCCAATGGACTCTGACAAACTTGCAGCCGAAATTGCTCAGATCACTTCAGTTGAGCAACTACAAAACGTCAATACGGCTCTCAATAAGATGACTGAGAAGAATAAGCCTCTCGAGCGAATGACGATGACCAATCTCATTGGAAAGACAGTGACTGTTGACGAGAATAGATTCACTCACATTGCAGGACAAAACGAAAATATCCGATTTAGTCTCCCAGAAGACATCACTCAAGGAAAACTTACGTTGTTAAGTGAAAAAGGTGAGAAAGTGCTTGAGAAAGATCTAGGATCGTTGAAGGCAGGGCCAAATAGTATCAATTGGAATGGGAAAAAATCTAATACCACTGAGGCACTAACAGGCACCTATTTAGTTCGAATTGAGGCAGAGA
>MDTD01162625.1_pt1 | contig 10455 bp, 13 predicted proteins | sample 811221 | NCBI WGS metagenome assembly MDTD01 (sample SAMN05326646, study PRJNA326480) | marine metagenome | isolation source: seawater | place: Pacific Ocean: South West | collected 2011
AGCGATTATAAAAAAGGTAATTGGAGTGATATCTGGGATGGTCTATTTTGGAGATTTATGGACAAACAAAGAAAATTTTTTATTAAAAATCCAAGATTAAGAATGCTGGTAAACACTTTTGATAAAATGGATATAAATAAAAGGGAGAAGCATCTTTTAACCGCTGAGAATTTTTTAAATAAAATACATAATGAATAAGTTTAGTTTAAGAGAGATAGATAGAATTATAGAAATGGCGTGGGAAGATAGGACACCGTTTGAAGCTATTTTTAATCAATTTAATATAAACGAGAAGGAATTAATAAGCATTATGCGAAATAATTTAAAAAGAAATAGCTTTAAGCTTTGGAGAGAGAGAGTCTCTGGAAGAAAAACTAAACATTCTGTTTTAAGAGAAAATAGTGTTGATAGATTTAAATGTAATTTACAGAGAGGTATATCAAATAATAAAATATCTAAAAGATAGATTAGATTCTTTCAATTTCAGCTCCTAAATTTTTAAGTCTTTTTACGATATTTTCATACCCTCTATCTATTTGGTCAACATTTTGAATTATACTTTCTCCTTTTGCGGATAAAGCAGCAATTAAAAGTGCTATCCCTGCTCTAATATCAGGAGATGTCATAGTAGTAGATTTTAAAGAAGATTTAAAATCATGTCCTATTACAGAAGCTCTATGAGGATCACACAAAATTATCTTAGCTCCCATATCAATTAATTTATCTACAAAAAATAATCTACTTTCAAACATTTTTTGATGTATCAAGACACTTCCTTTAGCTTGAGTTGCTACGACAAGTATTACCGAAATTAAATCAGGGCTAAAACCAGGCCATGGGGCATCTGATATAGTAAGTATTGAACCATCAATGTAATTCGTAATTGAATATCCGTTTTTATGCTCAGGTATAAGCATATCATCGCCATCTCTCTGAATTGTAATACCAAGTTTTCTAAAAACATCTGGAATTTGACCTAAATTATCCCATGACACATCCTTAATTCTGAGTTTACTTCTTGTCATTGCTGCTAAGCCAATCCAGCTTCCTATTTCAATCATATCAGGCAGAATGTTGTGAGTTGTTCCATTTAATTTCTCAACCCCTTTGATCCTTAATAAATTAGAACCTATACCACTAATATCTGCGCCCATACTATTTAACATTGAACATAGTTGTTGAATATAAGGTTCACATGCAGCATTGTAAATAGATGTATCTCCCTCAGCTAGGACACAGGCCATAATGATATTTGCTGTTCCTGTAACAGATGCTTCATCTAAAAGTATGTCTGTACCAATAAGTTTTCCCTCAGATTCTATGGAATATGTTTTATCTTCTGACAAGTAATTAAGCTCTGCACCTAGTTTTTCAAGATTGTCAAAATGAGTATCTAATCTTCTCCTACCAATTTTATCTCCACCAGGTCTAGGTATTGATGCAGAACCAAATCTAGATAGCAAAGGACCTACCAACATTATTGATCCTCTTAAAGATTTAGCATCTTCAGCAAAGCTTGAATTATTTAAATAATTTAGATCAATTTTTTTAGCGTTAAAACTAAATTTACCTTTATCTATTTCTGAAATAATTACACCTAAATTTTTAAGAATATCTATTAGTTTATTTACATCAATAATATCAGGTATGTTGGAGATTACAACATCACTCTCAGTTAAAAGTGCAGCACAAATTACTTGAAGAGCTTCATTTTTAGCACCTTGTGGAGTTATCTCACCTGATAATTTTTTTCCTCCATTAACTCTTAGGCTTGACATTAAAATCTTCTTTTATTCTTTTTTCTATTTTTACCAGACTTAAAATTATTTGTTTTTAACTTATTTTTTAAAAACTCACTTGAATCAGTTAATGGTAAATTTGATTCTATGACTTTAAGCTTTCCATTAGACAAATCATCTAAGTGATCAATAATTACTTTATCCTCAACTGAGTCTTTATTCCAGTTAAGGAAACATTTTTTCATATGATTAGCTATATTTAAAATCAGTTTAGTTTTCATTTCACCCTCCTCCCATTCAATTGCGATATCAATCATCTTTTTAATGTTATTACCGTAGAATCGATATTTGGGATGGCTTTGAGGGTAATTAAGTTTATTAGGCTTACTATCTTTATATAACACCTCTGAAGGTTTTTCAAATGGACTATCAACATCAAGCTGGAAATCTGACATAATAAATAGTTGAGCCCATAGTTTATGCTGAAAATCTGGAACATCTCTTAAATGGGGATTTAGATTACCCATTACACCTATTATAGCCTTTGCCATTTTATTTTTTTCTGCTTTATCTTTAACTGAAACTGCTTGGTCAACCATTTGATGTACATGTCTTCCATATTCAGGAATAATAAGCTTTTTTCGTTCAGTATTATATTCTAATGAATTCATATTTTGCAATTTAATAAATTAATTACCAAATTAAAGGCTTATTATGTTATCTATATGCTCTATACCTTTATATATATTAATTACATCAGTAGGTGAATTTGCATAAAATTCAAATGTCAAACTCAAAAATTTCTTTTTTGATGAGGATTTTAAAAATTTTTTCCCTTCGTAATTGTTAAGATATTTTTTTAACTGAGTGTATTCTTCACTTTTATCTTTAACAATAAATTTAAATATATAAATACCAGGCCAATCCTGAGATTCTTCTAGCTGATGATTAAATCTTAAATAAAAATCTTCGGATTTAGTACTTTTATTTGACAAGGCAATTAATTTTGTATTCTAATACAAATATAATCAATCATTTATCTGAGATGTTAAAGGAAAAAAAAAATAAAAGGATTGTACTAGCGGGAGGACCAAGTACAGGAAAAACATCAGTCTTAAATGAGCTTAAAAAGTTTGGTTATATGTGCTTTGATGAGGCAGCTAGAGATATTCTATTGCAATATAGCTCTGAGGGATCTAGCTTTAAATTAGACCCAATAAAAATTAGTAATGAAATTCTAATAAAAAGAGATTATGATTTTAATAAAGCTCTGAATGTTTCATGTAAAAATGATATTGTTTTTTTTGATAGAGGTGTACATGAAATCACGGCATATTTAAGATCCATTGCTAAGTCTACAAGTTATTGGGAAGAATTACCAAAAAATTATAAATATGACATGGTCTTCATTTTTCCATCTTGGAAAGATATTTATATTAAAGATAATAGCAGGATTGAGGATTATGAGGATGCAATGAAAATTTCTCCTTTAATATATCAAATTTATGATGAGTCGTCAATATTGATAGTTGAAGTTCCAAATACTAGTATTAATAAGAGAGTAGATTTTATTTTAAACAACATTTAATGAAAAAAATAAAAATAATATTTTTTGGTACTCCAGATTTTGCAGTAAAATCTCTAAAAGTAATAAATGACAATTTTGAAGTTTTATGTGTTGTTACATCACCTGACAAAAAATCAGGGAGAGGACAAAAGATTCATGAAAGTGAAGTAAAAAAGTTCTCTTCTCAAAATAATTTAACAATAAAACAACCCAATGACCTTAAAAATAATCATTTTATAGATGAAATTTCATCTTTAAATGCTGACATGTTTATTGTAGTTGCTTTCAGAAAATTACCAAAAGAAGTGTTTTCAATTCCACCACAAGGAACAATAAACTTGCACGCATCACTTCTACCTGACTACCGAGGGGCAGCACCTATCAATTGGGCTCTTATAAATAATGAGAAAATCACAGGTGTTACTACGTTTTTTATAGATGAAAGAGTTGATTATGGTGATATTATTTTAACAGAAGAGGTAGTTATAAATGATGATGATGATTTTGGAAGTTTATACAATAAACTATCAAATATTGGTTCAAAGATTTTATTAAAAACAATTAAAGTAGTTGCTAGTGGCAAGGCGATGATTTATAAACAGGTTGAAAACCAAAATTTAAATATCGCTCCAAAATTAAATCAAGGTAATACAAGAATAAACTGGGATGATTCTACCGATAAAATTATTGGAATGATTAAAGGCTTATCTCCAATACCTGGATCATGGACAATATTAGAAAATGGAGATAAGAAGATTAGACTGAAAATTTTAAAAGCAAGTATAATTAATAAGACTACTTACAATGATTCAGTCATTGGAAAAGTTACAGTAATTAATAACGAAATACATATTAACACTAAAGATGGAACTTTAAATTGTATGAAAATTCAGTTAGAAAATAAAAAGGATATGCCCATAAAAGATCTTCTTAATGGCTTTAAATTCAATGAAAATTCCCGTGTTTACTAGTTAAAATACTTATATTATCAACAAAACTAGCATATTTATTAACAAAATCTGACTTTTAAGCCTATAATTATTGGGACTTACGTTTAATCATATATCTTTAATTAAACATTAAAATAAGTGATATGAACAAATCAGAATTAATTGATGCTATGGCAGCTGATGCTGGTATATCTAAAGCATCAGCAAAAAAAGCTCTAGAATCGTTTCTAGGGAGTGTAAGTTCTACTTTACAAGGTGGTGGAAGAGTCTCATTAGTTGGATTCGGATCTTGGTCAGTTTCTCAAAGAGCTGCTAGAGATGGACGAAATCCTCAAACTGGTGCAACCATTAAAATCCCTGCTAAGAAAGTTGTTAAATTTAAAGCTGGAGCTGAACTATCTAGCTCAGTAAACTAAGTTTTAAATTCATTTAATAAATGTTAAAAGAGCTTCTTTGAAGCTCTTTTTTTTATGAAAGGTAATATATTAGTTTCTGCACCCTCTTTACTAAGTGATACGGTATTTTATAAATCAATTATACTTATTATTGATGATTCAAATAATTCACATACTGGCTTTATTTTGAATAAACCAGGTGGTTTATTTTTTATAAAAAATAAGTCAGGAAAATTAAATAGAAATTATAAGTTCAATTTTGGTGGTCCTGTTTCTGAAGAAACTTTTTTTATAATAAAAAACCATAATCTGTACTCTCAAAATTTTAAAATTAATGAAAATCTTTTCTGGGGTAATGATGTAGAAATGATTATTAATGAGATTGAAAATAAAAAGATTGATTCTAATGAGGTAATATTTTTACAGGGTTACGCAGGATGGGAAGAAGATCAGTTAAATGAAGAATTAGAAAGTAATAGTTGGATAGTTATAAATAATTTTCAAGGAGATATATACGATTTAACTCATAAGAATAGTTGGAATAAACTAATCAAAAGCCTTGGAGATAAATATTTCATATGGGCTAACTCTCCCGATGATATTTCACAAAATTAGCTAGAACCTAGAACCTGTTTTAAATCTGAAATTAAACTATTCCACAATAGCTTCGCTTCGTCAACTTCGTCCTTATCAGAAAAATCAGTAACAATTAGAGAGACATCCTTTGTTATCTCATCCATTTGAATTCTAAATTCAAAAAAATATTCTTCTTCGTCAGCTTCTCCAGTTACCCATTGGAATCTAATTTTCTCATTGATTTTTTTTGATAAAACTCTAGCATATTCTTCTGTATCTCCCCAAAAAAAAGTATACTTTTCACCTCTATAATTAACGTCATCAGAAAACCACTCAGATAATCCAGATGGAGTAGATAAATATTGAAATAATAATTGAGGTGATGATTGAAAATCATATTCTAGAACAAATTCTTCTTTTTGGCTCATAAAATTAAATTGCAAGTAATATATTAAAAAAAGTTATTATTTACATTAATTAACAATTTTTTAGCTACAGATTCTTTTAAATTGTTTCATATATTTGCAATTCTTGGTTTGGCGAGGTAGCTCAGTTGGTGAGAGCGTCGGATTCATAACCCGGAGGTCGGGAGTTCAAATCTCCCTCTCGCTACAAAATATTGTATATGAAATATAAAATTTTAAGTTTGTCATCTTTGATAATTTTTTTAGGCTGCTCAAAAGCTGAAGATAATCTAGCTGATCAACTAATCGAGGAAGAGGAACCTCAAATTTACAGTTGTGTTTCTTATGATGAACTTCTTGATCCCCAAAATACAGATGCTAATGACTTAATGCAGTATTGGCATAAATTTGTTGACGATGTTAAATGCTCAAGAGGTGGACCGGACTATGACGAAAGAAACGTTATAAAGAATATTTTCTTTGAATTTCGTACTGCAGCTCAAATTACCGCAGGTGTCACACCGGATCACATTGCATATTCTACATTCTCAGGATATTGTAACGATTCAGTTGTTAATGTAGGAGTCTTATTTACTGAATGGAATGAAAAAAATCTACTTCAAAGGCTGTGGATTATGTATCATGAGTTCGGTCATGACGTTTATAAATACGAACATAGCACAGACCCTGCAGATATAATGTTTCCTTCAAGTACTAGGAGTGACGTTAAAATAAATGATTTTATTGAAGCTAAGGATAGGATGATTAGCAAAAAGTTTCCTGGTATAAAATATATTCCTTGTCCTTCTGCAGATTAATCTGTATATCCCATATGTGTTTTTACTAAAGGATTCATTACACTAAACCATAGTGGTGGAATTAATGATATTAATATTGATGTTGGATATCCAAAAGGGAGATGTGGGCAATCTTCAATTGACTCTAAAATCTGATATTTTTTTGATGATTTAAAATGATGATCACTGTGTCTAGTCAACTCATATAATACTATTCTTCCAATAGTATGATTTGAATTCCATGAATGATGAGGCTTAACTCTTTCATATCTTCCATTAGATTCTTTTTTTCTTAAGAGACCATAATGTTCTACATAATTGATTGTCTCTAAAAACAGAAATGATATAACAGACATTAAAAAAGATAATAAAGTAATGTAAAGTCCGAAATAATAATAAATTAAGGCTAAAAATAACAATTGAAATAATGTGTAAAAGATCATATCATTTTTAATTGAAAAAAAACCCCTTTTAGAGACTCTCAAAAGTCTTAACTGAATTTTCCAAGCACTTATATAAGTCCTAACTACTGATGTAAGCCAAAAACTATAAAGGTTTTGCTTATATCTAGCTGTAGCAGGGTCTTCAGGGGTTGCTACATTTAAATGATGCCCAAAGTTATGTTCAATATAAAAGTGCATATATTGACATGGAAGATATAATAGTTTTGAACAGGTTCTAGCAAATAATGACCTTCTATGTCCTAGCTCATGACCTACATTAATCCCGTTAGTAGCCATAACTATGCTAGCAGATAAAATTATACCTATAATATCATAAATTGAAGTAGCAAGAATTAACTTATCAAGTGAGAAAAAGAAAATACCAAAAACAATCGGAATATTTAGGTACAAAAGAATATCAAAAAAAGGATCTAATAATCTATTTGCTTTTTCATGTTCTGTATATTTCTCATTGCTTCTTTTGACCAGAACTTCTAATACAGGTATAAAAACAAATGTATAAACAACGGCTAAATAATTATAAAAACCTCCAATTGAAATCCCTAAAAATGCCATAAAGGCAATTGAATAAGACATTAAATATTTCAAATCTTTCATCACAAATTATTAGCTTTTATTAGATTTAGTGCTGAACCATTTTTATACCACTCAATTTGTTGAGAATTAAAAGTATGATTCAATTTAATAATTTCTTTAGAATTATCAGAATGAATTATCTCTAGAGAGATTGCTTTATTTGGTGAAAAGGATTCTAAATCAATGAAATTAAAAGTATCATCTTCTTGTATTTTATCATAGTCGGATTCATTTTCAAAGGTCAATGCAAGCATTCCTTGCTTTTTTAAATTAGTCTCATGAATTCTTGCAAAAGATTTCACAATTACCGCTTTAATTCCAAGATGTCTGGGCTCCATTGCAGCATGCTCTCTTGAAGATCCTTCTCCATAATTATGATCACCTACAACAATTGTATCAACCTTATTTTTCTTATAAAATCTTTGAGTTTCAGGAACCGGGGCATAATCACCAGTAATTAGATTTTTAACATTGTTAGTTTTCATATTGAAGTGATTAACAGCTCCAATTAAACAGTTATCTGAAATATTATCAAGGTGACCTCTAAATCTCAACCATGGACCTGCCATAGAAATATGATCAGTCGTACACTTACCGTGAGCTTTAATAAGAAGTCTTGCATTCATTAAATTTTTTCCATCCCAAGGAAGAAAAGGTTCAAGTTTTTGGAGCCTTTGTGATTCAGGATTAATTATAATCTCTATGTCTTTACCATCAATAGGAGGCTCAATATACCCATTATCTTCACATGCAAAACCTTTAGAAGGCAACTCATCTCCAATTGGTGGACTAAGAATAATTTCTTCGCCATCCTCATTCAACAGCTTATCTGTCAATGGATTAAAGTCAAGTTTACCTGATAGAGCAACTGCCATAACCATTTCTGGAGATGAAACAAATGCATGAGTGTTTGGGTTACCATCTGCTCTTTTTGCAAAGTTTCTATTAAAAGAATGTATTATAGAATTCTTTTCAGATTTATCTTCACCTTCCCTATTCCACTGCCCAATACACGGTCCACATGCATTAGTAAAGATTTTGCTTTCAAGTTTTTCAAAAATATCAATAATCCCATCTCTTTCAGCCGTAAATCTTACTTGTTCGGATCCAGGATTGATTCCAAGTTTAGATTTAATTTTTATTTTATTATCTAAAGCTTGTTGTGCAATTGATGCAGCTCTAGATAAATCTTCATATGACGAATTGGTACAGGATCCTATCAAACCCCATTGAATTTCATTAGGCCAACCTTCAGATTTAATTCTAGTCTTCATCTCACTAACCGGTGTAGCTAGATCTGGAGTAAAAGGACCATTTATGTGCGGAGATAATTTATCTAAATCAATTTCAATGATTTGATCATAATAATTTTCAGGATTTTTGTATACTTCATCATCAGATCTTAATTCGTCTTTAATTATGCTTGCAGCTTCAACTACATCTTGTCTATCTGTTGAAACGAGATACCTTTCCATTGAATCATCATAAGCAAAAATTGATGTTGTAGCTCCAACTTCAGCACCCATATTACAAATTGTACCTTTACCCGTACAAGAGAGAGATTCAGCACCATCTCCAAAATATTCAATAATATAGCCAGTTCCACCTTTTACAGTTAAAATTCCAGCAACTTTCAGTATAACATCCTTGGCTGAACTCCAGCCATTAAGATTACCTGTTAACTTTACTCCTATCAATTTTGGAAACTTTAATTCCCAAGGCATTCCAGCCATTACATCTACAGCATCGGCACCACCAACTCCAATGGCTACCATACCGAGTCCACCTGCATTTACTGTATGTGAATCAGTTCCAATCATCATGCCTCCAGGAAAAGCATAATTTTCAAGTATTACTTGATGAATAATTCCAGCTCCTGGCTTCCAAAATCCTATTCCATATTTCCTTGAAACAGATTCCAAAAAATTAAACACTTCAGAACTAACTTTGTTAGCATTTTGTAAATCTTTTTGAGCACCAGATTGTGCTAGAATTAAATGATCACAATGAACAGTAGTTGGAACTGCTACTTTTTCCTTTCCAGCCTGCATAAATTGAAGTAGAGCCATCTGAGCGGTTGCATCTTGACATGTAACTCTATCTGGTCCGAAATCAACATAATCAAATCCTCTCTCAAAAGTTTTTTCATTATTTTCATCCCACAGATGCGAATAGAGTATTTTTTCAGATAATGTCATTGGTCTTCCTAAAAGCTTTCTAGCTTTATCTATTTTAACTGACATTTCTGAATATATTCTCTTAATTACATCAATATCAAAAGCCATATTAATTTTTTTCAAAAATAACACTTTATTATTTACTCAACTCAACAATTTCTTTAATAATATTAAAATTAGAATGAGGGGAATCATTAGCATTTATTGCAGATAGATGAATCTCAGTAAAGTTTGATTTTTTAAATTTTTGCAAATTATCTAAATTAACGCCACCACCAGGCATTATTGTAATTCTATCATTTGAAATTTTGTTATAATTTTTAAGATTTTCTATACCTTTTTCTGCACTTAATTTATGACCAGAACATAGTATTCTGTCAAAATCTTTTTCTATTAACAACTCAAGAGATTCTTCTTGATTACTTAAAAAATCAAATGCCCTATGAAATGTTAGTTCGTAACCTTTTGTGATCTCTCTAAACTCTTTTAAAATATCAGGGTTTAAACTTTTATCTTTTTCCATAAACCCGACAACAAACCCTTTAACATTGAGTTGTTTAAATAAGTTGATTTTATGAATCATAAGTTCATATTCTTGATCATTAAAAATAAAATCACCTCCTTTAGGTCTTATTAATACATTTATAGGCAATGATGAAACTTTTATAGCTTCATGGAGAAATTGTTCTGATGGAGTAACTCCACCTACATTATAATTTTCACATAATTCTAATCTATGTGCTCCAGCATTTTGAGCATTTAGAATTGACTCTATTGATGTTGCACATATTTCAATAATCATATTTTATA
>MDTD01194335.1_pt1 | contig 10455 bp, 6 predicted proteins | sample 811221 | NCBI WGS metagenome assembly MDTD01 (sample SAMN05326646, study PRJNA326480) | marine metagenome | isolation source: seawater | place: Pacific Ocean: South West | collected 2011
CGTCGAGCTGGCTAGACTTTATCTAAAGCTAGAACACTATGAAAACGCAGCTGACACATACAAACTGTTAATAAATCTGGAACCTTCAAAAAGGTTTCATGAGGGCTTACGAAAAGCGAAGCATGGTATTGAAGTTAGCTTAAAAACGGTACATTCCTACTCAGCTTCCTTTAAGATTAGAATCGAAGATAAACATTTCGAAAAATACTATCCACTAATATTCGAGGAACTCGAAAATTGTGCCAGTAAACTTAATCACGTTTTTGGGTATGAACCTCGTGGACTTGTTCGAATCTTATTTTTGAATAACACAGATTTTCAAAAATGGGACCACCTCAGCAATTATGTACAGGGAATAAGTGATGGCGAGAGCTGGCAAATTCGGATTCCGATAAACACAGTGCAAAATTTTGAGAACAAAAACATTTTGATTAATACACTTCACCACGAGTATAGCCATCATATGGTGAGACTTATAACAAGGGGAAAAGGCCACATCCCAATGTGGTTTCACGAAGGTCTCGCCAGATTTTTAGAGCCTCATCGAGATCACATTTACGAAAAAAAAATATTACAAAACCTAGCCCGTGAAAACCTACTCTTCAGACCAGATAATGTACCCGTCAGCTTTGGTATGCATTCAAAAAGCCATGAAGCTTATGTACAATCTGTTTCAATAGTTGATTTCCTAAATAAGATAAAATGCTTAGATTATTTAATTGCCAGTCTTTCTGAGTTTACGGAAGGTGCCAAATTTTCCGATAAATTGTTAGAAACATGCGTACTTGATGAATCCAAGCTATTAAATCAATGGCAAAATTGGATTACTCAACAAATAATTGAGGAGAATAGTGAGCATTGAAGCAATAAGAGATTCGGGGCTAGCTAGTCTTGCCAGCGGTTTGAGACGCATTCTCTATGACCCTTTCAAAGATACAAACAACTTGAAACGAGGTGATGAGGGAAGATTTTTGCCAACTGCAGAAGGTTTACAATTTACACCCAAAATCATTAGTTCAAAACTCGAGAGTAATCATGCCGTTTTAAAGCGTAAACTAGGTAATAGATATGTAGCCAAAGTTAAAGTTGAAGGTAAGTTCTCAGCAGCTAAAGCCGCTAATGTTGGATTCATCCTAAAGAAGCAAAATGAAGACAACAAGCTTGCTATCAATATGCAATCAAATGGCCAAGTTCGACTCATTAAATTCGAAGATGGAAAAAAATCTATTTTGCAGTCGGTGAAATTAACTGATCCTCCCACTGACGAATTTGAAATGGCCGTAAAAGTTGATAACCGTAAAATAAGCTTTATGGTCGATGGAAAAGAAGTTTTCGAGACTTCCGATAACAGCTTCAGTGGAGGAGAGTTTGGTTTTGGCTCTTTTAGGGGAACTAATCGATTTAGAGATTTGGAAATCTTCAGATAAACTTAAAAAGTGGTAGCTAGTTCTAAAAAAGTTCCGCGAAAAAAGGAATCAAATCCAACTTCAGAGACAGTATCTGTATCTGTTCGCATTTGATAATCGTTACGACGATAACCAACTCCTAGCTCCAAACTATCGAAAAGTTTAGATAAGCTTACCGGAACTTTTTGTCTATACTCCAAACCAGATCTTACTCCAGAGGTATTTACACCTCCAATATGAAATTTTGTGGCCAAAAATTGAAACATTAATTTACCAGTACGCCACGGAAAATAACTAAATTCATAACCTAGGATTGGTTGCATAGTAACTTCCGAATAAGTCGTTCGCCGACTGCCGTCAACGAAACTTAAATCATGAAAATTAGTCCTTAAGCCTCCCAGCAAATTTACCGAAGCATCTTGTCGACTAAATAATGATTTTCTGACATATGAGTCCAAATGTGATATCCGGGCAGCAAGATCACCTCCCGTATCGAACAATGTATTCTTGACTAAGAAACTACCTTGAACACGAGATGAGAACTCAGTGGAAATGAAATCCGTTTGAACTTCATATTTTCCCGGTCTAAAACGAGCTTGGACTCTTACCGCCTCTGGGTCGCTATCTTCAAAAGAGCCCTTTTTTTCATAACCCGTTTTTCCATTTGTCTTACTTGAGATAAATGGCGCTACTGATACGTCTTGAATCAATTGATAAGTTTCTTTCTTCTGATCAAATAAGCTCTTACCTTCCTCAAATTTGACAGGTTTACCTTTAGCGTAATCACGAAAATAATCAGCTCTAAAGTTTTTATGCTGCTCGAAGTCCATCTTCAGATGATCACGTTCCAACCTAAACGAAAAAGGAACTAGTCGTGGAGGATCTATGATTCTCCCTGATTTCCGATCCCAAGAACGAATCGCCGTCACTTTTCCAAGTTTATTGTAGTAAATTTCAATAAAGCCTCGATGATTTTGTACTAAATCTTTACTCAGAACTTGGGCATAAACCTTCTGATCTAACTTCTGTTTTTGACCAGTATGTTTATTGTAGACTATCCGTTTATGAATTAATCCGTCGCGAGTGTAGAGGGTTTTAACTTTGAAGTCTCTGGAGTCACTCCAACGCACTACAAATTCTTTGGAGAAATTCTCATCGGCATATATAACTTTATCCCAGTCAATTGATTGAATCGTAAGCTCTTCATCCTCCACATCATATAGTTCGATCGCGCGCACTTCATCCTTACTAAGTAATATTTCACCGACTATCCTACCGTCCTTCTTAAAGGCCTTCTGCGAAATAAGCTTACCCTCATAGTCATATTTCATTACTGCCAAGTTATTAAGATCCTCATACCTTTCCTCAACAATATTTTCTCGACTAATAATTTCAGGATTATTGATCTCTTTGTTGGAGTGCACGTCGTAGACCAATGACGTTACCAACTTTTCACCTTCATATATTCTTATAGTACGATAGTTTAAAGTTGTTTCTGTATGAGCGATCTGACCCTGCTTCAAATGTACTCTCGCGGCCTCGGAGGGCAGCGCAAGACACAGAAACAATAAAGTAAAATGTACAAAAATAATCCTAAATGCAGAGTCCACTAAATCTGTATTCGTCCATTCACTTCTAGCAATGAACAAATTAGGATGATTTAGGGGGTTTTTGTTAGCTAAAACAATCTATACGCCAAGTTTTAACGGAGGAAAGTACTCTGATTTTCAAGAAAATCAGCTAATCCACTATTCATATCTCTTTGTTTCTAAACTCCCAACAATAGAGCCGTATACCCAACACCCACCGCCAAAACAAACCCTGCCAAAGAAATAAATAATGCATCTTTTTTGTTCTGAGCAATTAATGGAAAAATACCGTCTCCACTTGTTGCAATTGCTGCGGCTAATAAAGCGGCTAGGGGAAAGTTAGGAATCGTAACGAAAGCTGCTGCTACAGCAATCATCCCCCCACATCCAGGAGTAGCCCCTATGAAAGCTGCCAAGAAAACTAAAGTAAGTGGTGAGGACTGCATCCATAGATCAAACCTTTCAGGACCTACCAACACATCAATTATGTAGTTACAAATAAAAAGTCCAATAAATACGTACATCACAACCATCGTCAGGTCAGCCACTGAGTCAAGTAACATAGCTTTAAAATCTCTAGAGTTAACGGCACAATGAGATTCTCCAAGAATCAATCTGCATACAAGATGATAGACTATACTGAACACTGCCAGCGCTATTGCCACCCAAACTGTCAAATCTGCGATAGCATCAATACCTCCGCCCCACAAGGCCATGATTGACCCAGGCGCCAAAAAGATAGCCATTGCTAAAATCAAGTAGAAACCTATGACTTCAACAAACCCGCGAACAATAAAATTAGTAGACTGCTTATTCTGTTCTTCAGAAATTTCTTCAGTAAGTAAATCTGCATTCGATCTGAACCCAAATCCATCTACCATATAACCAACAATAGCACCCAAGACAAAACCTACAGCATTCACTATTAAGAATGCTGTTAAATTTCCGGCAACATCAGATTCATCGGAAGCACCTAACAAGACGAATGAGCCTTCTCCAAGAGTCGTAACGAAGGCAGCAAATAAAGCCCCAAAAGAAACCTGACTATTTTTGTACATTGTTGAAATAACAATAGTGCCTCCGCAACCAGGAATAACACCCAGAAAAGCACCTATTATGGGTTGTGCCCACTTTGGTCCAATCTGAACCGCACCCTTAATCTTATCTTTCAATACAAAAGTAATTAGACCAACACCAATTATTGAAATGGCGACATATCCACCAATAACACCAGCAGCTTCAAGATTGTCTATCGTAAAAGACCATAAATCCATAACTTACCTACTACCTGCATTCATTTTTTAATAAAAATAAAGGTCGATACAACTCTAAAAAATAGAAACAAAGTACCGGGCGCCATTTACTTAATAGTGGCTAATTATAAATAACCGATTTTTCAAAGTTGCAAATGAAAATCAATTTCAACTAGATACAGCAATATCCAAAAATCGTCAAGTATCAATCCAAAAATAATCGACTTACAAGTCTAAGTGCATGGACTTTTGACCAAAAGATGTTTGAAAAGAGAATTGAGGGTCAAACTGATCTCCTAGTGATCGCTCAGGACCGGTTAAAATTGAAGATTCATTACGTTCCCAGATACAGTGAGGCACTCGTTTCGTTGGATGACCCCTTAAAAAGCATTTAACGCAACCTCCATCTGAGTAGATCTTTAGAAGAAAATTTTCATACTCCAATTTAATAGATTCATTTAAAAATGACTTGAACCATCCTAAAGGCTCTATCACAGATCGAAAGCGTTGAACTCCAAAAGGTCCTCCACGATGAAAATCAGTAGACCTTAAACGATAGTCATAAAACCATATACCGCTGAGCATTTTTTCCTTATGAAGAGCAAGAATTACGGGAAGCATCTCATGCATAAACTGATTGGGCCAAGGAAGGTTAATTTCAGATATCCAGCACTCTGAAGCTTCTTGAAATAATTTGCGATAATGAGCTTTCCAATAATTTAAAAACTCTAGTGGACTACGACCACTAACCTTAAGATTAGAACCATTAAATTGGGGGTAATCGAAATATAGATGACGATCTATATTTTTTGAAAATTGCAAATTACAAATCTGATCATCACCATCCAGCTGATAGTTAGACAAAAAGATACGATCTGTATAGCCTTTTTTCTGCAAAACATTCCTAAATAATGAACCCACTCTCAGCATCTTTTTACATGCATCATTTGATATTACAGAAATATCACTAGAAATTTCAGCGTATAGAGAGTTTTCATTAAATAAACAAATTCCTATTAGTTTATCGCTCTTGAATAATGGCTTATCATCTAAATAAAAACTGCTTAACCAATCGATTATTTGATTGACTCGATTTTGAAGCTCAACTGAGCTATAAACCAACTGTTTCCATCCATCCCCAACTACTTCCCCTGTACTTAAAGTCGTTTTCAATGGCCAAGATAGAATGTCTAAGGATAATGTAAAACCGAAATCTATCAAATCATCTAGAAAACCTTGGAGTGTAGCTTCAAAGTAGGAGTTAAAATCCAGAGATTGCACTAACCGAGTCAGCTTATGCAACCGGACACTCTCAAAGCCATCTGTTTTTGCCTGGCGTAGTAATGACCTTCTCTGCTCACGGTCAAGCTCCAAAAAAAGATACTCGGCCTCAACATTTACACCGAGAACACCCGCCCATTCACCAGTAGTTGATTTCATTGGATCAGTCGCAACCCTTAGAGGCCACAGACTATCTAAGGGAATTGTTGCTGGCCCTACTAATTTACAAAACAAAGCTTGCTCACCTGAAAGTCTAACTCTATACCTTATACTTCCACTGGGCTGAGGAAAGTTATGGTTAAGCTTTTGCCATGTAAATAAATCTCCATTCGCATCGATTTGACTAATTTCCCAACCTTGATGTGGATGATAGATCTCTACTTTATATGGCCCTCGACCTAACAAATAGAGAGAAAACGATTGGGCAGGCTCTAACAACTCAACGCTTGCTTCGAAAGTTCCAGTGCTACTTACCCCACCAGCTAGACAATAACCTTGCTCAGTGACCGCTAACTGCAACTCCCCATCAAATCTACCATGCACTAAGGTAGGGTTATTAATTTGGAACAATACTTCTTGTTTGCCTAAACTCTGAACTGAACTCAACGAAGTTTTCTGAAAAAATTTAAGGTCTGCTGGAGAGTTATCAGCAGCACAAAAAACACATGCGAACAAATGTGAATGCAGAAGTAAAAATAACCACCGCAAAATCATAGATTGCTATCGAAAAATTATCAATCTTGCCAAGACCATCAAGGCTAAAACTCCTACAGCCATAATAGTTAGCATATTCCAGCGGAGGCGATTGGTGACTTTTTCGAGTTCTTTCGGATCTTCAACTACAATCACATACCAATCAGGTAAGGTAATTCTATCAACTAATTTCAGTGAGCAAAACGAAAGCAACTCTCTTTCTCCTCCAACAAATCTTTCAAATCCACCTTGCTTAGCCCTCTTAATCCTAAACAAATCTTTGCTTGTTAATGACCAACCTCCATTACGAGGCAGCATGACCCGGCCCTGCTTATCAACTAACAGAATATGGCCGCCTTTGGAACGTACTACGCCGGAAGCAAAATTGAACAAAGTTTCTAGTGAAACTTTAGCCTCAAGTATCCCGGGAAATATTTTTTTTCTGCGCTCGCTGAGCGTCTGAATCCACGAAATATAGAATTTGTCCCTACTACTGAAGGGCTCACTGAAATAATCTTTTTTATTCCTGTAGACTTTTTGCAGACTTAATGACTGCCCTAAAGTAAATGAATCTCGAGTCATAGGAAACCGTAAATTGTGATAATCTATAAATTTGTTTTCCGAATCGTTAATCAACTTTCGAAAGTCTTTAGGCTTTTTATGCAGTCGGACTCCCGCTATGACCTCGTCACTCTCAAAATTGTATCGAAAATAGTCTCGAACCTTTTTTTGATTAAAATCTTCTTTTAGAATATATCTGGAGAAACCTTCCATACGTTTGCGTACTTGCCTAAGTTCCGCCGAAATTTGTCGCGCAACTAATATACCCACGTCACGATTGCTCTTGAGAAAAAGAGAATGAAAAAACTCTCTTTCAGATTCAATCGCTCGCGTACTCGTGTAATACAAAACGAATGTACCTAGACAGATGCTTAGAATCCATAAGAGGAATTTTTTCCACATTTTATTCACCAATCACCTTTCGGTGTCGATCCATGAGTTAACAAGTGGTCAAAGGATGCGATTATGATATGTCCTGTATGTGAGAAAGGTCAAATGATCAAGGTAAACAAACAGAACATGAAGCATGCCCAAGCTCATCAAATAAAATGCGTTAGTTGTGGATTCACATCTTATTACCATTCTATTAAAGCCGCTTAAGCTCAAGCCTTCAAATGAGCTTGACATGAACCTTGCACACCACACCTTTATTACGTTGTACAATTTCTCGATGGACTTCGATCTCGCGATTGTATAGAGTCATCAAAAGATGAATAGTAGCCTCTCCGTTGGAATCCGTAGACCGCGAAAACTTTAAGGGATCTCCTTCTTCTCCCTCTAAAATCAGACCTTTCACCTTGGGAGCATCTGTAGGCATAACCAACTCGAAATGCAGCGGAACATTACGATGAGGAACTTGATCTTCATCCATTAATTGAACAGTCACTGGCACCAAGGTTTTTTCATCACTCAAGCGATGCTGGACTAATCTAGGTTTTTGTACTGGTCCAACTTGATGAGCCATTGGCGAGTCACTCTCAGTAAAAAAGTCTGTATTGGCACTAACTTGATAACTATGATCTTCCAAATCCTGAGTTCTTTCCATGTAGATTTCAGTTTGATTAATTCCTGTGCTAAAGTCACCTTCAGCAAATACTCGCTGCTTTGTCCGTCGCATGGTACGCTCAGCTAATAACTTTTCGCCCTCATAATATTGTGCAGCCTGCTCAAAAATTCTCTGGTTACGTAATTTTCTTAAATAATCTTGATCATCCTCGACCCATGCAAGAGTTTCCTTCTTAAGTACAACATTTTGTGGTTGAGAACCCTCTTTAATTATACCTTTCTGATAAGAAAGAATCACTTCGGAATGAATGGGCTGCATCTCTTGATAAAAGGATCCAAAATCTTTCTTGGCAACATCATGACTATCTATTCTAGTCTCGTTCAAGTAAGCGTTCATGCCCTTAATCTTAGCCCGCTTTCCCAAAGTCTCTAATACAACTTTATGCCCCTTCCATTTTGAAGCATTTTTTGACATCTGAACCACTAAATCATCGAAACTTTTTCGAGACCGTGCTCCCTCAGGACTATCAATTTCAGATTTACCAATAACAACCCTCTTGTCTTCGCTAGTTTGATGATTCATTCGCTCAACCTGAACAAAAAAATCACTAAACTCTTTATCTTTCCGTTTGTCATTCCAATCAAAAGTTGGATCACGACGTTGAGCTTCCTCCAACTGATCATGAAATTGATCCAGAGTATTTCTACCCAGAACGGGGGTAAGTCTCTTTAAAGGCTTATTTTCATCCTTCAAATTAGAATCAACTTCCTCAACAAAATTTGAAAACTGATCATCTAATGGTTCTCTACTAGCTCTGAGAGACATTAAGTTTCTGGTTTTCTTGATTGATTGAGCCAATTTCTCCTGATCTTCATCAAGTTCGTAGCGAGGGTCACCAGGATTTATAAACGTAGGATAATCATCTACTTCTGTTTCCATTTTTGCGTCAATTAGGACTGGAAAATGAACCTTCTCGATAATCACCAAATTATCTTCGATGACTTTTATGCGATCATCTACACTGATAACAAACTCTTTCAAGGAGTTTACAACTGCAAATTGCGACCGAACTGTTCTCAAGTCTTTCAATCTAGCTTTCATCGAATTAATTTTACGCCGCAATTTTTCTTTTGTACGAGACTTCCTTAAGTTCGTAGCTGACCGTGATAAAACATCCTCTATTTCTAAAACTTCTTCGTGATTATCCTCAACTATACTGGCCATCTCGTGCATAATCTGTTTAATCTTGCCGACTTCTTGAGATGTAAAGCGAGGCTGAGAGCTAAACAAAACACCAGTCATAATATAAACCAGAGCGAGGATTCGAATACAGTACCAGAACATAGTTTACTTATCGTATTAGAAATGCGAAGTGTTTATGAACAGCGGCCTATCAACTGGTTATTTTTGATTTATCTCAACGTAAACAGACGAAAAAGGACATAAACAATCAAAAAAAAATCAAAAAAAATGACAAAATGCTAATTTCCTAAACCTTGTCAGCCGATATTATTTTGTAAGCGGTGATTGGACTCGGCTAGAAACGTTACTCCTATTTAAAAATCAGAGATGGTTGTAGGTTGGCATATTAAGGAGGAATCATGGAGGCACAATCAGGTTTAGCATTGTCTACCGGACTATTGTCTGGAATTGATTCAGCCCAACTTGTCGATGCTATGACAGCACGACAAAAAATACCAATTCAAGCTCAAGAAGTTAAACAACATGAGCTGCGAATCAAAAAAGAGGAATATCAATCTGTAAACTCTGCTGTTTTTGGAGTTGAAGATTCCCTTCTACAATTGTCATTAAACTCAACATTCAACCAGAAAAAAGCTAAATTTAGTACGGAAGATATTGTCAAAGTAACTCCTACAACGGATTCGACTCCTGCTACCTATGAAATAGTAGTCAGCCAGCTAGCTAAAGCAAACAAAATTGCCAGTAATCAGCAGACCGGAACTGATGCTGTTGTCACTACTAGTGAAGCAACAATATCAATCAACGGAACCTCTTTAATCGTTGGCGAGAATACTAATCTTGGAACTCTGAAAGACTCAATTAATAGCTTAGCAAGCACAACCAATGTCAGCGCAGAGATTATTGATAATCGAATAATTTTGGAAAGTACAGTCACAGGAGCAGGAAATAATATGACTCTTGTTGACGATACGGGAACGCTTTTTGCAGATTTAGGATTGGTTAGTGGTGGAGCAAACGAACTGCAAGTTGCTCAGGATGCTCAGTTTACTGTTGATGGATTGACCGTGAACCGAAGCACTAATACATTCAATGATGTGATAAGCGAATTAAATTTCGAGCTAAAAAGCACAGGTTCAACAACATTGGAAATTGATTTCGATACAGATAATACACGTACAAAGGTCGAGGATTTTGTAGAAAAATTTAATTCCGCTATAGAGCTTATATACAACAAAGTGAATGCAGAGCGCGATTTCAAACTCAAAGGCTTGAACAAGGATGAACTCGAATCTATGAGCCAGGAAGAAATTGACGAGCGTGAAAACAGTATGAGAGAGCAGATATTATCGAGTGACTCTCTATTACAAGGCCTCTACAATAAACTTCGTAGCATAAGTTACTCTATTGTGGAAAGTACGGGACAGTTCGGTGGCTTGAATGATATTGGCATAAGTACCGGTAAA
>MDTD01098239.1_pt1 | contig 10454 bp, 11 predicted proteins | sample 811221 | NCBI WGS metagenome assembly MDTD01 (sample SAMN05326646, study PRJNA326480) | marine metagenome | isolation source: seawater | place: Pacific Ocean: South West | collected 2011
CCAACATGCTGAGTCTTATAGAAAAATAAGAAATACATTTAGATACTTATTAGGAAATTTAAATGATGACTTTAAAAATATAGATTTTAATAAATTAGAAATAGAAAAATTACCTGAACTAGAGCAATTAATGCTCCATAAAATTTATAATTTAAATTTAAATTTCCATAATAATTTTAAAAATTATGATTTTCATAATTTATATAAAGAGTTATTAAATTTTTGCACAGTTGATTTATCAGCATTCTATTTCGATATAAGAAAAGACACTCTATATTGTGATCCTAAAAATTCAGAGAAAAGAAAATCTACCCTTACTGTTTTAAACATTATTCTGAACCTGTTAATAAAGTGGTTTGCTCCAATATTATCTTTCACAACTGAGGAAATATATCAATTAATTTCAAAGAGAAATAAGAGTATTCATTTGGAGAGCTTTGTTGAATTACCTAAAAATTTTGAAAATTTAAAATTAAATAAAAAATGGTTAGAATTAATGAAAATAAGAGATATCTGTAATTTAAGTATAGAGGAAAAAAGAGCTAGTAAAGAAATTGGTTCTAGCTTAGAAGCATCTTTGATTATACAGGTGAGTCAAAGTAAAAATAAAATTTTAGAAAATATTGATTTATCTGAACTATTCATAACCTCATCTGTTGAAATCAAAATCACTAATAATGAGGATATAATTGTAAAAACAAATAAAGCTGAGGGCACAAAGTGCCCAGTTTGTTGGAAAATAAACCGTAAGCCTTGCCCAAGACATGGTTAGTATAAATAAAAAGAATATTTTTCACATATTTTTTATTTTATTTATCTTTTTATTAGATAGGATTTCAAAATTTATTATCATCCATCAAACTAATAAATATGAAAATATAAATTTTGAGATTAATTCTTTTCTAACCTTTGAATTGATATGGAATAAAGGTATTGCTTTTGGTATGGTATCTTTAAATAATCAATTATACTATAGTTTACTAACTTTATTTATAGTAATTATTACAATCATTATTCTCATTTTAGTAATTAAGTCAGTTGGCGCTGAAAAATATGGTTTTATGATGATTTTTGGTGGTTCAATAGGTAATATTTTTGATAGAATATATTATTCTTCTGTGCCAGATTTTATAGATATCCATATAAATAATTTTCATTGGTTTATATTTAATGTTGCTGATATATTTATTACTAGTGGTGTAATATTATTAATATACCTTGAGTTTTTTAAAAAAAAAGATGCTTAGAATTATTCTTATCTTATTGATGCTAAATCTTTTAAATGCATGTGAGTCTGCTAAAGAAGGTTTTACATTACAAAAGCAAAATAGGGCTGAAGAATTTTTAGTTAAAAAAAAGAATCCGCTAGTTCAACCACCAGAATTTGGCGATCTTCCTTCCCCTGAGGGAAATTATCAAAATCAATCAATTATTTCTTCAAATGAGATAGAGGAATTATTGACTAAAAAAAAAGATCACACAAAAAAGATACAAAAAAGCACTAGTTTTAAAAATTTAGAAGAAAATATTCTTGAGAAAATCAAAGATTAATGAAAATATCTCATAATATAGACTTCAATGATTTTAAAAACAAAAAACCAAGTAACAAACTCTTAAAAATATTTGATGATTTAAAAAAAAATGAAAATGAAATAATTCATTCTTTTCGTAAGTCATATAAAAACTCTTACTCACCAAATTTATCTCAAAAACTCAAAAAATTTAAAAATATTAATCTTTTTGGAATGGGTGGATCTTCTCTAGGAACTCAAGCAATTTATAGTTTTTTTAAAAACAGGATTAAAAAAAATTTTAATTTTATAGATAATTTGGCAAATTTTAATCTTAAAAAGAAAAAACACCTAAATTTAGTTGTTTCAAAATCAGGAAATACTTTAGAAACAATATGTAATTTGAATTTTCAATTACGTAAAAATCAAAAATATGTGTTTATAACCGAAAACAAAATTAATTATCTTGTTAAATTAGCAAGTGATCTCAAAGCCGAGGTAGTTTCGCATAATAATTTTATTGGAGGTCGATATTCTGTACTTTCCGAGGTTGGAATGTTGCCAGCAGATTTAATGGGTTTAAGTCATTTGAAATTTAGGCAGTATAACAATTTAGTTAAAAATAAAAACTTCATGAATGCTTTAATTTCAAATGTATCAAATACTTTAGACTTATTAAATAAAAAAAAAACAAACTCAATAATTTTGAATTATGATCAAAAGTCCATTGATCTTTTTAAATGGTATCAACAATTGGTTGCAGAAAGTTTAGGAAAAAAAGGTAAAGGCTTACTTCCTATGATTTCTAATATGCCCAAAGACAATCATAGCTTAATGCAACTCTACTTATCTGGGATTCAAAACAACTTTTTCACATTCTTTATTGTAAACGAAAAGTTGTCAAAAAAAATTCTTAATAAAAAATTATTAGGCTCAAATTCATTTTTATTTAATAAAAGTGAAAATGATATAAAAATCGCACAATTTAATGCTACGAAGCGAATTTTTAAAAAAAAGAAAATTCCATTTAGAAGTTTTTTTATTAATAACAGAGATGAGAAAACGCTAGGTGAATTATTTATCTTTTTTATGCTAGAGACTATCTTGTTGGGGAGAGCATTAAATGTAAATCCTTATGATCAACCATCTGTTGAACTAATAAAAACAGAAACCCGTAAATTTTTTTAATGAAATTTTCCGATAAAAATTTTAGATATACCATAATCTCGTACGTCTAAAATTTTAAGTTTCTCAGAAATTTTTATATTATCCTTTTTGTGTCTATGAACTATTAATACCCCATTATCCTTTAAAATTTTTTGAGATTTAATTTTCTCAAGTAAATTGTTTATTTTTTTTTCTTTAAATGGAGGGTCAATAAAAATTAAATCGAACTTAGCTTTTAATTTAAAATTTTCATTTAAAATTTCAAAACAATTTTCTTCTATAATTTCGCAAATATTTTTAGTTTTTAATGAATTTATATTTTTTTTTAATATTTTTAGAGTTTCGTTATAATTTTCAACAAAAATAACTTTTTTTGCTCCCCTTGAAACACATTCCAAGCCAAAAGATCCAGAGCCGGAAAATAAATCTAATATATAAGAATTAATTATTTTAACATTTATTTTTCTTGAATGAAGGATTAGATTAAAAATAGACTCTTTAACCATATCTTTTAATGGTCTTGTTTGAATACCAGATGGAAAAAGAATCTTCTTTCCTTTGAAATTTCCACTAATAATTCTCATCCTCGATAACCTTGTAACCAATATCCTTCCTGAAAAAACCACCTTCCCAATTTATTTTATTAATTAATTCTATAGCGCTGGTTCTGCAAATTTTAAAATCACCTGACTTGACAACAAAATTTAAAACTCTTCCACCATTGGAATAAATTCTTTTTTCTTTTCGAATAGTTCCTGCATGAAAAATAAATTGACCTTCTTTTAAAAAAATATTTTCAAAATTTGGAATTTCAATATTATTTTTAAATTTATCCGGATATCCTTTTGAGCAAAGCACAATACATAAACTTTTATCATTAGACCAATTAAAATCGATTTTATTCAGTTCACTGTTAATGCATGAATTTAATATTTCGAAAAAATCATTATTAAGTTTAGGAAGTATGGTTTGGCATTCTGGGTCACCCATTCGCACGTTATATTCAATTAAAAATGGTTCATTATTTATTATCATCAATCCAGCGTACAAAAAACCTTTATAAGATGTTTTAAAACTTTTTAATCCCTTTAATGTTGGTTTAATTATTTTATTTATTATTTTTTCATTTAAATCTTTGTTTTCTAAACGGGAAGGAGAATATGCACCCATCCCTCCAGTATTGGGTCCTTTATCTTTTTCAAAAACTCTCTTATGATCTTGAGCTGTTCCGAAAGTTTTAAAAGATTTTCCGTCTGAAATTATAAAAAAACTCATTTCTTCACCTTTTAAAAATTCCTCAATTAGTATTTCTTTGGCCATACCAAATTTTCCGTTGAATATTTCAGAAACAGCTTTTGTTGATTCTTCAAGATTTTCACAAATGTAAACACCTTTTCCAGCCGCAAGACCATCAGCCTTTACAACTATTGGATAATCTGATTTATTAAGAAAATCAATTGAGTCTTTTTTGTTTTTAAAAATACCAAATTTAGCAGTTGGAATATCAAATTTTTCGCAAAGTTTTTTTGTAAATATTTTTGAACCTTCTAGTTGAGAAGCAATTTTGTTGGGTCCAAAAACTTTTATTTTATATTTTTCTAAAAAATCAACCAAACCATCTACCAAAGGTTTTTCTGGACCAATAATTACAAGATCAATTTTTTCTTTTAAAATAAAGTCTTTTATTTGTTTGAAATCATTAATGTCTAAAAAAACATTCTTAGCAATAATATTTGTGCCTGCATTTCCTGGAATACAATAGATTTTACTTATTTTATCAGATTTTTTTAATACTGAACATATAGCATGCTCTCTACCACCACTTCCTATTATTCCAACTTTCATATAACAATATATAAACTAAAAATGTTAAAAAAATTAGCTAAAATAAAATATTTACCAAACAATTATCAAATAATTCAAAATGGAGACCATGTGATTTGTGCAGTTTCTGGTAAAAAGATTTCTCTAAATAATTTAACTTATTGGAACGTTGAATTGCAAGAAGCTTACTATTCATATGTAGAAGCTCAAATAAGAAGAGAAAATTTAGATTAAGCTATTTCCATCTATTATGGGTCCAGATCCATTGTTCAGCATTCTTCTGAATCATTTTTTCTAAAATTTTATTTAAGGATATAGTTATGGATTCTAAAGTTTCATTTTCAGAAAAAGTTATTTCTTCAAATATTTCAAGATAGAATTTATTTTTATTTGATCTTTCGATATAAATTGGAACTATTTTAGAATTAAATTTTTTTACAAATTGTGCTGGTATAGTTGTAGTATAAGCTTTTTGACCGAAAAAGTCTGCTTTGATACCTTCCGAAACTCTCTGATCAATCATTAATGCAATAGAAGTTCCTTTTTTATATTCTTTTAAAATTTCTTTTGTTCCGGATATTCCTTTTTTAATTTGTTTCTTACAAATATATTTTTTTCTTATATATTCCATTATAGGATTTAAAAAAATATTATTTAAAGGTCTATAAATAGCAGCAAGGTCTATACCTGATCTTTCCAAGTGCATTGCCATCAACTCAAAATTATTAAAATGTCCAGAAATAAAAATGACAGGTTTTTTATTTTCTTTAATTTTTTCTAAAATTTCTTGATTTTTGATAATTAAGTTAGCAGATCTTTTTATATCTTTTATAAAAAGATATTCAGAAAATATTTTTCCATAATTATACCACATGTTCTTTAAAATTTTTTTTCTTTCATTCTTCTTAATATTAGGAAATGCAATAATTAAATTTTTATGACATAATTGATTAGATCTAAAAAAATGTCCCAAAAAAACAAATATATTTCCGGATAGTTTTGATGAATATTTTGACCCAATTATCTTAAAAATTAAAAATAATATAATGATAAAAATAAATTGAAAAAAATATTTTAAAATCTTCATAAAATTTTTTGCTTAATAAAATTAATTAAACGTTTCTCATTTTCAATTTTCAATTTAATCTCTAAAAATTGGACACCCTCTTTATCAATTTCAGAAATTTTTACAAAATCTTTTTCTGTAGTCACAATTTCTGCATTAATTGTTTTAGCACGGTTTTTAATAAATTCGATATCTTTATCTGAATAATTGTAATGATCAGGGAAAATTATCTCATCGATAATTTTAAATTTATTTTGAACAAGAGTTTTTTTAAAATTTTCTGGGTTTCCGATACCAGAAAAGAGTAAGTAATTTTTATTAAGGTTAAAGTCTCCTAAATTCATAGCCTCAACAAAAGTATTAAAAATTTCAAGATTTGGATTAATCTTTTTTAAAACTTTGATTACTTCAGTATTTTCTGGATAATTATTTTTGATAAAAATACCATCATATTTTTTCAAACTTTTTATCTTTTCTCTTAATGGTCCAGCTGGAATTAGATTCCCATTTCCTATAAATTTATCACCATCAAAACAAACAAATTGTAAATCGTATGAAATATCTTTGTCTTGCAAACCGTCATCAAAAACTACAATTTTGTAATTCTCATTTTTTGCTTTTTTTACAATCTCTTTTCTTTTTGAAGCACTAATGATTTCAGTTTTTCTTTGTAATATAATTCTTTCATCATTATGGTTAGGATAAAATTTTTTTCCAATACAACATTTAAAACCTAAGTTTTTTATAATTTCATATAATCTTTGAGAAGTCGGTGTTTTTCCTGTTCCACCAACATAAATGTTTCCTATGCAAATTGTTTTGATATTTTCAATTTTTGAATTTGATTTTATATTAAGAAAAAAATTATTTATCAATATTGGTAATGTGAAGGGTAATAGGCAAAATGAGATTAAGTCTTGTTTTTTTTTGTCCCAAAATATCGGCTTTTTAAATTTCATTTTTTAACAACTTACTTATTTCATAATAAGAATTTTTTAAAATTTTATCACCAATTGAATTTAATTTTTTTTGTATTTTTTTTGAAGAAGTCCTTTTTTTAAAAAGCTTATTCAATGTTGAAAGCGCATTTTTTTGATTAGAAATTTTTTTTGCAATTTCGCCTTTTTGTAAAAATTCATAAATCTCAGTAAAATTGAAAATATAAGGTCCGTGTAAAATATTACATCCAAATTGTGCAGCCTCTAGTGGATTTTGACCACCATGATTGATTAGAGAGCCGCCTAAAAAGACATTTTTACAGTGATTATAAAAAGCTTTAGTTTTACCGTATGAGTCCACAAGGTAAATATCCGTCTCTTTATGGATCTTCCCTACGCCTTCGTGCAAATGGACTTTTAAATTCAAATCATTAAGATTTGATTTTATACTTTTTACTCTATCAACATGTCTAGGTATTATAATAGTTAATAAATTATTATATTTTTTTTTTAACTCGATATGAATTTTTCCACAAAATAGCTCTTCATTTTTGTGAGTACTTGAGGCGCACCAAATTTTTTTATTACTTAAAAATTTTTTTAATTCTTTTGAGAGATTAAAATTTTCTTTTTCAGATTGAGAAAATTTTAAATTTCCTAGAAACTTTACTTTTTTTGCACCAAGTTTAGTTAAAAATTTTTTTGACTCCAAACTAGATGATAAACATAATTTAAATTTACCAAAAATCTTTTGAGAAAATGATGGAATTAAATTCCAGTTTCTAAAAGTTTTTTTAGTAATTCTTCCATTAAGTAAAATTATTGGTATTTTTTTATTCTCTAAATTATTGAACATATTAGGCCAAATTTCAGAATCTATAAAAAATGCAATTGATGGTTTCCAGTAATTTAGAAATTTTTTTGACAAAAAATTTGTATCAATTGGAAAAAATTGATGAGTAGTTTTTTTAAATTTATATTGATCTATAACTTTAGAAGAGCTTAAGGTATTTGAAGTAACTAATATTTTTTGAATTTTCTTCTCATATTCTAATTTTTCTAAGATTGGGACTATACTCTTAATCTCACCAACACTAGCACCATGAAACCAAATTAAATTTCCATGATTTTTCTTTTGAGAAAAAAAACAAAATTTCTCTTTTAGTCTTTTTATATCCTCTTTTTTTTTAATTAATCTTAAAATTACAATCAAAGGAGATAACAAAAAAATCAAATTTATTATTAGTCTATAAATAATCAACATTACGTTTTTTTTATTTGCTTATCATAAAAGTTTCTATAAACAGTTGATGAGTTTAATAACTCCTTATGATTACCCTCGTCGACAACGTTACCTTTTTCTATTACATAAATTTTGTCAGAATTTAAAATTGTCGAAAGCCTGTGAGCGATTACGATTGTTGTTCTTCCTTTGGTAAGGAAGCTTATTGCTTTTTGTATTTTATTTTCAGTATCTGCATCTAAGGAAGAAGTAGCTTCATCGAGAAGAATAATAGGACTTCTTTTAAGTATTGCTCTTGCAATTGATATTCTTTGTTTTTCCCCACCGGAGAGTCTTACTCCATTTTCCCCAATTAAAGTATTATATCCATTAGGGAGTTTGTTAATGAATTCATCTGCATATGAAAATTTAGCTGCATCTTCAATATCTTTTTGAGTAGCGTCTAAATTTGCATATGCAATATTATTTTTAACGGTATCATCAAACAATGTTGTATCTTGACTGACTAAAGAAATATTTTTTCTTAATGAAAAAAGAGTGGAGTCATTAATTGACTGTTCGTCAATTCGTATTTCACCATCATTTACGTTATAAAATCTCGGAATGAGATTCATAATTGTTGATTTTCCTGCACCACTTTGGCCAACTAATGCGGTCATTTTTTTTCCAGGAATTTTAATGTTTAAATTATTTAAAATTTTTTTTTCATCGGCAGAGTATTGAAAACTCACATTTTTGAACTCTATATGACCATCTACAATTTTAAGATTTTTAGAGTTTTCTTTGTCTCTTATTTTATTTACATCATCAATTATTGGCAAAACTCTTTTTGCTCCAGAAAGCCCTTGCTGAATAGCTATGTTAAGTGTGGCCAAAGATCTAACAGGTTGATAAGCAAGCATCATTGCTGCTAAAAATGAAAAAAAATTACTAATCTCTAATTCATCTTTAATAACCAATTTAGCAGAAATAAATATAATTAACGCTATCATGACTCCGGTAAATGACTCCATTATTGGTGATGCTCTAACAAATACAATATTGATTTTTTTTGATGCCTCTTTCAAAGTGAAAATTAGATCATTTGCTCTTTTTTTTTCGTAGTTTTCTTTTTGAAAAATTTTGATAAGTTTATGATTCTTAAATATTTCAATTAAATAAGACGTCAAAAGTCCAGCTCTCTGCATTTGTTGAGTTGTTACTTTACTTATTCTTTTTCCTAAAACTTTTGCCGCATAACTAGCAAGTGGTATCATAATCACAGCAATTAAAGTAAGTTTCCAATTTTGGTAAAACATTACAGATAATAAACCAATCAATGTGAGACTATCTTTAAATAAATTCAAAATTGCTGTGCTAATTAAATTAACAATCATATTTACATCATTCATAAGGTTTCCAATAAATTTACCTGAATGCTTGTTATCAATTAATTCTGTATCTGCTTTAATAAGTGATGAGAACATATCGTTTTGCATATCTTTTTTAACTTCCTCTGAAACTCCAATCATTATTACTTTTGCTAGATATAAGGATGACCCCTTTATTATAAACGCTATTATTATCAATAAAGGTATTACATATAAAAGAGTTTCAGATCTTTTTATAAAAAGTTCTTTAATCGCAGGATCAAGCAAGTAAGCTACAGATGAAGTGCTTCCAGCTAACAATATCGAGAAAAAAAATGAATAAAAAATTTTATTTAGATATTTCTTTGTGTAATCTTTATATAATCTTTTTAAGATTTCTTTATTATCCATAATTTATATTTTACCTAATAAGAATGTCAAATAAACAGTCAAACCCAAAAGATTATTTGATTTAAAAATATTTAAACAACTTTCAGGTAATTTAATATCAAGCTTTTTTAATTGAAAAAAAATAACCTGAATAACTACTAATGATAGTAAAATAAAAAAAATATTATTTAGTTCCATCATATAACCAGTTATAAACATTGATAGGAGAAAAGACGTGTAACATATGTATAAAAATTTGTATGGATTTTCTTTAAATTTTATTGAGGTTGATTTTAATCCAATTATTTCGTCATCTTTAATATCTTGATACCCATATATTGTGTCGTATCCTAGTGTCCAAAATATGGCTCCAAAATAAAAAATCATAGGAATTATATTTAAATTTTCTCCAGTTGAGGTCCAGCCTAGAATAAGACCATAATTGAAGGTCACACCTAAAAAAAGTTGTGGCCAATAAGTAAATCTTTTCATGAGAGGATATGTAAAAGCTAAAGGCATAGAGGCTAAGGCAATAATAATTGTAAATTTATTAAAGTTAATTAGTACAATCAAAGCTAACAAACAAAGTAAGGTTGAATAAAAAATTCCAAGTTTTACAGAAACTTTTCCAGAAGCTATAGGTCTATCTTTAGTTCTAAATACTTTTTGATCATAATTTCTATCCAAAATATCATTAACAATACAACCAGCAGATCTCATTAATACTGAACCCATAAAAAAAAGAATTAAATAAAAAATATAATTATTTAAATTTTCTGAAAAATCGTAGGCTACCGTTAAGCCCCAAGCACAGGGCCAAAAAAGCAACATATAACCAATTGGCTTTTTTAATCGAGTTAACTCAATAAAATGATTTATATGGTTCATAAAAAATTACTTGTAAATAACAAAGGCAAGATTGATAATCAAATTGATTCGCATGAATATAGATTATACAGTCACTGC
>MDTD01134532.1_pt1 | contig 10454 bp, 16 predicted proteins | sample 811221 | NCBI WGS metagenome assembly MDTD01 (sample SAMN05326646, study PRJNA326480) | marine metagenome | isolation source: seawater | place: Pacific Ocean: South West | collected 2011
AAGGAAGGTTTAAAGATACAAATAAAATGTTTGAGGAACCAGCTTCTTGTGACTACCATGTAAAAGAATGGTTCAATGATACCCATGCTCAATTAGCGGAAGTTGTTACAAATTACATGGGGAGAAATAAAATTGTTTGATACATTTAAACCTACAACACAAATGCTAGGTAGATGGCAACCTTGGCATCCTGGACATACAGAATTATTCAAACGTGCTCTTGCCGAAACTGGACAAGTTTGTATTATGATTAGAACAGTACCGCAAGATACAGACGCCTCGGGCGGACGTACAATGACACAAGATGATAATCCTTTTATCGTAACAGACGTTGAAGAAAATATTAAAAAAGAACTAGCTAAAGAAGGCTTTGTATATCAAAGGGAATATACCATAATGATAGTACCTAATATTGTGGATATTAGTTACGGTCGTGGTGTAGGATATACCTTTACAGAGCATGACTTAGGAAAAGAGATACATAGTATTAGTGCTACAAAAATTAGAGCGGAGATGAGAGAAAACGGAGATTTATGACATACCTTGTCAATGACAACTGTATTAAGTGTAAACATATGGATTGCGTTGAAGTTTGCCCAGTTGATTGTTTTTATGAAGGTGAAAATATGCTTGTTATAAACCCGGACGAATGTATCGACTGTGGAGTGTGTGAGCCAGAATGTCCTGCTGACGCAATTATACAAGGTGAGGAAGATAGCCCGTGGTATGAATTAAACAATAAATGGTCGCAGATATGGCCAAACATATCTCAAAAAAGAGATGAAGATGTGCCGGCAGATGCTGAAGAATGGCAAGGAGTGCCAAATAAAATGGAGCACTTTTCAGAAGAACCTGGAAGAGGAGACTAATGAAATTTAAATGTAAACATATATTGTTAAGCCATAAAGATGCTGAGAATAGTAGCCACGATCGTCCTTTAGGTGAAGCATTTGCTGAAGCTGAAAGACTTATTGTAAAATTAAAATCTGGTGAATTAAAATTTGATGAAACAGCCGCTTTACATAGTGCTTGTGCTAGTGGACCACGAAATGGTGGTGACTTAGGTTGGCAAGATGAAACACATTATCACATAGACTTTGCAAATGCTGTAAAAGTAATAGGGACAGATACTATAGGACCTCCAGTAATTACTCCGTGGGGAGTTCATATAGTGCTGAGAACAGGATGAATTTAAAAAGATATAATTGGAACGATTTGATAGACGAACAGGATCGAGATGGAATATGTTTAGATGTTAAAACATCAATTGATGCTGGACAATTTTGGGAAAACAGTCCTAAGTACCAAACAAACTTTAATGTTTTTAGTATACCTAAACCACATTGGATGAAACTTAAAATGAGTTTCATTATGAGTGCTTTTATGTTCTTAGAAAAGGAAGTTCAAATAAAACAAATACAAGCATGGAGTTATATGACTTCATTACAGCATCCTGAAGATAGAGATAAACTTTGGCATCATCATTGGCATAATCAATCTGTTAATAGTGTTAGTGGTGTATATTATGCTAGGCTTCCTGTAGAAGCAGATGACACAGGGACAGAGTTTGCTCCTGAAGGACCAGAAGCTGAAGCAAGACACATGGAACCTCCATTTCCCGGAGGATGGATAATTTACAATAGTAAAGAATGGCACAGACCAGGGATACTCAAGTCAGAAGAACCTAGGTTTATTGTTGCCGCAGATATGATGTATTAGGAGTTTAGAATGAACGTTAGATTAGTAAGTTATTCTAAGCCTACACTAAATTTTGTTAGTGAAGGAATGAGTAATGATAATGTTTTAGATTTAGTTGCGTATTGTGCTAGGGTAAGCAATCCTAGCAATCAAATGAATACAGAAACAAGTGAAAAACTTATTAGGTACTTGATTAAACATCAACACTGGTCTCCATTAGAAATGGCAAGTGCTTGTCTTGAAATTGAAACTACACGTGATATCGCACATCAAATTGTAAGGCATCGTAGCTTTTCCTTTCAAGAATTTAGTCAAAGATATGCTGATCCTGATTCAATGGGTGATACATTTACAACTAGAGAAGCAAGACTACAGGATACAAAAAACAGGCAAAATAGTATTGAGCTAGATAACGAGAGTGATTTAAATTACGAATGGCAAATGAAACAACGAGAAGTCATTGACAAAGCCAGAGCTACATACGAATGGGCTATCCAAAACGGAATCGCAAAAGAACAAGCTCGTGTAGTGTTGCCAGAAGGCAATACAAAAACACGTTTGTATATGAATGGAACCCTAAGAAGCTGGATCCATTACATCGAGTTACGCGGAGCAAACGGCACTCAAAAAGAACACATGCTCATAGCACACGCCTGCGCCGAGGTAATTAACAAAATTTTTCCTATGGCTAAAGAGTTAACTCACTCATCACCATAAACTTGTAACACTTCCTTTACAGCTTCATGCCTTTCTATATCACTATGTGAGAAGGTCACGTATGCTAGTCTAGACGCACTTGGGTGTTTACGCAGATTATCAATAAAGTTTATTAAGCCGTTATCGCTTATTCTGTCTGCTTGGTTCAAATCACCTGTTACGGCCATCTTTGATCCATCCCCTAAACGTGTTAGTAGCATTTTCATTTGACTTACAGTTGAATTTTGCATTTCATCTGCTATTATGAATGCCTTTTTAAAGGTTCGACCACGCATATATGCCAAAGGAGATATTTCAATTATGCCTTCGTCAATCATTCCTGATATTTCTTTAGCATTAAAATATTCTCTTAGTACGTCAAATACTGGTCTCGTCCAAGGAGCCATTTTTTGCTCCAATGTTCCTGGTAGAAAACCTAAGTCCTCATCTACAGAAACGGCTGGTCTAGTAACAACAATTTTGTCAACCGTACCTTCTTTAAAAAGTTTTACAGCAGTCAACACAGCAATAATTGTTTTTCCTGTTCCCGCTGGACCGATCCCAAAGACTACGTCTTTTTTGGTGTCAGCTAGGGTAAGCAGGTATTCCTCCTGTGCTTTATTGCGTGGGTAAATCTTAACTGTCTTTTTCTTTTCTGGAAGATAATTGTTTAGTTGAACAACATTGTTGTGAAAGTTCTTGCTCTTGCGAGCTCGCTTTGCACTCATGAAGTGTCCTCCTTTATTGTACTTCGTAGTAGCATTTTAGCTACTAAAATATTTATATAGGTCGGCCTAGAAGAAATACACATATACAATTATCGGATAAATAACTATAGCTGATAGGATCCACGAATGAAAGACGTATTAGAGGTAATAAAAAACATAGAAGAAATATATCGCAGTGACATGTCATTTACTGTGCTTAAAGATTTCGAAAGAGTAATAGATGATTTAGATATCTATGTTTATGAAAACTGGGCAGATGGTGAATTAGTTCACGGACCTAAGATATCAAAACATTGGGTAACTTGTGCTTTCATGTGGGACATTGATAAGATGCCAGATCCAATGGGTGGTAAAAGACTTTTAGATTATGATTGTAAAGTAACTTACAAACGTGATAAAATTGTAAAGCCACGTAAGATTAGAAAACCAGGTGATATTAGACCAGGCACTAAAAAAGGAATGTTAGATACATTTCCTATTTGGGTTGTAGAAATAATGATGCCTAAAAAATTAATTGCTGACATTTATGGTGGTTATCAAGCACAGAATGAAATTTTAGTTGATCCAGCAGTAGAAGCTCCTAGCGTACCTGCTGAGACTCAAACAGCTGAAGTTGGAGCTGAAGCAACAGCTGGTACTGAGGAAGCAGTATAATGGGACTACAAAAAAATGATTTACACTATCTTGTTGATAGTATTGTAGAAATTGATTCTTACAAAAGTAAAATGGGTGATGATGCTGACATAGTTACATTAGCATTTTCTGTAACAGGAAACGAGCCTGCTAAAGATTTAGAAAACTTCATAGAAAAAGGATATCCGTTTGTATTAGATGCTGATGTAAGTTCGGGTGAACAATCCGACGGAACATATAAAGTATTTGTAGAAATGGAGCGGAACAAAGATGTTCCTACAAATATTTTAGAAATACTAGACGGAGTAAAAAAATTAGCAGAGTTAGAGGATCTAAGATTTAGATATTACAAAAATTTTAAAAGTTTAGGTGTCAATAATGAGAATTTATCTGAAACCATTCCTTTAGATAAAGACACTTATGATATAAGAATAAAAGAAACACATCTAGAAAATTATAAAAACTTTTTCAGTAACAGCTATGCTGAGTCAATAGAATTAAAAAACAATGTATTAGAATTTAAAAATACATATCAACAGCCGGTGAAATTTGACGTCATCGACTTTGGAAGAAATTTAGAAATAACTGAAACAATTAACATGAAAGATATGGCTGAAGTTATATGGGCTACCAAATATTTAGGTGATTATAATATAACAAAGTATGGCAAAAATCTTGTATTAGAAAATCAAGGATACCAACTTCAGCTCAAAAGGATATAAATGAGCAACTGTCAAAATTGTGGACATGAATCACACTGTGGAACAAGTTTGTTCAAAGATTTTGTAGATGGTGAAAATCAGAACATAAATATCAAAGTATGTGAGCACTGTCGATGCGAGGCGTGCCAACAAAAGGATACAAACAATGGCTAAAGAACATTTTAAATTTGAATTTGAAGAATGGATGGCAGAAGAGCTTATCCATCGTGATGACTGGAAAGACTGGTACGAAGCAATGTGCGAAATACTTCCATTATGGGAGGTAGACACTATTGAAAGAGTTGCTATGTTTGTAGCACAATGCGGACATGAGTCTGGTGGTTTTAGAGTAATGAGTGAAAATTTAAACTATAGTGCTAAAGCTCTTAACACTATTTTTCCCAAATATTTCAGAAGAGCAGGTAGAGATGCTAATCAATACCATAGACAACCAGAAAAAATTGCTAATGTGATATATGCTAACCGCATGGATAACGGCGATACCGATAGCGGCGACGGCTGGCGTTTTAGAGGTGGCGGCATATTACAACTTACTGGTAGATATAATTATACACAATTCGCAAAAGCAGTTGACATGACTCCTGAAGAAGCAGTAGATTATGTACGCACTAAGAAAGGTGCTATTGATTCTGCTTGTTGGTTTTGGGATACAAACAATATAAACAAGTGGTGCGATGCTATGGACGTTGTAGGCGCAACCAAACGTATTAACGGTGGCACTATAGGATTAGACGATCGTAAAAAACATTACCTACACGCAATGGATGTATTAGGTGGTGATTTTGAAGAACCAGAAGTAGACTACAATCAAACAATTAGGCAAGGTTCCAGAGGACCGTTAGTAGCAGAAGTACAAGAAAAACTTGATATTAGTCCTGCTGATGGTATATTTGGTCCAGGCACTGCTAAAATTGTAAAACATTGGCAAAGTTCAAACGGCTTGGTTGCTGACGGGATTGTTGGTCCAAAGACGCTGGGAAAGTTGCTAGGCTAAATAACAGTATGTTTAGTGGATTAAAAATTGCAGTGGTATTCATAGTTCTGGCCGCGGCTGGCGGGGGATTTTTCTATGTTAAGCAACTACAATCCAATTTAAAAATAGCACAACTTAATAATGCCAAGCTAACACAAGCAGTTGAAACTAGCGAAAAAAGCATAGCATTGTTAAAAGAAGATAACATTAGATTAAACAAGTTATCAGATCAATTATCACAAGATTTACAAAAAGCCGAACAATACGGAGATAACTTGCGTAATAGGTTACGTGAGTTAGATCTTGTTCAAGATGCTATTAGAGATAGCAAAAATTTAGAAGGAAGGATGAATGGTGCCACAGCTAAATTATGGCGCGAGTTGGAAGCCGCTACTGGCGGCGATGGTAGTGCTCCTCTTCCTAACTGGTTGCTCGACGTTCCGCGAACCGGAGATAAAAGTAGTAACACAGATAGAGAAGACAACAGTACCGATAGTAGCTCGTCCAAAACCAATTGATCTAGTAGATACTAGAGTCTATGTTGTAACCGCAGATAACTACGATTCCTTTGTGGAAGAATTCACTGCCGAACATGGCGAACTTGCCTATGTTGTTTTATCAATGAAAGACTATGAAAATCTAGCAATTAATATAGCAGATCTTAGACGATATTTAGAGCAACAAACAGAAATCATCGTATATTACGAAAATGCTGTAAAGGCTGATACTCAAGAAAACACAGACAAGAAGTAGACGTACTTACCGATAAATACTATTGATGGAAATAGTATGGGATATGATCGGTAGAATGGCCTCAGATAGGTTGTGGATATACACAGCCATAGCAGGTTCTCTTTTTGGTTTAGCATTTTCAACATACTTTAAAAGCACTAGGTTAGGGCTTTGGTTGTATGCTAAATTCGATCTTATCGTTGATTATCTAGTAGAACGTTGGGGCTGGACATGGTTACAGCAACCCGAAGATGCCTGGAGAAAAAAATATCCACACGTTACTAAGAAGATAGATGAATTGGAAGCACGGATCAAAAGATTGGAGAAATAAATGGAAGCGTTTGACAAGTTGGGCCTTGATGTGGCAAGCATGTTATTACCCTGGATTGCAATCCTTATTAGTATTTCTGCCGCTTTCTGGTTCAAAGATTTCGCGACAAATTTCATGCAGGGTTTGAAATTTAGATTCAATCCAGCATTTAACGAAGGTGATGAAGTAATACTAGACGGAGAACAATCCATAATAGTAAAAATAGGATTACGTGAAACTGTATTTGGGTGTTATGGCCCAAGAGGATACACATGGAGATATGTTGCTAATGACAGAATAGGAACATTAAAATTAGAAAAAATTATTAATAAAGATCTACATTTAGATTCTGACATTGAAAAAGGTCTTAGAATGCAGAAACTTATCGACAAAGCACAAGATGCTAGGATAGGAAACAATAGTAGCAATATTGATAAGAACAAAGAAGAAATAGAAGCGTTAAAGAGAGGGAGAAAGTAATGCCTAGAAAAAAACCAGAGGATCTTGTTGTAGAACCAAAAGCTAAGGTAGAAGAAGCAAAACCAGATGCTGAAGTTGTAGTGCCAGCAAGTAGCACAGGCGCAACAAAAAAGGTTAAACTAGATTTAGAAGTAGATACAAGCGTAAAAGACTTAGGACCAAATCCTTATGTAAAAATTATACATATGGCTAGAGCTGTAGATGCTTGGAGAATATTTCCAAGAGTTTTCATTACAACCTATATATACTTGTTATACAAAGTAGTAATATGGTATATGGCTTTACCAAGCCCAACGATGGAACAATCCGGACTTGTATCAATTGTAGTAGGTGCTGGAGCGGCATGGTTTGGTTTGTATACTGGATCAAGAAGCAAAAAATAAACTTGACAAACACTACGATATAAGGTATACTTAGGTATGAGATTTAGAGATATAAAAATAGTTGAAGCAAACAAAGGTTCCGGAGAAGTAAGATATAATACCGAACTCGCTATGCTTACAGCATTTGCCGGAGGAACAGATCTAAATAATATTCCAGATGAAGCATTATCAGATCCTAAAAAAGTAAAATCCGAAATAAAAAAAGTTTCTTCATATTATAATGACAAAAAATTTCAACAATGGCTCAACATATCTAATATGTACAAAGAAAAAATTAAAACACACAGTGGATCACTTCCCACCAAATATAATTGGGTAGCAGGTGAAAATCAAGGAGACGTAGCAGATCTTGTCTTCGTTGACCATCCTGCTAGTGGCATCTCAATAAAAGATGATTCGGGAATTACCTTAGCAAACTTAACTCCAAAATCATTAGGACTAGAAACAGAAACAGGAAAAGACGTATTACAAACATACGCTGATAAGGAATTCAAAAGATTTAAAATTAGAGTGTTTAATTTAATGATGGACGAAGCAGAAGCAAATCCTGGTAAACTTATTCATCCAAGACCTAGTGGCAAAGAACGAAGTATGATGTATGACAATAATTCTGAAAAGTTTGTTATCAAATACGACGGTGGTGTATTGAATCTTGATAGAAATGAAATTATACGGACATCTCCTAAAAATGCTAAATGGCAGAGAGTGTTTGGTGACTGGTACCAATCAAACTTTCAAAGATTCAAAGGCACAATGCGTCCACTTGTTATAAAGGTTTCAAAAAGTTTTGAAGACATAATTAGCAATGCTTTATCCGATAGTGATTCTTTAAAAAGAATTTTACAGTTTGAGGACAAACCTTATTATTACGCCACACCAAAAAAACTGTACTATGTTCCAGCAAAAGAAAAAGCTGGAGATTTAGAACTTAAAAGTGTAAACTTTGCGGCTCCTGATGGAACAAGCCTATTGTTTCGAGCAAAGATCGGAAACAAACAAAGTGATGATGGCGCAACAATAGACATATACATTCGTTTCGCAAACGGATTGTTTGCTACCAATTCAACAGCCCGAGTACAAAGTCTTAAGAATCCTGAACTTATCGCTTGGGACCTAATCTAAAATAAGTAACTGTATGGACTATTACGATCTTCTAGGCGTATCAAGACAAGCCTCCGAAAAAGAATTAAAAAATGCTTTTAAGAAAAAAGCAATGCAGTACCATCCAGACAAAGGGGGTGATCCGGAAAAGTTTAAACAAATAAATGAAGCTTACCAAAATTTATCTGATCCCCAAAAGCGACAAATGTATGACCAGTTTGGTACCGTAAATCCGCAACAACAAGCAGGGCCACAAGGATTTAGTTTTAATTTTGGCGGTGGACCAGGCGGATTTGATATTAACGATTTAATGGGACAATTTGGTTTTAATCAAAGACAAATGCGTAACGAGGATATCACAATAGGCTGTCGTATTACATTAAGAGAGGTATATACTGGTAAAAACATCATAGCAACATATAGGCTTAGAACAGGACAAGAACAAACAGTTGATATTAAATTACCTCCAGGCGTGTCACCAGGCGACAAAATACGTTATGCTGGAATGGGTCAAAAGGATATTCCTAATGCTCCACCAGGCGACTTATTTGTCCAAATTCAAGTACAAAATGAAAAAAACTGGGATATTGTTAATAGAGACTTACTTACAATAGTAGAAATAAATGTCTTAGAATTAATTACAGGCACTACAACTTTTATACAAACTCCCGAAGGCAGACAAATAAAACTTAACATACCACCAGGCACACAACCAAATACTGTTTTCAATGTTACAGGAAAAGGTTTACCAGATCGTAGGACAGGCGCACACGGAAATGTCCATGTACGTGTCAACGGAGTGGTACCAAGAAACTTAGATGGAAACGCAATAAATGAAATTGATAGAATTCGGAAAGAAAGTAATTGACAAAAGTAAACAATTTGTGTATAATAGAGTGTAAATATATTAGGAGATAATGAATGGTTGAACCATCTGACGAATTACAGGTAGTGTTTGAAAAAGCAATAGCAGATGCTAAAAAGTTAGGTCACGAATATGTGACTTTAGAACATCTATTCTTTGCTTTATGTTGTAGTGAAAATTTTGCCAAAATTCTGGACGGATATGGGTGTGACATCACAGCATTGAAAGAAGAATTACAAGATTACTTACAAACTAAATTAGAAGAAATTAAGGTTGAGCCAGGTAAAAATTATAAACCTAAAAAAACACAAACTGTTGAACGAGTCATGAACAGAGCATTTACACAGGTTTTGTTTAGCGGACGATCACATATAGATACAACAGATGTTTTTCTATCCTTACTGAATGAAAAGAAATCTTTTAGCACTTATGCGGCAATAAAGGCAGGGGTAGAAAAGAACAAGTTTAATGAATATATCAATGCTGAATATGTGAGCACTATTGAAGACGAAGAACTTCAAGGACAGGCTCAAAGAGCCTTAAAAGCATTTACAACAAATCTTAACACCAAAGTCACACAAGGAAAAATTGATCCTGTAATAGGAAGACAAGATGAACTAGAAACTATTTGTTTAAGTTTAGGAAGACGTCTAAAAAATAATTGTTTACTTGTTGGTGATCCTGGTGTAGGTAAAACTGCTATAGCAGAAGGATTGGCTTATAGGATTGTAAACAAGGTTGTTCCAAAGTTTTTAGAAGAATACAGTGTTTACAATTTAGATATAGGTGCTATGTTAGCAGGTAGTAAGTATCGCGGAGATTTTGAGGAACGTTTTAAACTTGTTATGGCGGCTATAAAAAAACAAGGTAAGACCATAGTGTTTATTGATGAGGCACATATGATGAACGGTGCTGGAGCAGGTGGTGGAAACAGCTCTAACGATCTAGCAAACATGCTTAAACCAGCTTTAGGTAAAGGAGATATTAAAGTTGTTGCTTCAACAACGTGGGATGAATATCGCAAATACTTTGAAAAAGATAGAGCTTTAATGCGTAGATTTCAAAGGGTAAGTATTGACGAGCCTGATAAAGAAACATCAAAAGATATACTTAACGGAATCAAAAAATATTAT
>MDTD01144962.1_pt1 | contig 10454 bp, 9 predicted proteins | sample 811221 | NCBI WGS metagenome assembly MDTD01 (sample SAMN05326646, study PRJNA326480) | marine metagenome | isolation source: seawater | place: Pacific Ocean: South West | collected 2011
TGAATTTTAAATTTAAATGTTTTGGTCCAGTTTTATCTGCAGTAATAAATGGTAAATTAATTTCTGTCTGAGCAGCAGAGGACAACTCAATTTTTGCTTTTTCAGCAGCTTCTTTTAATCTTTGTAGTGCCAGTTTGTCAGATTTTAAATCTATGCCATTATCTTTTTTAAATTCTGATACAAGATATTCTACAATCGAGTCGTCGAAATCTTCACCGCCTAAGAATGTATCTCCATTTGTTGATTTTACCTCAAAAACTCCGTCTCCAATTTCTAAAATTGATATATCAAATGTTCCTCCACCAAGATCATAAACAGCAATTTTTTTTCCACCTTTTTTATCTAATCCATATGCAAGTGATGCTGCGGTTGGTTCATTGATGATTCTTAAAACTTCTAAGCCAGCTATCTTTCCAGCATCTTTTGTTGCTTGTCTTTGAGAGTCATTGAAGTAAGCTGGAACAGTAATAACAGCTTTAGTCACTGCTTGCCCTAAATACTTTTCGGCAGTCTCTTTCATTTTTTGTAAAACAAAAGCAGAAATCTGTGATGGTGAGTATTTTTTACTTTTACCTTCTACCCATGCATCTCCGTTATCTGATTTTACGATTTTGTATGGTACTCTAGAAATATCTTTTTGAACTGATGGGCCATCAAATTTTCTTCCTATAAGTCTTTTAGCAGCAAAAACTGTATCGCCTGCGTTTGTAACCGCTTGTCTTTTAGCTGGTTGGCCAACTAATTTTTCTTCGTTTTCTAAAAAAGCAACAACTGATGGCGTTGTTCTTGCGCCTTCTGCGTTTTCTAAAACTTTAGCTTGCGAGCCATCCATTATGGCTACGCATGAATTTGTAGTTCCTAAATCTATTCCTATAACTTTGCTCATAATATTTTCCTTAAAAAGAGATAATTTTTATATGGGTGTTTTTTTGTAATCTACAACCCTATTTTTCATCTTTTTTCTCTTTTATTTCCTCATTTTTAGATGATTTCTTCTTAGCAACAGCTACAAGTGCTGGCCTCAATAATCTTTCTCCTAACATATAACCAGGCTGAATTTCTTGTAAAATTGAGCCTGTATCAACTTTTTCGTCCTCAATTTCAGACATAGCTTGATGCAAATTAGGATCAAATTTTTGATTTTTTGTATCAATTTTTTTTATACGATTTTTTTCAAAAATAGAAATTAAGTCTTTTTCAATTATTGTTAAATTATCTAGAAATTTTTCTAAATCCTTATTATCTTTTAAAACCTGATCATTTTTTATTGCTATTTTGGCTCTTTGTAAATTGTCAAGAATCGCTAAAGTTTCTTTTGCAAAATTAAAAGACCCAAACTCAAAAGCATCTTTAATTTCTTTTTCAAACCTTCTCCTTTGATTTTCAAGTTCAGCTAAAGATCTTAAAAGTTTATCTTCAGACTCTGCTAGTTTTTCTTCTGTAGTTTTTATTGGCTCTTTAGCTTTTTTGTCCTGCTCTTTATTCTCTTCTTTTTTATTATCGTCAGGCTCTTTTTGATTATTTTTTCCCATAATAATTGCTATATAGTATCTTTAATCTAAAATACTAGATGTAAATGAAAAAAATATTGATAGGAACTCACAACAAGGGAAAATTTAGAGAAATTAGCTTTTTATTATCGAAAAAAATCACAAAAATTTCACCAAATGCATTAAAAATAAAAAGCCCAAAAGAAACAGGCAAAACTTTCTCTCAAAATGCGAGTCTAAAAGCAAAATACTTTTCTAAATTTACAAAACTACCAGTAATTTCTGATGACTCTGGATTATGTGTAAAAGCTTTAAAAGGTAAGCCAGGAATTTTCTCTGCAAGATGGGCAAAAAAATATGGGAACTTTAATAAAGCCATGAAGATTATTTTACAAAAGTTAAAATATAAAAAAGATAGATCTGCAACATTTGTGTGTAGTTTGTCTTTTAAAAACTCTAAAGGAAGAATTTTTACAGTCGTTGGAAGAGTAAATGGCTCAATTTCCTTTAAAATTGTTGGAAAAAAAGGCTTTGGTTATGATCCAATATTCATTCCAAAATCAAACTCAATTACTTTTGGCCAAATGCCCAAATATAAAAAGATTATGTCTGATCATAGGTTCATTGCATTTAAAAAATTAAAGCAAAAGGTTAAAATTTTGTGAACTTTTTATTTTCAGCTCTATAAATATTTAGATTTTGTTTAATCTTTTTATCTTCAAAACTAAAAGTCCCTATTTTACCTTTAATTTTACCTTTGAAAGAGAAATCATTAATAGAGTTCACTTTTCCATTTTTTTTCCAGGCGTAATAAATTAGTCCGATAGCGTCGTAAGCTAAAATTGTAATTTCACTAGGAAAATTTTTAAAAATTTTAAAGTAATTGTTTTTATATTTATTAAATTCTTTGTAATTTACTGAAGGATAGAAAAGACTTTTAACAGTATTTTCGTAAAAAATACTCTCATCAAACCACTGATTGACTGTTGTAAATAAAACTTTTTCTTGATCAACATCCGTAAAAACCAGTGATGTCAACACACTTTTCAAACTATTACCGAAATCAATAATAATAACAGAGTCAAAATTTACATCTCCAAGTGTATACCGTTGTTCTAAAATTTCTAATTGACGTTTTGATTGTTCATCCTCCTTATCTTCGAACAATTTTTTTCGATTCTTAAGATTTCTTTTCCTTTGAGAATAATTAGTTAAAACTTCAATTTCACCAGTTAAGACTTTTGGGTCTGAGCTATATTTAAAAATTTTATAATTTTTAAGATCTATTTTATTGAGTTTCTTATCTATAAATTCTGTATACTGATTTTTTGGTATTAGAATTACAGTTCTTTTCTTTTTTCTTTTTTTAATAAACTCTATTAAAGAGTACATTTGGGACTCAAGGCTTATTCCAATACTGATTATGTTATTTTGAAATTCAGGGTTTTTATTTGATGGTGAAATGAATACCATATCACTATATTTTTTTACTTCTTTGAAATCATCATAATTGATTGGGCCAATTACAACACTAGCTCCCTGAGATTTAATATCTCGAATTGCAAGATTTAATTTTTCTTTATCATTACTACCAGAGTCTCGAGGAATTATTTGAACATCTTTATCATTTATTTCATTCAAGGCTAACTGCAATGAATATAAAAGCGAATCACCTAGTTCTTTGTATTCACCACTAAAAGGAGCTAGAAGACCTACTTTGAGAATATTTTTGTTATCATTGCAGAGAAGATTAGAATTAAAAAAAATTAATATATAAGTTAGTATTATTAAAAATTTATTTTTCATAAAATGAAATTATCTACAAAAAGATTATATATTGTTTCTACTCCTATTGGAAATCTTGATGATATTACAATAAGGGCATTAGAAGTATTGAAAAATTCGGATATTATTCTTTGTGAAGACACTAGACGTTCTTTAAAGTTATTAAATCATTTTAAAATCAAAAAAAAATTAGTTTCTTTCCACAAATTTAATGAGAAACATGAACTTAAAAAAGTTATAGAATATATAAATGAAGGCAAAATTTTGTCTTTAATTTCTGACGCAGGTACACCTTCTATTTCAGACCCTGGGCGATTATTAATAAATACTTGTTTAGAAAAAGAAATTAAGGTTATACCAATTCCAGGGGCCTCCTCAGTTACTGCATCGATGAGTATTTCTGGATTTAAAGATCAATTTCTTTTTTATGGTTTCCTTCCAAAAACTGAAAAAGAATTGGAAAAAATCTTATCACACCTTTGTCAAATTCAATTTGGCCAAATATTTTTTGTTTCAGCTGTTAAAATAAACTTTTATTTAAAAAAGTTTAAAGAATATTTTGCTGGAAGAAAGTTATTAATTGCTAGAGAAATTACAAAAATTCACGAAACTTTTTATAGAGAAGATGTTGATAAAATTAATATGTTTAAAACTCCACTCAAAGGCGAGTTAACGGTTGTAATCTCAGAAAAAAATATTAAAGATAAACCATTTAAAGAAGATGATGTCAAAAAAAAAGCAAAATTGTATTTAAAAACTTATAGTTTAAAAGATACCGTTGAATTGATTTTTAAATTAGAGGGAGTCAACAAAAAAAAAATTTACCAAATATGTTTAGATATTAAGAAAAAAAATGAAAAAAATATTTAGCTTAGTACTTATTTTATTTTTAACGTCCTGCACTGCAGCAGGTAAATTTGGTGCTGGCGTTGATATTACATTTGACCCTAGAACAATAGGTATGCAAATTGATGATACAATTATGCAAAAAAATTTAAACGCCAGATTAGCTTTGGCTGAAAAAAAATATTTCTTAACTGTTCAATCCGAAGTTATAGATGGAAGAATATTTCTTTCCGGAAAAGTTGATGAGCCGGAAGAAAAAATTAAGATCACAAAAATGGCTTGGGAAACTAAAGGTGTTCGTTCAGTGAAAAATGCTATAACAATTAGAGGTCAAACAAGTTTCAAAGGAACTGCAAAAGATATTTTGATAACAAGTCAACTACGATCTGCTTTAATTTTTAATAAAAAAACAAAGGCTAGAAATTATACTTTGGAGACTATAAATAAAAATGTTTATATTTTTGGAATAGCTATGGATAAAGAGGAGAAAAAAGAAGTAATAGAGGAAGCTAACAAAATTTATGATGTTGAAAAAGTCTTTCCATCAATTTATTTAGCTACTGAGCTTAGTAGAAATAAACTTTAATTAGAGTAATCAATTACGTCAGAAGAATATGCGGCTATTGAAGCTAAATTTAATATTTCTGAAGTAGTTGCTCTTAGTGGAGCGACTTCAATAGGTGATCCTAAGCCGATTAATAAAGGACCAATTAATTTTCCCCCACCAAAAACTTTCATTAATTTTGTAGATATTGCGGCACTGTGGAGAGCAGGCATGATTAGGATATTGGCGTTTCCCACAATCTTTGAAAATGGATAAATCTCTTTATAAACTGGATTTAAGGCTACATCTGGCTGCATTTCACCATCGAAATCAAAATCTACATTTTCTTTTTTTAACAATTCTATTGCATCTCTTACATGTTTCGTATTTTTTGAAATAGGTTTTCCGAATGTAGAATGAGATAAAAATGCAACCTTAGGATCAAATCCAAATAGTCTTGCAACACGTACACAAGATTTAGAAACTTTAACTAACCTTTCCGGGGATGGAAAATCTTGAACATTTGTATCAGCAACTAAAATAGTTTTTCCTTTTAAAGTTATCATTGTCATTCCAAAAATTTCTTCGCCTGGCCTAGGATCAACAACTTTTTTTAATTTTTCAATTGATGCAGCATAGTGTCTTATATTTCCAGTTACCATAGCGTCAGCATCTTTACATGCTATCATAGAAGAACCCCAAGCTATTCTATCATTACGAACTAATCGATCAACATCCCTTTCTAGCTGCCCTTCCCTTTGAAGTCTTTTATATAAATGTTTAACGTATTTTTCTCTCTTATCTTTATGGGTAGAATTTACTATTTCAATTTTATAGTTCTCATCTAAACCAATTTTTTTTAATTGTTCTTTAATTCTTTTTTCAGCACCAATTAAGATGGGCTTTCCAAGTTTATTTTTTCCAAATTCAATAGCTGCTTTCAGCATATTTTCATCCTCTCCTTCTGCAAAAATAACTCTCTTTGGATTTTTTCTCACTTTAGCATTGATACCTTGCATAACTGACATAGAAGGATCTAGTCGATTAGTTAATTCGTCTTTATATTCCTCAATATTTTTTATATTTTTTCTTGCTACTCCGCTCTTCATTGCAGCCAAGGCAACTGCTGACGGTATAACACTGATTAATCGTGGATCGAAAGTCGACGGAATTATATATTCTTTACCATATTTTGGTCTGTCCCCACCATATGCAGAGACAACTTCATCGGGTACATCTTCTCGTGCAAGTAAAGCAATAGCTTTTGCAGCAGCTACTTTCATTTCCTCATTAATTTCTTTTGCTCTAACATCTAATGCTCCCCTAAAAATATAAGGAAAACCAATTAGATTATTTACTTGATTTGGATAATCTGATCTACCAGTAGCAACTATAGCATCCGATCTTGTCTCATAAATTAATTCTGGTTTAATTTCTGGATCAGGATTTGCACAGGCAAATATAATCGGATTTTTTGCCATTGATTTAACCATGTCTTTGGTCACCACATCTTTTGCCGATAAACCTAAAAATACATCTGCATCATTCATAGCTTCAGTTAAAGTTCTTAACTTTGTATTTGCTGCAAAAGCTGACTTAAATTGATCAACATTATCTCTACCTTTATAAATTACTCCTTTGCTGTCACACATAATAATATTTTCAGGTTTAACACCTGAACTTTTAAACAAGTTTGTGCAAGCTTGTGCAGATGCACCGGCTCCGTTAACAACTATTTTTACGTCATCGATTTTTTTATTAGAAACATCCAATGCATTAATAAGCGCTGCAGTAGTAATGATCGCAGTTCCATGTTGATCATCATGAAATATAGGTATGTTTAAATGTTCTTTTAATTTTTGTTCAATTATAAAGCAATCAGGAGCAGCAATATCTTCAAGATTTATACCACCGAAGGTTCCAGCAATATTCTTAATTGTCTCAATAATTGACTCAGTGTTTTTACTGTTAATTTCGATATCAATAGAGTCGATATCAGCAAATCTTTTGAATAAGACTGACTTTCCTTCCATGACTGGCTTAGAGGCTAGCGAACCAAGATCACCTAAACCCAAAATAGCCGAACCATTACTTATTACTGCTACTAGATTTCCTTTACTTGTGTAATCATAAGCTAGCTCTGGATTCTTTGCTATTTCTTTTACAGGTGCGGCAACGCCAGGAGAGTAAGCCAATGATAAATCTCTTTTAGTCGTTAATGGTTTAGACGAATTTATCTCAATTTTGCCTGACTTTCCCTCTATATGGAAATCAAGTGCTTCTTTATCCGAATAATGATCGATTTTCGATTTTTTTGTCATTTAATTTAAATGTATTTAATATAAATAATTATAAAGCATTAGTTATTTATAATTTGTGGCTTAATTTAGAATTTGTATGAACCTATTGTCCTCAACATATGTTTTTAGCTTTTTTACTTTATTAAGTAGAATTCTAGGCTATCTCAGAGATATATTAATTGCAATATTTTTAGGTGCTTCAATTTTGGCAGACGCTTTTTTTGTAGCTTTTAGACTTCCCAATACCTTTAGAAGATTATTTGCAGAAGGCACATTTAACGCTGCGTTTATACCTAGCTATGTCTCTGCAAAATCGCATAGTGCGCATTCAGCAAAGAAGTTTGCAGATGAGGTCTTTAATTTATTAATTTTAGCACTTCTTTTTATAGTTTTGTTAGCTGAAGTATTTACACCTTACTTGGTTTATATCATCGCACCAGGTTTTTTTGAGGATAGTGAAAAGTTTAGTATTGCAGTGGAGTTTACGAGAATAACATTCCCCTTTTTATTATTTGTCAGCCTTGCATCTTTCTTTTCTGGGATTCTTAATACTAATAATAAATTTGCAGCAGCAGCAGCAGCACCAATTTTTTTAAATATTATCTTAATCACAAGTTTAATTATTTCCTATCTTTTAAATCTTAATTTTGCAAAGCAACTATCCTATGCGGTAACTATCTCTGGGATCATACAATTATTATTTTTGATAATCTTTACAAAAAAATTTTACAAACCTTCATTTGATTTAAAAGTAAAATTGAGTAATAAAGTCAAGTTATTTTTTAAAAAGTTATTTCCAAGCATTTTATCTTCTGGAGTCACACAAATAAATATTTTAATTGGTACAATTATAGCTTCATTTGAAACTAGCGCAGTTTCATACTTATATTATGCTGATCGTATATACCAATTGAATTTAGCAATAGCAGGTATCGCTGTAGGAGCGGTTTCATTGCCAGTGTTATCTAAAGCAGTAAAGAATAAAAATCATTTAAAGATTTCTAAAATTCAGAGTCAATCAATTGAACTTTCTCTTTTACTCTCAATACCTGCAAGTTTAGGTTTAATTTTAGCATCCGAAGAAATAATCAATGCACTATTTGGTTATGGTTCGTTTAGTAAAGAAAATGTAAGAATGACATCACTTGCATTAAAATATTTTGGATATGGAATTCCAGCGTTCGCACTTGTTAAAATTTTATCTAATTTCTTTTTTGCAAGGAATAACACCAAAACACCATTTTATATTTCAGTGTTTATAGTTCTATTGAATGTTGTAATAAGTCTTACTTTTTTTGAGAAGATTGGCTTCATTATAATTCCTTTAGCCACTTCAATCTCTACTTGGGCGGGTATAATTATATATACTTACTTATTAGTTCAAAAAAATTATTTACTTTATAAAGATAATTTAAAGCAAAATATTTTAAAAATATCTTTATGTTCAGTTTTAATGAGCTTCTCATTAATCTTTTTATTGAATTATTTTGCAGGATATTTAGAGTATTCGTATAAATTAAAGGCTGTTTATTTATTTCTAGTTGTTGGTTTTGCTGCAAGTATTTATTTGATATCATGTTATTTAGCTGGAATATTGAAAACAAAAAACTTTAAAACAAACTAAAATGAGTCATAAAAAATTAGTATTCTCTGGAGTTCAGCCAACAGGAAACTTACATTTGGGTAATTTCCTAGGTGCATTAAAAAATTTTGTATCATTACAAAAAAATATGGACTGTATTTATTGTGTTGTTGATTTACACGCAATTACAGTATTTCAGGATCCAAAAGAATTAAAAAAAAACGTTCTGGAAACAACAGCAAGTTTTCTAGCAACTGGACTTGATCCACAAAAAAGCATCATTTTTAATCAATCTTCAGTTTCTGCTCACTCTGAGTTAGCTTGGATATTAAATTGTGTTTCAAAAATTGGTTGGTTAAACAGAATGACTCAATTCAAAGATAAAGCAGGCTCAGATAAAGAAAAGGCTAGCGTAGGGCTATATATTTATCCAAATTTAATGGCTGCAGATATTTTATTATATAAAGCCACTCATGTGCCTGTTGGAGCAGATCAAAAACAACATCTTGAGCTATCGAGAGATATTGCTCAAAAATTTAACAACGATTTTAATTGTAAGGACTTTTTTCCACTACCTGAACCCCTTATTTCAAAAAATATCCCAAGGGTAATGAGCCTCAGAGATGGCAAGAAGAAAATGAGTAAATCTGAAGCTTCAGATTATTCAAGGATAAATTTAAAAGATAACGCAGATGAAATAATTCAAAAAATTAAAAAGGCAAAATCAGACTCTGACGTAATACCAGATAACTTAAAATCCCTTGAAGGCAAGCCCGAAGCTTTAAATTTACTAAATATATATTCAGAGATTTCGAAAAAAAATATTGCGGAGTCCTTAAAGGAAATGTCAGGAAAGGAATACTCATTTCTTAAAAAAAAGCTCGGAGAAATGCTGGTTAGTGAAATATGTCCTGTCGGGAAAGAAATTGATAAATTAATGAATGATGAGACACATTTACTCAAAATTTTGGAAAAAGGCACTGAAAAAGCTCGATTAATAGCTGAGGAAAACCTAAAAAATATACGTGAAAAAGTTGGTTTGATATAATATAAAATTCTATGATCCAAACAGAACCAACACCAAATCCAGAGTCATTAAAATTCCTATCGGAAAAAGTTATTTCTGCAGTTGGAACTGAAGAATTTCAAAAAAATGATATTGATAAAGCTTCAAATCCTTTCATAAAAGAATTATTAAGTTTTAAAGGTGTTGAATTAGTTTTGTTGTCCAAAAATTTTTTATCTGTAAAAAAAACGAAAGATGCCTCTTGGAACGAGTTAAAACCGATGGTGATTTCACATTTAAATCACTATTTTGAGAATAACACTGGTCCTATTTTAAAAAAGGATCTTGAAAATAAAAAAAACATTAGTGAAAATAATGAAACTGTTAAAAAAATTATTGATGTTCTTGATACCAAAATTAGGCCAGCGGTAGCAAGAGATGGTGGGGACATTAAATTTAAATCATTTAATAAAGGCATAGTTAAAGTAGAGCTTCAAGGAAGCTGCTCAGGATGCCCAAGCTCAATGATGACTTTGAAACAAGGTGTTCAAAATCTCCTTAAGCATTATGTTAAAGAAGTTAACACAGTAGAAGCAGAATAATATGAAAAAAAGATTAAGTTATAGAGATAAGCTAATAGAACTTGCACAAATTTATAACGTTAAAGAGGTACAAGATTACATTAAAAGTAGAAAAACTTTAACTTCTGGGCAGCTAGAGTTAATTTTAAAAAAAAATAAAATTATTATACCAAAAGATTTTAATACAAGTTTTTTTAAAGAGAATATAACAAAACCACTCGCAAAAGCCTCAAAGCAGATTGATGAATTTAAGGAAGGCAGTTCAAAAGCAGTTTCAAAAATTTCAAGAAAGGTTGGGTATTTTAAAGAAGATAGTTCAA
>MDTD01196213.1_pt1 | contig 10454 bp, 12 predicted proteins | sample 811221 | NCBI WGS metagenome assembly MDTD01 (sample SAMN05326646, study PRJNA326480) | marine metagenome | isolation source: seawater | place: Pacific Ocean: South West | collected 2011
AATGGTCGTAAGATATTAAAAGAAGCAGGTGCTATTAAAACAGTAGCTTTTGGTCCTATACGATATACAGGTTGGCATACACTTGGAACTTGCAGAATGGGTAATGATCCTAAAAATTCAGTAGTTAATAAAAATGGCAAGACCCACGATTTTAATAATCTATTTATTGTGGATGCCTCAATTTTTCCGACATCAGGTTCAGTAAATCCAGCATCTACTATTCAAGCCCTTTCACTTTACATAGCTGAATCTATATTCTTAAAATATAAAAATTTATTGTCAAATTAGGTGGAAATATTAAATTCAACTTTAGTTTCATTATTTAATTCTGCAATACCTGCAAATGAGCATTTAAGCAAAGGATTGGGTGATCTTATAAAAGATAAAAGATCTCCAGAAATTGATAATCTTATCAGAGAGTTATTGAATAATCATGAAGAGATTATGTCGTATATTAATGAAATTATTTCTCATCAGAAACCTTATGAAGAATTAGATTATAAAAATATTATTGATCAAATAGTTATGAAATATAGTAAGAGTAAATGTTTACAATTTACAACAGATTTTAATGCATTTTGTTCTAAAGCCTATTTTTCTAATCCAGTTGTCTTACAGTCTTATGAACTCTTACTTAATTCCAAACATAAAGAAGATATTCTTAACATGGAAAAGGATAAATCAACTTTTTCATCATTAATAAAAAAATGAGTAAAGAATTATCCAATAATAAATTTAAAATAGCTGTTGTTACTGGTGCAGGAAGTGGCATAGGTTTATCTATTGTATTAAAATTACTCAAAAATGGTCACGTTGTTTATGCCTGTACAGGCTCAAGAACCAAAGAACTTGAGAAATTATTTGATAGTTCAAAACAACCTTTGCAAGAACGATTTTTTATAAAAAAATTTGATATTAATGATTATTCATTTACAAAGGAACTCGCTCAGGAAATATTTAGAAAATTTAAGCGAATTGATATTCTCATTAATTCTGCTGGAATACCCTATGGGAACTTGTTTCAATTAACAAAAACTGCAGATTTAGCAGATGTTTTTCAAACTAATTATTTTTCTCTTCTGGCTTTCACACAGTTGATATCAAGAATTATGGGTAGAAATAAAAAAGGATCTATTGTAAATATTTCTTCTTCTACTGCTTTCAGAGCTGATTCTGGTACACTTGCTTATGGATCCGCAAAAGCAGCTCTGAACTATGCTACGAAAGTATTATCTAAGGAGTTAGCTTCACAAGGGATAAGGGTAAATGCAGTAGCACCTGGTGTAACAGAAACCTCTATGCTAAAAAAAATGGATATTGATAAAATTAATGAGCAAATAGAATCTAGTTCTTTGAAGAAAGTTGCTAACCCTGAACAAGTAGCATCTGTAGTTTTGTTTTTATGTTCAGAAGATTCATCTCACATTACTGGCCAAATCATTAGAGTTGATGGGGGACAATAATGAATAAAATTAGTTCAAGTTCATTTGAGGAATTAAGCTCAGATGCTTTAAAAGTGAGATTAAAGATATTAGAGTTAGCGTATTCATCTGGCGGCGGACAGCATCTGGGAGGAGGGTTATCAATGGTTGAAATCATGTGTTATATCTATTCCAAAGTTATCGATATTGAATCTGTAAAATCTAAATCAAAAAAAAGGAATCGTTTTATTCTTTCAAAAGGTCATGGCGTTTTAGGGTTTTATCCCGTACTACATCACTATGGTTTGATATCAACAGAAAATCTTTCAACTTACAAGAGTGAATTATCTGAATTAATTTCACATCCCATTCGAAATTTAAATAATGGAATAGAATCATCTAATGGTAGTTTAGGACACGGATTATCGTATGGTGCAGGGATTGCTTATGCACTAAAATTAAGGGAATTTAATTCTAAAGTATATGTTTTAATAGGGGATGGGGAATGTAACGAAGGATCTATATGGGAGGCAGCGATGTCATCAAGCTCCTTAAAACTTGACAACTTAACTTGCATTATTGATTGTAATCTTTTTCAAAGTGATGGTAAAACAAATAACATAATAAACCAAGAAAATTTAGCTCAAAGATGGAATTCTTTTGGTTGGCATGTTATTGAAATTGATGGACATTCCTTTTCAGATATCGATAAGGCTTTTAGTTTATTTCAACCAACTAATAAACCAAAACTTATTTTGGCGAAAACAGTAAAAGGAAAAGGCGTTGACTTTATGGAAAATAACAATAGTTGGCATCATGGCAGATTGACTGAATCTTTGTATCAAGAAGCTATCAAAAAACTATCATCATGATTTTTCCTTTTAATAAAAATCTAGCAAGGCAATGGTGTCGAATTGGGCCAAGGGGGATATATGGTCAATCGCTTCTAAATCTTGCAGAAGATTTCCCTGATATCTTTGCTATTTCAGCAGATTTAGGAAATTCTTCAGGATTAGATCGTTTTAAAGGTAAATATCTTGATCGTTTTATTAATATTGGAATTGCTGAACAAAATATGATTGGATTTTCTTCGGGGTTGTCTACCCTTGGATTTAATGTTTTTGTTTCTAGTTTTGCTCCATTTATTACGATGCGTGCAGGAGAACAAGTAAGAATGAATTTATCTTATATGCAATCAAATGTGAAAATAGTGGCTATTGGGAGTGGAATATCAATGGGTTTTTTGGGGAATTCTCATTTCGGGCTTGAAGATATTTCTATAATTAGATCTTTACCAAATATTCCTATCATTTCACCCTCGGACTGCTTTGAGGTTTATAAATCTGTTGAAGCACTTGCTAATTATGAAGGCCCAGCATTTTTAAGACTAACAGGAGCCGCACCTTCGCCGATAATTCATACAGAAGATTATGAGTTTAAGATTGGTAAATCAATAGAGCTTTTAAAAGGTGAGGACATTTTAATTTTGTCTCATGGGACTATGGTTTCAAATAGCTTAAAAGCTGCTCAATTATTAAAAGAAAAACATTCAATTAATGCATCTGTATTTAATGTCCATACTTTAAGACCAATTGACTCCAAGCTGAAGGATTTAATAATTAAATATCCCCTTATAGCTACAGTTGAAGAACATTTTATCTCAGGAGGACTTGGTACAATAATCTCTGAATTAATAACATCAAATTTTATTCAGAGTACTAAATTAATAAAATTGGGATTGCCAAATAATTTTTTAAAATCTGGAACATATGAACAACTTATTAAAAGATATAATTTAGATCCTGAAGGAATCGCAAATAATATTTATGAAAACTTTGTTCAAATTTAAAATATTTACAAAATTATGTTTAAACAAATTTACGAAGCATTAGTTGTTAGAAAAAGTATTTCTGGTTTTGAATATTGTGTTGAAAAAATGGATACAAAAGATCTCCCATCTGGAGATTTACTAGTTAAGGTTAACTATTCAAATATAAATTTCAAAGATGCAATGTCTTGTCTAGGTAACCCCTCTATCACTAGAAGATTTCCTCATACTCCAGGAATTGATGCTTGCGGGACAATTGTAGAGAGTTCAGATAAAAATTTTGCAGAAGGTGATTCGGTGTTAATTATTTGTAAACCTATGGGTTTAAATTCCCCTGGAGGATTTGGTGGTTTTATAAGAATTCCATCTTCTTGGGCTTTTAAGATAGATAAAAGTATCGATCAGGAATCCTTAATGGCTATTGGCACAGCAGGATTTACAGCAGCATTAGCAGTAGAAAAAATAATTGAATCCAATAAAAATAATCTTCCTAATAAAGTAGTGGTTTCTGGATCTAGAGGTGGAGTTGGGATTATTGCAATAATGATTCTCAAACATATTGGAGTAAAAGTGTCAGCATTGACAACAACTAAAGAATTTTTAAATAATATTAAATCCTTAGGAGTAGATGAAATAATCATTCCTTATGACTTAATTAATTCGACAAAACAGAACTTGGCTTTAGCTAGATGGAATGCAGCTATCGATGTTACTGGAGGTAATATCCTTTCTTCATTAATAAAATCTATCGAGCCTGGAGGATCAATTTCAGTGATTGGTAATGTACAATCTACAGTCTTTGAAACAAATGTATTACCTTTTATTTTGAGAGGTATATCACTTAACGGTATAAATGCTGAGATGCAAGATAATAAAGATCGTGAGAGATTAATTAGAAAAATTACTACTGAATGGATGCCAGATAATTTATCAAATATATATTCTCTAATTTCTCTTAAGCAATTACCAGAATATATGGATTTATTTATAAAGCAGAAATTGTTTGGAAGAGTTGTAGTTAAGGTATGTTAATAACTTATTAGAAATGCACCTAGACCGTAATGAAATTTCTGCTCAACTGGAAATAAAAGATCCTTTCTTGTTGATTGACGAAATAAATATCGATTTGAAATCCAACAAAGCAACATCCTCAAAAACCTTAACAAAAGACGATTGGTTTTATTCATGCCATATGCCTAGTGCACCCGTTATGCCAGCGACACTTCAAATAGAGGGAATGTTGCAAACTTTAGTCCTTCTAATTTATAATTCGACAGATCATAAATTATCTAAATCATTTATTGTTGAAGCTAAAACTAAATTTCACAATAGAGTTTATAGTCAACCTTTAATTAATTACTTTGCAGAGTTGATATTTAATAAGAGGGGCATTTTTAAAGGTTCAGTAATTGGCAAGTATAAAAAAGAAAAAATATGTGAGGGCATCTTTACATATGCTTCGCCAGATCTTATGCAATTACCGAAGAAAACTAATTGAAACTTATTAGTTTGGATAAATAAGAAACTATATCGTAACCATCCCAAAATATATTCATATTTAATGCATTGCCAACGTTTACTACTCTATTAATTCCCTTGATCATGATTTTTTTTGTCAGTTTATCTTTAATTTCTTTTTTAAGTCCAATACAAACCATAGTTTGATTATTTTTATCTATTAAACTTGAAACTTCTTCTAATGAATCAACAACATAAACAAATAGGCAAGTATCCTTTGGTTTGTGAACAGATACTTCTTCAAAATCTGATTTTTCTAAAAAGAAAGCACTTAAATTTTGTCCCTTATAAATACAATTTAATGTAGGAAATTGCATACAAATATCAATGGATGATTTAAAATTAGATAAAGCATGCATTTCAGATAGCCATTCTTTTCTTGATAATAAAGAATCACATTTTTGAAAGAAATTTAATAAAAATGCACTATAATCATCCTTACAATCCTTAAGTAAAATGAGACTAGATGGAGACGAACAAGCCATCTGAGAAAATAATCCTATATCCCTTGAATAGAGATCAGCTTTGTTCTTTAATTCTGATTCGTCTGCAGATATAAGCCAATTAGCACTTAAAATTGAAGTTGAGACTTTATCAGGGAAAACAAGGTCTATACAATTTGAAGATGTTGTAAATGACTTAAATATTTGAATTGTTTGATCTCCTCCCCATATGATTCTTGCATCAACTGAAGATGACAATTCTGTATTTAAACTAGCTTGATGTTCATAATAAATAAAACTATATTTGTTAGATATATTTTTAAATTCTTTAAACTGCAATAATTCATTAATTAAAGCGATTATTGCTTCTAACTCTTCAATATTTCGCTTAGATAATCTAATAATGCAAGGACAACCACTAAGAAGTCCAAAAGCAAATGTGTAAAGTGCGTTTGCTGAGATATTACTAGGAGCTATATGTAATGTAGGTCCTCTCCCAAATCTAATTTCTAGGTCTTTTCTAGCCCTTTTTAAACTTTCAAGGTTTGATCTCCTAGCCCAAAAACCAAAACCTCTAAAATTAATATAACGTCGATCTTCTTGATCTTTCGACAACAATTTTATAGATAAAGTTTCAAGAAAACTTATAACATCTTTATTATAAATTTCAAAAGGGTTCTCATTAAGAATAATATTAGGTTCTTTACCTGCTAATAGAACATAATCTTTACTTTTTATATGTGTCACTACAACCTCTAGGATCAGAATTTTTTAGCCTACCAAGAATATCAAAAAATACACCTTTTCTGCCACATTTACAATTATCTACGCCTTTAATAACAATCAAATCATCAGTCAGTATTGAATTCCCTGGATAACTTGTTGGTAGACATGATATGACTTGGGCGACTCCAGTTCTTCCAATTCCTGATTCTTCTAATGTCCTTTTATCTCTAGAAACCACATTACAAAGAGGATTAGAATGGAGCCAACCTGCTTCACATTCCATAAAAATACTTCCTGTTTGTTCTACCATCCCATAATAATTTAAAGATTTCTCTATGCCTAGATATTCATTTACTCTATCCTTAAATTGTTCTTTACTAATATTTTGATCATCTAGTTTTTTCCACCCTCCTCCATGAACTAAAACTGCTTTCTTACAAAGCTCTAACTTTATATCATTTGGTAATTTGTCTTTCAACATGTAAAGCCAAATTATATAAGTAAAGCCAAACAAAAGAATTTTAGGGAATTTGTTATCTGCAAGAATATCTTCTATATTCTTTAGGATTAAATTCATCTCAGAGTTAAGAGCAAATGTTGGTTTTCTGCATAAATAACTAAATCCAATAATTCCTGCGGCTCGAGCAGAAAAGGATTTTTTGTCACTAATAGTTTTCTGACTATCTGCAATTATCATCCCGGGGCGATTTAACCCAGTAAAATCGCTAAAGATTTTAGACAATGAAATCGATTGAGTGTTGGCATTTTCTCTATCCAAATAGATTTTTGAATATCTTGAACTAGTTGTGCCTGAAGATTTCAAAACTTTGAAGAAATTTTCTTTTTTCATTGAAAATAAATCATAATTTTTAAAAAGATCAACAGGGATATATGGCATATCTTTTAGAGAATTTTTTTTGTTCTCTATTGAATCAAAACCAAAAAAATTATCAATGATTTTTTTATAATGAATGCATTGTTTGTAGTGATGAAGATTAAGTTTCCTTTGATGATCTAAAAAGAGATTATTATTGTATGATTCTTGCTCTTTTTGAAAATCATATAACTTTAAATAGGAAAAAACATCATTATTCAAAATTTTTATGCTCCATTGCTTTATAATCAATTTTTCCTGATTCTATTCTTGGTAGTCTCGCTCTTCTTGTAAGATTTATGCTGTTAGGAGAAATATTTATTTTAGAAGTTATCTCTTTTTTCATTTTATTCATATCTAAAGATATTTTATCAGGAATCTCAATATAAACTTTTAAATCTATATCATCTGAAATTACTGCACAGGGATAACCTAATTTGGAAATTATATTTTCTACATCAACAAGTGAAACTCTGATACCATTAATTTTTGCAAATCTGTTTATTCTACCTAATAAAAACACATAATTATCTTCGTCTATCCAAGCTATATCTCCGGTATTAAGTTTAAAATTATTCTCTTTTATATAGTCAAGATCATCAAATGTATTCGCATAACCATCAGTAACATTTTCTCCCTCATAAACTAATTCTCCTATTTTTTTATTAAAACTCTTTTCTTTATATATATTACGAAGAGAGAATTTACCTCCAGGTATAGCCTTACCAATACTTCCTATTTTTTGTTTTAGCTTGTTGAAAGGAAGATATGACATTCTCGCTGTTGCTTCTGTCTGGCCATACATAATAATAAATTCTTTTTGTGTTTCTTCAGAAAATTTTAAAAACTTCTCAATAAAATTGTTGCTAAGTTTTCCACCTGCTTGAGTAAAAACTTTTATGCTTGAATTTTTAAGTTTATTAAGAAAATATCTTGAAAGTATTTCATACGTGTAAGGGACTCCTGCAAGGTGAGTTGGGTGATAATTTTCTAAATTTGTCCAAAATTCCTTAGTAGTAATAGCATTAGAATTAAGGATAATTGAGCCACCTGAGTATAAAAAAGTATTTATACATGAAAGTCCATATGTATAATTCATTGGAAGAGTTGTTATGTGTCTATCTTTTTCAGATAATTTAAGATATTTACAAATAGATTTGGTATTAGCAATTAAATTTTTTCGACTAACCTTCACTACCTTGGGATTTCCTGTGCTTCCTGATGTGGTAAGTAAAAGAGCTAGATTCTTATTCTTCACAACACATTTATTTGAAGTTGAATATACAAAATAACCTTCTAGAACTGCATCCTCTTTTCTTCCTAAATCAATTATTTTAGGGCTAAAGATTTGACTTGGTAAATATCGTCTTTCATACTCCAAAATCATTTCCTGACTAATATTATCGCTCAATAAAAGAGGAATTGAACTGGCTTGAAGGCATGCCAAGTAAATAATAATTGATTCATAAGAGCTATCGCAAAGTAATAAAATGACCTCCCCTTTATTGAATTTACATTTGAGAAATTTTATATCCTTTTCTAGTTCACTATATGTCTTGGAAAAATTATTTTTTATTATTGCAATATTTTTAGGATTATTTTTGGAAAGAATGTCAAGCACTTTACTCTATTTCTATTCCGTATTTAGAGAGTGTTTCTTTGCCTTTAATGAAAGAACTAAAATCAATAATATCATCCATTTCAAACATTATATCGAATTCCTCCTCTAAAGCACCAATCATGGACATGTGTCCAAGTGAATCCCATTGATCTATGTCTTGATATTTTAAATCAGTTAATTCTACTTCTTCTATTTCAAAGCAATCAATAAATACCTTTTTGTAACGCTCCAAGTTGTTCATAATATTAATTTTTTACGTATTTTTTTAGATTGTAAGTCTAAATTAAAAATGATAATATTATATCTTACAATTAAATTGAATCAAATTCAATAAAAAATCTTATAGATATTTATAAAGCTAATTTTTATGAAATCAAAAAGGAAATTGAGAATAGGTATCTTTATTGATCATGACATAATGATTAGACATTTTGTTCATAGTAGGGTTTTCTCCAAGCTATCAAAGAAACATAAGGTTGATTATATTTTCCCTCCACTAGGCCATAAAAGAATTTCTTTAGATCCATCAAATTATATTAAAGATTCAACAATATATCGTTTACCTGTAAACCCTGTAAGTCGCTCAATATGGTCAAGAAGAAGTCATGTAGAAGTAATGAGAGGAAACGATCAATACGCTAAAGACTCCAGACGCACTTTGAGACTTGTTACTCCTCCTAAAGTAGAATTTTTTCACAGGATATTAGCCTTACCAATAATATTTGAAATTTATAAAATTTGGACTATTTATAAATCTTGGAAAAATCCAAATTTATTTATGAGGGAACTAATCAAAAATAATAAATATGATATTTTGATTAATCCTGGGATTCCAAATGGAGTTTATATAAATGACTTATTAAAGGAAGCTAAGAAAAAAAATATTCCATTTATATTTATTATGAATTCATGGGATAACCCACTTTCAGGGAAAATAAGATCTGGGACACCAGATTTATTTTTAGCATGGGGTCCTCAAACTGTAGATTTTGCAAAAAGATATATGAAATTTCCTGAGGAAAAAGTTATTAGCTTTGGGGCAGCCCAATTTGATATCTATAGAAAGAGACCAAAATTTAATAGAAGCCAGTTTTTTGAAAATAATAATTTAGATTTATCAAAGAAAATTATTTTATATGCAGGCGGAAGCTTAGGCACTAATGAGTATGAACATCTTAAATTACTAGAAGAGGAAATTGAAAAGGGCAATTATAAAGATGTCACAGTTTTATATAGACCTCATCCTTGGGGAGGAGGAGGTAATCAAGGCGAGAGAATAATTCAAGAGAAATGGAAACATATAAAAATTGAAAACACAATGAAAAGGTACATGGAAAGTATTAAAAATAAAGGTTATCATTTGACTTTTCCAGACTATTCTGACACACATGCAGTGCTAACTTATTGCGATTGTGTAATCTCTCCCCTATCAACAATTTTAATTGAGGCAGCTATACATGGGAAGCCATTAATGTGTTTTTTACCACTTGAAGATATTGAGGCAAAGCACTTTCAAGCTGTTTACTCACTTCCACACTTCAGAGAATTTCAAGAAGAGAAAGAGGTAGTCCTTGCAAAAAATAGGGAAGAATTAAAAGCTAAAGTAAAAATAATGTTTAAGCAAATAGAAGATAAATCATTTTCTAAAAGGATGAAAATAATGAGTCAAAAATATGTAAGTAAGTTTAAGACTTCATACAGTCAAAGAATTTTAGATCTTGTGGAGGATTTTGTATAAACCAACTAAAGTCATAATAAGATTTTTCTTCATCACTTAATTTATTATATTCTGCCCTTTTAGCTCTAGATTTAGAAATATAATTTGCCACTTTAGTTATTTGTGGTTTTGCAAAATAACCATTAAGAAATCCATCTCATTGTAATTAGGTAATCATTCTTAATTAGATATCATTAATACTCTTTTTAAGTAATTTTAAAAGATTAATATATGAGAAGAATGAGTTAAATTAAAATTAATTTAAAGAATTAAATATAAATACTCAAGTATATCTACCTATATGAT
>MDTD01003718.1_pt1 | contig 10453 bp, 13 predicted proteins | sample 811221 | NCBI WGS metagenome assembly MDTD01 (sample SAMN05326646, study PRJNA326480) | marine metagenome | isolation source: seawater | place: Pacific Ocean: South West | collected 2011
ACTTCAAGAAATTTTTATGGAAGGCAAGTTGACAGCTTTGTTGAACAAATTCAATTTATGGAATCCAAAAAAAAATTTGAAGCAATATTTATAAGGGCTCCTAAAATTTTAAAAATTGGAAAAAATGTAGAAGTACTTTCGCAATCTGGTGATAATACTCCTATTGCTATTCAAACTAAAAATATTTTAGGTACAAGTTTTCATCCAGAATTGACTGACGATTTAAGAATACATAGGCACTTTGCAGATATGTCAATAAAATAAATCTAATGAATAATTAATATAAAAAGATATATAATAAAAAAAATGAACAGAGAATCGTACGAAACAATAAATCATCTTCCCCAAGAAGACCTAGATATCCTTATTGATGTTCTTCCAGAGAGAGTTCAATCTTACTTAAAATTATCACAAAAAAGATATGACTTAGTAGAGGTAATCCTTGATTTAGGGAGGCTTCCAGAAGTCAGATTTTCTGATTCAACTGAACTTATTGCCGGTGATGATGTTACTCATATTGATATCCAATACTTGATTTCAAAAATTAGTGAATTTGGTGATGATAACAGAGCAGGCATTGAAAGAACTCTGCACAGAATTTCTGTAATAAGAAATAGGAAAGGGACTCCCGTCGGCATAACTTGCAGGGTTGGGAGAGCAATTGAAGGAACTATCAAAAATATTGAGGATTTGGTTTTGAGTGGTGAAAGTGTTTTGCTTTTAGGCAAGCCAGGTGTTGGCAAGACAACTATGCTTAGAGAAGTTGCTAGAGTGCTTTCAGTAAATGCAAATAAAAGAGTTGTAATTGTTGATACTTCTAATGAAATTGCCGGAGACGGGGATATTGCTCATACAGCTATTGGAAATTCAAGAAGAATGCAGGTTCCTGCAACTTCTATGCAACATCAAATAATGATTGAGGCAGTTGAAAATCATATGCCTGAGGTGATCATTATCGATGAAATGAGTACAGAACATGAATCACTTGCCGCAAGAACAATTGCTGAGAGGGGGGTGCAATTAATTGCAACTGCTCATGCCAATAATTTAGAAAATGTATTGACCAACCCTACTCTTTCTGACCTAGTAGGCGGGACTCAAACAGTTACACTTGGAGACATTGAAGCAAAAAAAAGGAAAACTCAAAAAACAATTCTTGAAAGAAAACATGAGCCAACCTTTTCTATAGTTGTAGAGATAGTAGATCGTAATACGGTATCGGTGCACAAAAATGTTGCAAGGAGAATAGATGATATTCTTCGTGGCAGAAAAGTCTCTGGTGAAAAAAGATGGGTAGAAAATGGTGAAGTTAAAGTTAAACTTCCAGAGGTTATTAAAGATGTCCATCAAAGTGCTAGACCGACAACAATCTTGTATCCATTTGGAATTTCAAAATCTCCACTTGAAACACTTATTAAAGAAATTAATGCTGATGTCAAATTAACATCTGATGAATCAAAGGCTAATATATTTGTTACAACAAAATCTCATTATTCCAGAAAACCAAAGTCATTATCAAATGCTCTCAATTTAGGCATACCTGTACATGTTTTAAAAAGGAATTCTAAGGATCAAGTAAAAAGGTTTTTAGAAAAATTTTCTGGAAAAATTAAAGATAATGATAATGGTAATTTTTCTGCTTTTTCAAATAATACTGAAGTTACAATAGCGCTTGATGAGCTTAAATTTGCAATCCAACAGCTTTATGGGGGAGAAAACAGAATAGAACTAAACGCTCAAAATTCTTTTATTAGGAGGTTACAGCATAAAGCAGCAGCCAAAGAAGGGGTAAATTCTGTCAGTGTAGGTGAAGGTCAAAATAGAAGAGTAGTTCTAGAAAAAGTCTGGTAAAAATGTCTATTTTTATTTCAATTGAAGGTTTTGATGGGACAGGAAAATCTACTCAAGCTAAATTATTAAAAGAAAATTTAAAAAAATCGAATATAGATTCTAAATTAGTCAGAGAACCAGGAAGTACAGATTTTTCAGAAAAAATTAGGGATATATTAAGAAAAAATACTGAAATTGAAACTATTACAGAGCTATTATTATTTCAGGCATCAAGATCTGAGTTAGTCAATAAAGTTATAAAACCAAATCTTGAAAAAGGGAAAGTTGTTATCACTGATAGATACATAGATTCATCTTTAGCTTACCAAGGATATGGAGGTGGATTAGATTTAGAATTAATAAAAAGCCTAAACAATATTTCAACATCAGGATTATTGCCATCTTTAACTTTTCTTTTAGACATGGACGTTGAAGATTCTTTAAAAAGAACGGAAGATAGAAACAACAATGAACAGATAAATAAATTTGAAAAAAAAGATTTTGCATTCCACCAAAATGTTAAGAATGGTTTTATTGACATATTTGATAACAATAACTTGAGAATAATTAAAGTTGATGCATCAAAAGATATTGAGGTTATTTCAAAACAGTTACTTAAAATAACTCTGGAAAAAATTAATGAGATTGTCTAAATTTATTTCCTCATCAGGTTATGCGTCAAGAAGAAAGTCAGATCTGCTTATTGAAAATGGATTTGTTATTGTAAATAGTGAAGTTTGTCGCGATTTTTCTAAACAAGTTGATCATTATGATGAGGTTATCGTTGAAAATACAAAGATTTCTTTGCCTTCGCCAAAAATTTTTTCATTTTACAAACCAAAAAACTGTCTTTGCACATCAAATGATCCGGCTAAAAGAAAAACAATATATGATGTTCTGGGACCTGATTACAAAAATTTAATTTCTATAGGGAGATTAGACTATAAAAGTGAGGGTTTACTTTTATTGACCAATAATGGTGAAATTGCAAGATTCTATGAACTCCCTAAAAACAAAATATCAAGAAAATACAGTGTAGATTTTAATGGAACTTTTAATAATTCAAACTTGTCTAATATGAATGAAGGGATAAAATTTAGAGGAATAAAATATGGTGGAATAAAATCTAAATTAATAAAAATTAAAGGTCAAAGATTTACTCTTGAAATGACACTTTTAGAAGGAAAAAATAGAGAAATTAGAAATATAGCAAAATATTTTAAATGGAACGTATTAAATTTAAAAAGAATTCAGCATGGAGATTACACTTTATCAAAACTTAAACCTTCTGATTTAAAAGAAGAGAGGTTGACACCAAAGATAATTAATCACATTGAAAAAATAAATTAATGAAAAAAGCTGTTCAAATTGACGAAAGTTGGCTAAATTTTTTAGATTCAGAATTTAGTAAAGAATATATGAATAATATTAAAAAAAGTCTTATAAATTTTAAAGAATCTGGCAAAACTATTTATCCTAAAAATAATGAAATTTTTAATGCAATAAATTTTACAAAATTTGAAAGGACAAAAGTAATTATTATTGGCCAAGATCCATATCATGGACCTGGTCAAGCACATGGATTTTCATTTTCTGTAAAAAAAGGCATTAAACCTCCCCCTTCTTTATTAAATATTTTTAAAGAAATAGAATCTGATTTATCTATAGATGTTGATAAAAGTAATGGAGATTTAACACGCTGGGCAAATCAAGGAGTATTGTTACTAAATTCAATATTAACAGTTGAAAAAGGTAACCCACTGTCACATAAAAATATTGGTTGGGAAAATTTAACAGATAAGATTATTGATGTTTTATGTCAAAATAGAAAAGGGTTGGCATTTGTTTTATGGGGTGCACATGCAAGATCAAAAAAAAATATTATTGAAGGAAACGGAAATTTAATTTTAGAATCTGCGCATCCATCACCTTTATCTGCTCACAGAGGATTTTTGGGAAGTAAGCCATTTTCAAAAATAAATAAATTCTTAATTAAAAACAATATCGAGCCAATAAATTGGTCTTAATTGATATAATGAACTTATGAAATTGATGTTCAGAAAAATCTTTATATTTCCATTACTTATATTCCTTGTTTTTCCTGTTGGAGTAGTAACAGGTATTTATGTTTCATTAAAAAGAAAATTAACTGACTAATTTTTTCATTTTAATATGTCTAATTCTAGCTTCAATATATTCAACGCCTTCCTCAATGTAACCTAATTTTTTATAAAAATTTATAGCTGTAATCTGTGCTGATATTTCAATTATCTTTATTCCATTTTTGATCAAATAATTATGAATATGGTTCATTAGTTTGGAACCTACATTTAATTTTCTTTTCTCTTTACTTATGCACACTCTTTCTATTTTAATTTTATCTTTGTAATTTACTATTCTTGCAGTGCCAATACATTTTCCATCTTCTTCGACAATGAATTGAATTGATTCAGATGCCGGATTGTCATAATTATCAAACTCTTCTTCTATTGGACATTTTTGCTCAAAAATAAATACTTCAATTCTTAATCCGAATACTTTTAAATAATCATCTGGCTTATTTATTTCTCTTATTGTTAAGTTCATTTAAAACGATTGTGTCTTTTTTGTATAATTAGATTATGAAATTCGATAAAGAAAATAAAGAAGAAATATTTAAAAGATTAATTGATTTAGAAAAAAAAGTTTCAAGCATCGATAAAAAATTAAATTCAGGAACCAATAAAGAAAGTCCTCATGATAAAAAATATGAAATGAATTTAACACATGGAAATAGAAATTTTTTAAAAATTATATCAATTATAATATTGGCTTTTTTTATTATCTACTGGATATACAGAATTTTTATAAATAATTAAACTCTGTTTCTTGTTTTACATCTGAAGAAAGGCTCTTGTGCGCCGGACAATTAAGAGCAGATAGTTCGAGATTTCTTCTATATTCTTCCGGGATTTCATCATGGCAATTTATGACAATTGTCAATTTAGCAATTCTTCTTGGCTTGAGGTTCATTTCTTTTTTTACAGAACAGGTTACTTTTCCCAAATCAATTCCAAACTGGTCTGCAGCTATGCCCATTGTTGTTACCATACAAGATCCGACTGATACTGCTAAAAGATCTGTTGGTGAAAAAGTTCTTCCTTTACCTTTATTATCTAAAGGGGCATCTGTAAGAATTTTTGACTCAGTAGCAGAATGAATAATTTCAGTTCTTAAATCGCCAACTAATTCTATTTCATATTGATTTTGCATTTTTACCTCTATTCTCTAATAATTAAATCTTCTTTTATTGTTACCCCAAGACCTGGAGCTATAGGAACTTCAATAATACCATTTTTAACATTTAAGTCTTCGTTAAAAATAAAAAATTTATTTTTATAACTACTTAAAGGAGGATCATTTAGCATTTCGCAATAAGGAGCATTATCCCAAGTTGAAAGTAAATGCATATGAGCTACAACACCTAAGTCACCCCCTCCATGATGAGGAACAATCTTTTTATTATATTTTTTTGATATTTCTCCAATTTCTATAAGCGGAGTTATGCCTCCCATAACCATAGATTCTGGCTGCAAAATATCATAGCTATTTTTATTCACCATTTCATAAAAATCAGAGATAACTGTATTATTTTCACCTCCAGCAATTTTAGTTTTTTTCATGGCAGAAAGTTCAGATAATTCATCGTAATTATATCTTGGTCTTGGCTCTTCGAGCCAATAACAACCAAGCTCATGCATTTTTTCATTCATTCTTTTGGCTCTCTCTTGATCCCAAACTACACCTGGTTGCCAAGGGTATGGTGACTGAGCCTGGTTTGCATCAACAAGAATATCTAGTTTACCTTTAACAATATCTTGAATTTTTTCAATTGTTTTAACATCTAGATTTTCATCATCATGATGCAATCTAACTTTTATTGCTTTCCAGCCTTCATCTAACATAGCTTTAGACATTTCTGCTCTTTCATCTGGGTCAGAAAGAATAACATAACTGGCGTAAGGGATTAATTGGTCTTTTTTTCTACCAAGAATTTCTGAAATAGATTTATTTTGTATTTTCCCATTTAAATCCCATAAAGCAATATCTATTCCAGCCAATCCGTTGTAAGGGATATTTCTTGTTCTGTACATTAAATATTTATAATGATTTATTACCTCTAAAGGAGACTTACCAATTAAATATTCTTTTGAATCTTTAATTATTATATCGTCGCATCCTGGCCCAATTCCAATGTAACCATTTTCAAGTTCTATTTCAGTAAAATCTTGACCGCCAATAGTTGATGTTTGAGAATACCAACCTGGCGTCCATGCCGGCTCTACTTCACCTAAATATTCAATAAGTTTTATTTTTGATTTTCTTACATCTATAATTTTCATATCTAATTTCTTTCTTTAATTTCTCTTTTTCTCATTGGCATTTCATCAATAATTTCGAATATTGTATTAATTTCTACAGGTTTTACGCTATTAAATTTTTCTCCTCCATCTTTTCCAATTAGTATTAATTTAAAATCTTTAAAATTATATTTTTTTCTTAAATTAATACTTGAATCATAATCTAATTTTTTATAAGTTTTAAGACCATCGTAACTTATTTTTGACAAATCCTTCTCGAGCAGTACTAAAACTAAATCTCTTTCAGTAAATTCATTGCTAATATTATTTATTTTTTCTAATTGTGATTTATATTTTGACCCACCTCCACCTATTACTAAAACTCTATTTTTCCATTCAAAATCATCGATATTTAACATTTCATATTCTTCATTACAATTTATAAAAATTATAAATGAAAGTGATATTAATAATAAAAAGTACTTATTCATTTAATTAAATCTAACATAAATCAATATGATATATAATTCTCTAATTATGAATTATTATTGATATGACAAATTCAACTGGAGATATTATGAAAAATATATTAGTAACAGGTTCATCAGGTTTAATTGGAGGAATACTACAAGATAAATTAAAAAATTATAATTTGTTTGGAGTGGATATAATTGAAGGTAATTATAAAAATTTTGAAAATGCTGATGTATCCGATGCTAAAAAATTAGAAAATATTATGTCTAAAAATAATATTGACACAGTTGTTCATCTTGCTGGCAATGCATCTGTTAATGCGGACTGGGATAGCCTTTCAAAAAATAATTTTACAGGTACTTTGAATGTGTTTAATGCATGCAAACAATCAGGTGTTAAAAAAATTATTTTTGCAAGTTCAAACCATGCTGTTGGCTTGTTTGAAAACGATAGTCCTTACAAGGAAATAATTAATGGGGATTACAAAAAAGTTTCAAATGATTTTGATTTGATTAGCCCTAATTGTGAAGTTAGGCCAGATAGCTTATATGGGGTAAGTAAAGCTTATGGTGAAAATTTAGGTAGGTATTATTTTGAAGAATTTGGAATACAAATAGCTTGCTTAAGAATCGGATCAGTAATTAAGAATAATAATCCTGTTGTAAAAAATTCTAATAGATTTTTTTCTACCTGGTGTAGTCATGAAGATATTGCTGGGCTTGTTAAGGCATGTATAGATTCAAATAAAATTGGTTTTGAAATTTTTTTTGGCGTATCAAATAATACTTGGAAGATTTGGGATATTTCAAACTATAAAGATTTGCTTTCATTCTATCCAATATCTAACGCTGAAAAATTAAGAAATAATTGAATAATAAAACAAAAAGTGTAATCTTTCGTTTGAATTGGTAAAAAAATGAATTTAAAAAAATTAAAATATATCTTTATTTTATTTCTTTTTATTTATGGCTGTGGGAGCAGCAGCGAAGATATCCAAGTTATTGAAAAAATATCAAATTCTGGAATTATTCTAAGCGACAAAGAGTTTATAAATTCTGGGTTCAAAGTGAACAAAAATTATGATGTTACCGAATTGCCAAATGCTATAAGTGCTTTATATGGTTGGAAGAGTATTGATGGAGAAGGTAGTAAAGATTTTGAAATTAGAATTTATAAATCTCATGAGGATGCAATCAATTATGGAACAGTTTATGCTGATGAAGCTACTGGCGAAGATGCAATAATTAGGAAAAGGGATGCTTCTTGGAAAGAAGGTATCAAGGATAGAAGGACAATTTCAACACCTACCGATGGAGGCTCAATTGGTGCAGCGATTGGTAGTAATAGTTCTCCAAAATATGGCGATTATATTATTTATGAAAATTTAATAATTTTATGTGAAGGTCACAAATCAAAAGAATCAATGGAAAGATGCAGTTTATTAATTCAAAGCCTTTCAGAGTAATTTATAAATAATTATTTATACATAATTTAGATATCTTATTTAAAGATTCCCAATGATTTATACTCAATTTCTTTTTTCTTAGTGCAAATTCAAGTTCTATTGAAAATCCAGAAAAATTATCATGCAAGCTTTGAACTTTAATGTTTCCTAGTTCCATTGAAAGGGAATTAATGTCCTGGTTATTTGTAAATATTTCGGACAGTTCTTTAGAGTTACTATTATGTTCCCACTCAATTGATTTTACTCTCCCTACAAGAGGAGCAGATTTTTTTCTGTTTGATTTAATCTCAATTGATTTGTCTATTGGGATTATTTGGAGGTCTGGAATTGCAAAGTAATACCACCATCTTGGTGGATTATTTTTTCCACCATTTTGTTTAATTATATTTATATATTTTATTGAATAGTTAGATTTTATTTTTATTACGCCTAAGCTTCTTCGATACCATGGATTAAATAATTTTTCTTCATTCACACCTCTTGGGGATAGTTCACAATTTATACCAATATTTAATAAATTTTGATATAAATTATCCCTAGACTTATCTCTGAATAATTCTTTTAACTTTTTGAAATTAAGATCCATAGTAGAATCTTATCAAAATAGATTTTTAAATTATATGAAAAATGAATCTGATGAAATAGGTATTTTTAAAAAGATTACTAATTACAAGAGAATTACTAAGCTTGAAAATGATGGTTTTACTCATAAAGAAATTGCCCAAAAATTAGGATTAAAATCCTATAACGAAGTTGAGAAAATTTTATCTTGGGGTAAATCATATTTTAGAGAATCAGAACTTTTAGAATTCAATAAACTTTCTCCAAAAGCTAGTAGATTATTATTATCAAATAAAAACATTGATAAGTATGAAGACTCTCTTCCTAAAAATGAAACAAGAATACTTAACTTAGAAAAGTTAAATAATTTAGGCATCCCCAAGGAAAGAATGATTTATTTGAAAAAACTTTCTCAATCGCTGGAATCTGGAAACAATATAAAATTAAAATTAAGGCATTTAGTATATTTTCATAACAAATGGATTGAGCTTCTTATAAGTAATTCTCATAAAAAATTTGATGAACAAATACCTGTTGATAAAAATCAAGAATCATGGCTTTTTCTTTTGGCAGGACTTGATACTTGTTCAAAAATTTTCATAGATAAAAAATTATCAAATATGTTTAAAGGTTTAAAAGATCACATAATTGAGTCAAGGCCATGGTATTTATTAAAAAATAAAAGTGAAAATAACTTAAGTATGTTTAAAAAATTATTCAATTCATTATTTTCTAATCAATTGCAAATTTCAGATATAGAGCTTTCAAATGGAAATAAAAGAGTAGAAAGATATATTGTGGAAGCCACTAATTATTCAAATAAAATACGGGTATATTTAGATAATTTAACAAGAGAACTAAACCAGTATTCAATAATTGATTTTAAAAAAATATTAAAAAATATCATTCCTTTGCCAGACTCTATAAGTAAAAAACAATTTGTGAAAACAAAATATATTGAAATTGATACTTTAAGATTTTTTAGTGTTGAGTTTTTAAACTTAAGCGTTTATAACTGCTACAGATTAATCTCATTGGAAATTATAGATATGGAAGAAAATGAGTTTAAAAAAAATTATATTCCTGATAATAGCTTAATTAAGTCTTCTAATTATTCTGATTATAAGGATTATTATTTATGGTGCAGAAGGCAGACAAAGTTAGAGTATGAAAAGTTGGTTGAATATGAAAAAAAAGGGAAAAGAAAGTCATCTGAAAAAATTATACAAGTAAATGCCCTAGGGGACCTTTTAGATGATATTGGTGGAGATTTCGATATAATTTAATAATGGAATATATCTCGAAATTACTTTTGCTTACCTTATCAATATTCTTTAATGCAATAATAATTGGATTAATGGGGTTTTTTATAACTAATTCTTTAAGAAAAAGAGGTAATCAAAATATTTTTAATTGGTGGTTAAAAAATGGTAGAGGTTTTATTTTTATCCTATCTGTCGTATTGTCTTTAATTTATTATTACAGTGGAATTATTTAAAAATTTCATTATTTTTAGAAAATATATTAAATTTTAAAAATGAAAAAAATATTAATTGCAGGTTGCTCTCAAGAAATCTCTTCTTTTAATCCTGTTGAATGTAAATACGAAATTTTTCATATCATTCAGGGCAATGAAATATATGAATATCATAAAGATAAAAATTCATACATTGGTGGGGCAATTGAGGAAATAAATAATTCGAAAAAAATTGACCCAATTTTTACCTATGTTGCTGAAGGTTTTGCAGCAGGAACTCTTGAACATTCAGCATTTATTAAAATA
>MDTD01145215.1_pt1 | contig 10451 bp, 13 predicted proteins | sample 811221 | NCBI WGS metagenome assembly MDTD01 (sample SAMN05326646, study PRJNA326480) | marine metagenome | isolation source: seawater | place: Pacific Ocean: South West | collected 2011
CCTAGTAAAATAATATCTAAATATCCAAAACTATTACTCATAATTTGATAAATATACATGAATAATATAATTTTGTATCTGACAAATGAACACATTTTTCTTAATTTTTATTGGCTTACCGGCTTTAGAGATATTCCTGATGATCAAAATTGGGGGCGAAATTGGAGCTTTAAACACTGTAGTGTTGATATTTCTTACCGCAATTATAGGGATATATTACGCCAGACTACAGGGTATTCAAACTTTAAAGTCAGGATTTATAAATTTGTATCAAAACAAAGTTCCTGTTTATGAACTCATTGCTGGAGCATCTATAGCGTTCGCCGCTTTGCTATTAATAGTCCCTGGTTTTTTTACAGACATTATTGGTTTTATATTATTAATACCTTTTTCTAGAAAGTTGTTATTTAATTTAATAATTAAGAATAAAACAGAAATCAATAAAAAGAAAAATGAAAATATTATTGATGGAGAAATTGTAAAAAAAGATAAAGATGAATTATAAAATTATCGGTAAATACATTAAAGATTTAAATTTTGGTATTCCAAATTCTAAAACCTTTTTTTTGCTTTCTAAAGATATTTCAAACTATAAAATAAATATTGATATTAAAAGCAACCAAATAAAACAAAATATAATTGAAGTTTTAACTTCTATAAACTTAAAACCAACAAAAGATGATTTTGAAAAAATAAACACAAAGATTGTTTATGCTACAATTGTTGAATTAACCGATAATAATTTGAATAAAAATGAAATTGAAAAAATTGTTCTTATTGAGATTCCTTCCCAGATTTATAATCAACTAAGAAAGATATTTATCTCGTTATTTGAAAACTCTGGGTTCAAAGACATTAAAATTAGTGAAAATATTGACTTTAAAAAACTTTATGAAGAGAAAAGAATTCAATAAAAGTTTTTTTTCATTTCTTTTTTCAAAAATTCTTGATGATCTTTAAGTTCTGCATCTGAAATATCTACGATTTGTTTATTATAGTGTTTAATTTTACTAAAATTTCTCTCTAGATTACTAGAAGAAAGGTTAAATTTAGGTTCTTTAACATCAAGAAGATTGATGTAAACTTCTCTTAATAGCTCACAATCTAACAAAGCATTGTGCTTTTGTCTTTTAGAAAGATCAATATTAAATTTTTTACATAAAGCATCAAGAGAATTTGATGTATTGGGAAATTTATTTCTTGCGACCTCAAGTGAGTCAACTGTAAGTTTTTTATCAATTAATTTTTTTTTAATTAAATTCAATTCACCATTTAAAAAACCTAAATCAAAAGGAGCGTTATGAATTATTATTCTTTTTTCTTTTATGAAATGTAAAAAATCATCGGCAATTTGATCAAAAGTTTCTTTATTGCTTAAAAATTCTGAAGAAAATCCATGAATTTTAAAAGCCTCGTTAGGCACGTCTCTTTTTGGATTTATCAGCTTGTGAAATATATTCCCGGTTGGAATAAGATCTTTAGTTTCAATGCAAGCTATTTCTACAATTCTATGTCCATCTTTAAAGGACAGTCCAGTTGTTTCTGTATCAAGAAAAATTTCATTCATATTTCTTAAATATAGCTAATAATTTTGTTTTTAATATCTTTAAATTTGTTTCATTAACAATAACGTAGTCACAATATTTATTTTTTTTTTCATCGCTAAGTTGTCTTTTATCTAACAAATTGAAGACTTTTTTTTCTCCTCCCTTTAGTCTAAACCTTTTAAGTCTTATTTTTCTTTTAGCTTTGATAAAGAAAATAACATCAAAACGTTTCACTAACCTGCTCTCTATCAACAAAGGAACTTCATAAAAAATAAATTTCTTTTTTTTATATTTTTGTGTGAATTTGTTCATTTCTTTTCTAACAAGAGGGTGGATGATTTTTTCTAATTTATTCATATTTATTTTCTTTGAGAGTATCTTTTTTGTAATTTCTTTTTTTATATTTGAGTTTTTACTTATTTGAAATTTTTTAATAAGGGTTTTTTTAAAATTTGTTTTTGCGTAGAATTTTTTGACAACTGCATCTGCACTAAAGAGGGGCCCTTTTTTAAATGATAAAATCCTACTTGCTGTTGTCTTGCCTGAGGCTAAAGAGCCAGTTATTCCAATTTTCATCATTTAAGTTTTGATAGTAAAATATCGATTAATTTTTGATCAATTTCTGGATTTATTTTATTCCAAAGGTAAAATGCTTTTTGTCCTTGATATATAAACATATCCAACCCATTAAAAACTTTTAGATCTTTTTCTTTTAAAAATTTTAAAGTTTTTGTTTCTAATGGGTTGTAAATTGTGTCAATAAATATGAGATTTTTCTTAGTTGGCTCAAAATTAAAACTAAAGTCTTTTCCGTGTTTCAGGCCTAAACTTGTAGCATTAATAATTATATCATAATTTGCTATTTCTTTCTCAAGATTATTCCAATCTTTTATTTTAAGGCTTGGGAACTTCTTTTTTAAAAAAATACATTTTTCTTTTGTTCTATTTATTATTGATATTTCTTTTACTCCAGATTTTTTTAATGACAAAATAACAGATGGCGAAACACCACCAGCCCCAATTATTAATACATTTTTCTTTGATATATCATTTACTTCCTTTAAATATGCAGCCTGTAGGCCAAACACATCTGTATTTTCTCCTACAATTGTTCCATTATCATCAAGGTATATTGTATTAACTGAACTTGTAATTTCAGCATCATTAATCAGAACATCCAAGTGCGGAACAATTTTTTGTTTATATGGTAATGTGATGTTAATTCCTATTAAATCTCCTCTTTTGATTTTATTAATAACATCTGGAAAATCTGGCTCTTTAGTTTCAATAATTGAGTAATTCGCATCAATTTGGTATTTTTTGAACCAGTAGTTATGTAACACAGGAGAAAGAGAATGTTTAATTGGGTCACCAATTATACCGAACTTTTTTGTCATTTTTTATACTGATTAATATAATTGATAATATCTTTTATAGGCAAACCCATAATTGAGTTATGATCACCTTTAATATACTCGAATAACTCTAATCCGTCAGCTTCTACCTGATATACACCATAATCTAGAAGAATTTGAGTTTTAATTTTATCAAGATACGTTTTAATTTCATCTTCAGCTAGTTTTTTCATTTTTAATTCAGAAGTATCAGAATGATTCCAAATCATTGAGCCGTTTTTAGATATACATACTGAACTTATTAAAAAATGTTTATGGTTATTAAGTTTTTTTAATATCATAAGTGCTTCATTCCTTGACTTGGGTTTATTTATTAGCTCGTTATTAAGTGAAATTACGCTATCTGCTCCTAGAACTAATCTATCAGGATATTTATTACTTACTTTTACTGATTTAATCTCAGCCAAATTTTTTGATATTTCTAATGGGGTAGCACCTTCACTTAGCAGGGAAGATTTCACTTCATCCTCATCAACATTAGACACGGCTACATCGCAATCAATTTTATTTTCTTCCATGATTCTCTTTCTCACTCCACTTTTTGAGGCTAAAATTATTTTCATTTATGTTTTTTAATCTCTATAATTTTTAATATTGATGCTGCGGTTTCTTCAACAGACTTTCTTGTTACATCTATAATTGGCCAATTATTTTTTTTAAATAGAGTTTTTGAATCATTAACCTCTTTTTTTATAAACTCTAAATCAGTATAATCCTTTAATTTATGATCATTCATAATCGCTACTCTATTACGTCTAATATCTGACAGCCTTTCAGGATCAGCGATTAATCCCACCACACAGGCCTTTGTGTTTGATTTTAAATCATTAGGTAATTTTTGATCTAGAACTAACGGAATATTAATTGTTTTATAGCCTCTATTAGCCAAATAAATAGAGGTGGGTGTTTTGCTTGTCCTGCTAACACCAAGCAAAACTATATCGGCATTTCTTATATCATCTACTTTTTTTCCATCATCATGAACCATGGTAAATTGTATAGCTTCTATTCTTTTATAGTAATCATCATCTAAAACATGTTGCGCACTTGGTTTATGTATTGCTTTTTGGTTTAATAATTTTGAAAAACTTAATATTAAATTACCCAAAATTCCAAAACATGGCACGTTATTATTTTGACTTTGATTAGCAATATATTTTGCTAATTTAGTTTCCACAATGGTATACAAAATAAGAGAATTTTTAAGTTCGATACATTCTTTTATAATTTTGTCTACTTGCTGCTCTGTTCTTATAAAAGCAAATTCTTTCTTTTCATAGTCGAAATTAGAAAATTGTGATTTTAGAGACAAAAAAATTCTGTCTAAAGTTTCTCCAGTTGAGTCAGACACAAGATATACATTGTATTTTTGGTTCATATGTATGTTAATAATTTATTAATAAATAATATTTTTTCACTACTTTTATTAAAAGCTGATAAAAAATTCACAATAATTAACAATATTTAAACATTTTATTAGATGTTAATAATGTTATTTTACTAATGTTTATAAGATCAATAAGGTCCTCAAAATAAGGGTTTTTTTTTAAATTTGTTGTCTTAAGTGTGTATAGAAAATGTATAAAAAGTTATATTACTATTTAACAGACCTTACTACAAAATCTAAGTTTAAAAAAAATTATTTTTAATATGAGTAATCTTAAAAAGATCCTGTTAGAAAGAAAAAATTGTAAATCTGTATGGTTTATGAGACAAGCCGGTAGATATTTACCTGAATTCAGAAAAATAAGATCAGAAAACCAAGATTTCATTAAACTCTGTTTAAATAGTGAGCTTAGTTCTAAAATAACTCTTCAACCAATTCAGAGATTTAACTTAGACTCTGCGATCATATTTTCAGATATTTTAATGGTTCCCTACGCTCTTGGTCAAAAAGTTAAATTTGTTAAGGATAAAGGCCCGATACTAAGTGATTTCAACTTCGAATCTTTTTTGAATAATGATGAAAAATCTTTTTCTAATAAGTTGAGTCCAATTTATAAGTCAATTGAAATTACAAGAAAAAGATTAGACGAAAAAAAATCATTAATAGCATTTGTTGGAGCCCCGTGGACTTTACTTATTTATATGTTGGGTATTAAAAAGGAAAATTCTAAAATTAACCTAAATAAAATAATAAATTCCAAATTTAGAATAAATAATATTTTAGAACATCTAATAAAATTTTTATGTATTCATATAAAAAATCAAATAAAAGCAGGTGCAGATGTTATTCAAATATTTGATTCTTGGGCTGGACTGATACCCGAAGGAAAAATTAAAAATTATTGTCTTTTACCGAATGCAAAAATAGTAAATTTTTGCAATACAACCAAAATTCCAAACATTTGTTTTCCGAAGGGAATAAAAGAAAATTATGAAAATTTTAATAATTTTGTTAAACCTAATGGAATTAACATAGATCCTGATGTAGATCCGTTTTGGGCTAGAGAAAAATTAAAAAATGTAGTTATACAAGGCGGCCTTGACCCTAATGTATTATTAAAATCCGAAGAGGAAATGATATTAGCAGCGACGAAATATATTCAGGCTTTTAAAGATTTTCCTTACATTTTTAATTTAGGACACGGTTTACTTCCAGAAACAGATCCTGATAAAGTATCCAAACTAATAAAATTTTACAGGGAGTCTTAATGGACGTAAAGCACCCGGAAGTTAAATTTGGTAAAACAGGAATATTATTAATCAATCTTGGTACACCAGACTCAACAGGATGGTGGGATATAAGAAAGTACTTAAAAGAGTTTTTGTCAGATAGAAGAGTAATAGAAGTTAATCCAATACTATGGAAAATAATTTTAAATGTTTTTATTTTAACATTGAGACCTTCAAAAACTGCTCATGCGTATAAAAAAATTTGGAGAAAAGACACAAATGAGTCTCCATTATTATTTTTTACAAGAAATCAAGCTGTTAAGCTTAATGATAAAATTGGTAATGAAAAAATCATAGTAGATTTTGCAATGAGATATGGAAATCCGAGCATTAAATCACGCCTTAATAAACTCAAGGAAGATGGATGCGAACATATAGTTATCTTGCCGTTGTATCCGCAATACGCTGCTGCAACAACCGCTACAGTTTGTGATGAGGTATATCGATCTTTAATGAATATGAGGTGGCAACCAAGTCTTCAAATTATACCGCATTATGAGAGCGAGCCCAAGTACATCGATGCTCTAGTAGAAAGCATCGAAAAAAAAATTAAGGAAATAAATTGGAAGCCTGATCTAATAATCTCTTCTTATCACGGTATACCAAAATCTTATTTTGATAAGGGAGACCCATATCAATGTTATTGTCAAAAAACTACGAGGTTAATGGTTGAGAAATTTAATAAAATTAAGATCAAAACAACATTTCAATCACGATTTGGACCGCAAGAATGGCTAAAACCATATACAGATAAAACTTTAGAAGAATTGCCTAAAAATGGAATAAAAAATTTATTAGTAATTTGCCCAGGCTTTGCTTCAGACTGTGTAGAAACGTTAGAGGAAATAAATATGGCAGGTAAAGAAATATTTTTAAATAGCGGTGGGGAAAATTTCGATTTAGTGCCTTGTCTTAACGACAACTTGAAACATATAGATTTGTTTCAACACCTGATTAAAAGATATGTTTATTAAATAGTTATGAATTCTTTAATAATTTATTCAACTACTGATGGCCAAACAAAAAAAATTTGTGAAACAATCAGAGAATACTCTATTAATAAAGCTTCTTACGAAATTATCTCTTTAGATGAGGCTTTTTATAAAGAAATTAATCAGTACGATCGAATAATAATTGGTGCAAGTATTCGATACGGGAGACATAACCCAAATATTTACAAATTTATAAAACACAACAAGAGTATCCTTGATAAAAAGAAAAGTGCTTTTTTTTCTGTTAATGTTGTTGCGCGCAAACCGGAGAAAAGCACCCCTGGTACAAATCCTTATATGAGAAAATTTTTAAAAAAGTCTTGCTGGGAACCAAACAAACTAGGAGTTTTTGCAGGTAAAATTGATTATCCCAAATTAAGTTTTATTAATAAAAATGTTATAAGATTAATAATGTTAATTACGAGCGGGCCTACAAACACAAACAATACTTACGAGTTTACCGATTGGAAAAGTGTAAAGAAATTCATAATCGAGTTTGACAAAATTTAGAGTACAAACTATAGATAAAAATGACAAAATTTTAACGTTTTATAGTAAATACACAAATATTTTGGCAATTAAATCCATAAATAGCTAGATTTGGACCGTTTTTTGAAAATTTAAATAAATCTCACACTTGAATTTTTCTTAAAAAAACTTATATTTTTAATACATTCCTTAAATCAAAAAATCTAATGAACTTACAAGAATTAAAGCAAAAGAATCCTGCAGAGCTTATTAATGAAGCTGAAAAGCTTGGTATCGAAAATCCCAGCACATTAAGAAAACAAGAAATACTTTTTGCTATTTTAAAAAAATTAGCTGAAAAAAATGAGCAAATTACAGCGACAGGCGTTCTCGAAGTTCTGCAAGATGGTTTTGGTTTTTTAAGAGCTATCGAGTCTAATTACCTTCCTGGGCCCGATGACATCTATGTTAGCCCAAGCCAAATTAGAAAATTTGGTTTAAGAACAGGAGATTCAGTTGAAGGAGAGATAAGAGGACCAAAAGATGCTGAGAGATATTTCGCTTTGCTAAAAGTAAATAAAATAAATTTTGACGACTCAGATAAAGGAAGAAATAAAATTGCTTTCGATAATTTAACACCCCTTTATCCAAATGAGAGAATAAAATTGGAAGTTGAAACTAATAAAGTTGAGAAAAAGCCAGATAACACAGCTAGACTTATAGATTTAGTAAGTCCAATAGGTAAAGGTCAAAGATCTTTAATAGTATCGCCGCCAAGAGCAGGTAAAACAATTATTTTACAAAATATTGCACAGTCAATTACCGCTAATCACCCTGAATGTTACTTAATGGTGTTGTTAATTGATGAGAGGCCAGAAGAAGTAACTGATATGCAAAGATCAGTTAAAGGTGAAGTAGTTGCCTCAACCTTTGATGAGCCAGCGTCTAGACACGTTGCAGTGGCAGAAATGGTAATAGAAAAAGCAAAAAGACTTGTAGAGCACAAAAAAGATGTAGTTATATTGCTAGACTCGATCACAAGATTAGGCAGAGCATATAACGCTGTAATACCAAGTTCAGGAAAAGTTTTGACCGGGGGTGTCGATGCAAATGCTTTACAAAGGCCTAAAAGATTTTTTGGAGCTGCAAGAAATGTAGAGGAGGGTGGGTCACTCACAATTATTTCAACCGCTTTAATTGATACAGGAAGCAGAATGGATGAAGTAATTTTTGAAGAGTTTAAAGGAACTGGAAATTCTGAGTTGATATTAGACAGAAAAGTTGCGGATAAAAGAATTTACCCGGCATTAGATATAACTAGATCAGGAACTAGAAGAGAAGAACTTTTATTTGCAAAAGATGAGCTTTCAAAGATGAACGTTTTAAGAAGAATCATTAGTCCTATGGGCACTATGGATGGGATAGAGTTTCTTATTTCTAAGTTAAAAAATACAAAGAATAATTCAGATTTTTTTGACTCGATGAATAAATCAGCAAACTAATTTTATTGTATAGTTTGATTGTTGAAATTTATTTCATGTAAGTAAAAGCTGACGATACTATCTAGAGTTTGAATTTTATCCGAAATAGTCAATGCTTCTAAAAGCTTTTGTTTTTCCTCATTAGTAATCGGAGAGATCATAGATAAAGTATTTATCTTTTGAAGTTTATCAAGTTTTTCAAATTCTTTCCAATTTAGCAATAATCCACTCTTTTTAAAAAAAAGTTTTGTCTTTGACATCAAATTATCAGTACTTTGGGCGCTGGAAAGCTGTTCTAAATCTGTCTGAAAATTTTCATAGTCAACTTTAAATTCTCTGTACAACTTATTATTTTTTACTTCTTCAATTATATTGAATCTAATGATACCTGTAAGATTTATTAAGATTCTTCCATCTCTACTCTTTTGTAAATCACTAATTTTACCCAAACAACCAACTTTATAAACTTCATTACTATCTTTTTGGGATTGAACCATTCCCATTAATTTATCTTTACGATATGTGTCATTTATCAAGTCCAAGTATCTTTGCTCAAAAATATTTAGAGGTAAGTTTGTTTTAGGAAAATAAATTACTCCATTGAGAGGGAATACGGGTATTATATTTGGGAAAGATTTCATGTTAAAAGATTAAACTAATTTTAATAATTTTTATATAGGACTTTTTTTTCCCATCTAAGAGCACTTTTAATTATTAAATCAATATCATTGAATTTCGGTTTAAATTTAAGGTATTTTTTTATCTTACTGTTATCTGCGACAGCATATCCAACATCACCTTTTCGTCTTTTAGTAAAATTAAATTGTAATTTTTTTTTGCTATTTTTTAGAGCGGTTTTTACAATTTCAAGAACACTATACTCTTTGCCATAACCACAATTAAAAATTTGTGATTTATTATATTTTAGTAAATAGTTCATAGATAATATGTGTAATTTAGATAAGTCACTTACGTGTATAAAATCTCTTATAGCCGTACCATCTTTTGTCGGATAATTGTTTCCATATATATTAAAAGTCCCTTTTTTTCTTATGATAAATTCACATAATTTTTTTATCAAGTGAGTCGCTTTTTTTGTAATTAAACCAGTCTTTAAATTTTTCGGAGAACCAGCCACATTGAAATACCTCAGTATTACAAATTTACATTTTTTATTACGATCTGCACCTAAAATAAATTTTTCACTTTTCATTTTTGATAAAGCATAAGGATTATCTGGTATAAGTTTATTTGTTTCTTTAACTTTTTTCTTTTTATTACCGTACACTGATGCAGTTGAGGAAAATATTATCTTATTTAGACCCTGTTCAAAACAGCAGTTTAAAAAAGACTTAGTCTTTTTATAATTGTTTCTAAAATACTTTTTCGGTTTCTTTACAGACTCATCCACTTTCACAAAAGCTGCAAAATGCATGACTAAATCAAAATTTTTAGACTTTATAATCTTTTTTAAAATTTGAAGATTACTAATATCTGCTTTGTAAAATTTTGCTTTAGAAGGTATTAAATTTTTGTAACCCGTTGATAAATTGTCAACTATTGTAACTTTGTGCCCACTTTTAATTAAATCATGAGCTACGGTGCTACCAATATATCCAGCACCGCCGGTAAGAAGTATGTTTTTATTGTATTTTTTTATCAATTTGTTCAAGATTTTTATAATATAGAAAAAATATCATTATTCTTAAATAGTAAAGTTAAAAATAAAAATTATATAATTTATTTTAATCACTTGCTTAATTTTTAGAAAACAACTACTTTTAAACATTAAAAATATGCGGGCATAGCTCAGTGGTAGAGCGTCTCGTTGCCAACGAGAAGGTCGAGGGTTCAAGTCCCTTTGCCCGCTCC
>MDTD01178212.1_pt1 | contig 10451 bp, 12 predicted proteins | sample 811221 | NCBI WGS metagenome assembly MDTD01 (sample SAMN05326646, study PRJNA326480) | marine metagenome | isolation source: seawater | place: Pacific Ocean: South West | collected 2011
CAACGCACGCTCACACCAAACCAGACACGCTGTGTATAATGGAGAAATCCGGCGCGGTCACCACGGCCTTCTTTCTCGGGGCCGCCGGTGGCACCTGCCTTTCCTTGAGCATGTCGCCGAGCGTCTCTCCGTTTGCGATCTACGTTGTTCTGCTCGTGACGTTCCACGTGAGCGAGTACGTGCTGGCGGGCGCGTACCGACCCGACACCGCCTCCCACGACAGCTTCCTCCTCCAGCATTCCAGAGCGTACCAGCTCATGGTTCTCGTCTGCTGGCTCGAGTACTGGCTCGAGTGGTTTGGCGGCGCGCAACCCTGGCCGGGGTGGAAGGAGTGGGGCGCAGTGCCGTCCGTCGGGCTTGTGGTGTGTTCGGCGGGGCTGCTGGCCCGCGCCGTGGGAATCGCGACGGCCAGCTCGAATTTCTCGCACCAGATCGAGGAGCAGAAGCGTGACGGCCACCGCTTGGTGACGCACGGGATCTACAGCTTCTTGCGCCATCCCGCGTACTTCGGCTTCTTCTGGTGGAGCGCCGGCTCGCAAATCCTCCTCGTCAACCCGATCTGGTGCGTGCGCTGCCGCCCTCCCGCCGGCGCACAGGCGCCGCATGCTCGTCGTGCGCGCAGGCGCTGAGTCCTGCGCCGTCCTTTGCACAGCCTTACCGCGTACGTCTCGGCGTCCTGGCTCTTCTTCTTCGATCGCATCCCTGACGAGGAGGAGCTGCTCGTCGGCTTTTTCGGCGGCGCGTGGAAGCGGCATGCGCACGCCACCTGGGTTGGCATCCCGTTGCTGGGCTGGGTCGCTCGAAGATCAGACGGCGCTCTTTAGCTAAGTTAGCGCCCAGTACTAGCGCTCCTGACCTCCCACGACGAGCACGAGAACACGAGGAGGGCGACAACGGACACGATTTGCGTGCCGAGAAGCAGACAGCCGAACGACGCGAACCTAGCGGTGCCGTAGCGGTGGGAGCGGAGGACGGAACGTGGGATAGGGAGCCGCGAGGGTCCTAGCCGGATGAGCGCACCTTTCCCACTGGAAGAAAACGCCCATGACAAACGGGAGACTCATCTCGCCGGCAGAGGCAGCGAACTGCAATCCCATCACAAGGCGAGCTGTCGGGTTCACCCCATACTCTGGCGGAAGCGTCAGCGCGGCGGGGAACGTTGAAGAGACGCCGAGGCCCGTGCCGACCGCCGCTGCCCACAGGACGACCCGCGACTCGCACATCAAGAAGCAGAGCGACGACGCGAGGCACACCGCCGTGTTCGCCACGAGTATGGGCCAGGCCGTTGAGACGAGGCCGGAGAGAACTGCCCACAGAATCCGCCCCGCGCTCATCGCCATCCAAAAATTCGACGTCATGATGGCCATCAACTCTTCGGGGACCCTGCGCGGCGCGGCGCCTCACTTCTCTAGCGAGGGGTGGCGCGGCGAGGGCTGGCGGGGAAGCAGCGCTCGCTCACTTGCGGTACTCGACGCCGTACGCAGAGAGCCAGGTGGCAACCGCGTGTTCGACGCCTGCGCGAGTTTGTTCACGCGCGTGAGCGTCGGCGGCGTTGCGGCCGCGGCACGTGCGTGCGCGCACCAGCCGCGGCGGTGTGGGGCTGGTGTGGGCGGGCGCGGGCTGGTGCAGGAGGTGAGGTGTGGAGGGAGGGCAAGAGCGCTGCAGAGTGCGGGTGCGGAGTCGACAGCGAGCTGCCCGGCGCGCCGTTTGCGGAGAAGCAGACAGTGCAGATCATCAGCATCGTCACCATCTCGAGCACCGCGTAATCGCTGCGCGGTCGTCCGGCGCGCGCCGGGAACACGACGGTTTGTTGCGCCGGTTCCTCGCTCCGTTGATACTTGCTCGCGGTGCCCGGCGGCTCGCTCTCGCTGTGCTCCGGCGGGAGCGGAGCGGCGGCCTCCGCGGCGCTGAGAGGCACAAGCTCCGTCTCCTCCGCCGCCGCCGCCAAATGCGGCGCCGCGGGGCTCCGCAGGAGCGGGAACGCGAGGCCCACCAGCAAGCCCAGCACGCCGACAGCGTCGAACGCCGCCCAAATCTGTCCGTGCGAGTACCGCAGCGACCCCGCGACCAGTATAGGCGTGAGGAGGCCGCCGACTGTGAACATGGCATTGAGGAGCGCGACGTACATCCGCTGCCGGCGGTTGTCGTCCTGCCACGTCCACAGGATGAGAAGCTGCCCCGCCGAGTCGCTCACGCCGTAGAAGAAGCCGCTGATGGCCAGGGCCAACTGCACGAGGAGGCCATCCGCGCTGTGGCCGACCACCTGCCGCGGGCGCGGGCGCGCCACTCGCGCAACGCGCCGCCCCGTGCGCCCCGTGCGCCGCGCGCCGCGCGCCGCGCGCCGCGCGCCGCGCGCCGCTCCGCGCCACCGGCCTCGGATGGGCCGGGGAGGGCGCGCACAACGCAGCAGAGCGCCGAACACACCATGCCCACCCCGAGGAAGGCGTGCGCGCTCATCCGCGTAACCCACGCCGCGCGCGCGGACGGTGGCCGCTGCAGTCCGCTCGCGAAGAAGCCCCACACCAGCGTGCCACCGAGCTTCGCCAGGCGGTTCTGCATGACCGCCCGCCCGAGAACCGCCTGACAAACGCGTGGACGGCGAGCGCGGTGCGAGGAAGGACGGGAGACGGCGCCGCGCGCGGCGAGGAAAAAAACGGCCGCGCCTGCGGGAGGCCTGTGGAGCGCCGTATTGCCGCCATGGACGGGCCGATCATCGCGCAGGCGCCGCCGTTGAAGATGAAGATGGTGCTGTACATCAGGCTGTTGTTGACGCGCTGGCAGTGCGTGAGGTGCTTCGTCGCCATACTGTTTTCAGAAATGCGAGGCGCGCCTTGGTGGAAATCCTACACTAGGAATTCCCAGAGCAGCTCTGTGTACGCGAGTAGGACTTCGACGCCACCTCGGCCTCCCTTCCTCTCATTTCTTTGGGTCCGACGAGTGGCGTTCCAAACTCGACATCTCGTAGGCCGTGGTGCAAGCAATGTCCCTCGCTGAAACCCTCGAACCCTACCTCGATTCTTCCCCGTCGCCGCTGGTGGCGCTCGTCGGGGAGCAGGCTCACCATGCCGCGCTGATGGAGCTGGCGCCAGGTCCGCCGAGGGAGTCGGTCCGCTACTTGAGCGCGGACGCCGACACCGCAGCGTTCGACTACTGCGGCGGCGCGTCTGGCGAGCAGCCGACGCTCATTCTGAAGCGCGACTGGCTCCACAAGCACACGCACGTCGTCGCAGCGGTGGTCGTGCTTTGGTTCACCTGGGAGCCCAGCACCTCATCTGCCGGTGCGCCGCCCAGACACACTGCAACTCTGCGCAGGCCTGCGCCACTGACCGCCCGTCAACGCTCGCGGCGCGTGCTCGGCCCGCGCAGCCATCCTCGCGCGCTTGGAGTCGTTCCGTGGCCGTTGCCGGCCGAGCTGCAAGATCGTCCTCGCGCTGCTGCAGCCGCCCCGCGCGGAGCCCTCCAACGCCGACGAGCGGCTCCAGTCGCTGCGCAAAGCGGGGGACCTGGACAGCAAGTCACTCTTCGTGCTCCAGACCGAGCGGTCCAACGGTGACTCCAGGGTCGAGGAGGCCGACGCCCGAAGACTCGACCACGCGCTGCTCGAGTGCGCCTCGCAGTATTACAAGGACGAGTCCCGCCGCAACAAGAAGGCGAAGCAGGCTGCGGCACAGCGCGCGACAGCGCCGCAGCTGCTTGCGCGCGCTCACTTCAAGCGCGCGTACTACTCCGAATTCCGGCGCGGTGGGACGATTCCCACACGCCCCACGCCCCCTTTGCAAGGCTGCCGCCGAGCGCCCGTCGCGCTCACACCGCCCGACTCCGTCCACGCACGCAGACCATAGCTCGGCGTTCAAGCACTACGGACAGTGCTACGCGCACGTGCGCGAGCTCCTCCGCCTGGTCGTCTCCGCCCCTCCCGAAAGCGTGGTCGCGCTGAGCGAGCTGAAGCGTATCGCCGACTTTGTCAACCTGAAGCTGTGCCACGCCCTGCTGGACAGCACCAGCGGCAAGCTGCAGGAGCTGCCGCCGCTTGCGATCTCGTTCCCCCGCCTTTGCCTCCAATCCTTACCTCCGCGCGCGCCTCTGGATCGCATGCCCGCCCACTCGAGCCCCGATCCCGTCTCGCCCATCCCACCGTCTACGTCGCCGCCCCTTCGCAGGAAGCCCTGGCAACCTTCCGCGCGCACATCCGGCTCTTCCGCCCGCTTGTGTGCACGCCTGCTGCCACGGGCGCGGACGGGGCAGCGGCACGCCACGTGCACTACGGCTGGCTTGCCAAGCAGCATCGTGCATTCGGCCGGCTCCTGGAGGCGCCGGCCGTTGCGAGCGCAGCGCGCAAGCACGGGCGCGACGGTAAGGCGCACTATGGCGCGCCGGGGTTCTACTTTCAGGCGGCGGCGACGTGCACGCTCGGTCGCCGGCAGGCGGCGGAGGAGCTCGTTTCGGCGACGGCGGCGGCGGCGGTCGTGGAAGGCCGGGCGTCGGCGGAAGTGGCGACGGAGCTCGGAGTCGGCGCGGCAGTCAATCCCGCAGCGGAGACTGGTAGCGTGATCGAGCTTCTCACCAAGGCGTACGAGCACTACAAGCAGCTGCGCCACTCACGCATGATCTTCTTCCTGGCAGCACAGGCGCGCTAGCTAACCTGCCGCGCCGCGCCGCACTGAACCCTCTGGCGTCCTGCGCCACCCGTGGCGTGCCGTGCGCCGCACTGAACCCTTCACGCAAACCGCTGACAGATGGCGGAGGAGTACCTGCATGCCGGCAACTACCAAATGGCGAAACGCTTCTTCGAGAGGATCGTTCAGCCGTATCAGAAGGAGGGTTGGTGGCTCGTGCTCGCCAGCGTGCAGCGATCACTGCTGACGTGTGCCATACATCTCGGCCAGGTGCTGGTGGCCAATAGGAAGCGCCCGGGGCATGTGCGGGGAGGGGGGGGAGGAGGGGGGGAGTTCACCCGACAGGAGCGCGTAAGTCTCACCAACGTCCGACTCCCCGCAGCTGCACGATTTCGTCGCGTGCTCCGTCGCGCTCCTATCCGCGCGCCTGTCCGATGCCGCTGCCGCTGCAGCCTCTCTCCGCTTGCTCCTGGCGCTCGTGCGCCTGCCGCCTCCCGATGACGAAGTTGCGGCGGCCTCGAGCAGCAGTTCAGGCGCCGGCGACGACGGCCAAGCGCCGGCGTCCGGTCACCCACCCTTTCCACCAATCGCCTCGCCGATCGCGCTCGATGTCGACCCGGCCCAGATGCTGCTTCGCTGCACGGCGATGTGGGACGAGCCCAGCCTCGCTGTCGGCGGCAGCACGTTCCTGCATCTGGCGGTCCACTCGAACCTCGCAGTCCCGATCACGCCAACCAGTGCACGGCTCGTCTCGTCTGAGGCCGCGCTCTGCTGCCGCATCGTGCACCTAGCAGCCGGCGGCGCCACGGGTGGGTCAGCGAGAGTCAGCACGGACGAGGAAGGTGGTGATGGTAATCTCGACACGCAAGCTGACTTGTGCTTGGCCGCGGGTGGGACGCTTCGGCTCAAGGTGCCGTTCCGGCCAGGGACGGAGGGTCTAATCGTGGTGCAGCAGCTGGAAATCATGATGGGCAGCGAGCCCTGCACAATCTCCCTGCAGCTTCCAGTGACGAGCGACAGCTCGGCCACGGAACCACCGCAGCTCCGCGTGGGCGCCCCAAAGCCCACCTTGATGATCCAGCTTGAACGGCCGCAGCCTCTGCTCGTGCACGAGAGCGCACTGGTCACGCGGCGTGCTCGTTGAACGCTCGCCTTTCCCGCGCGCGCGAGACGCCTATATGCTCACCAGGGCCCGCCCCCGCAGGCCGTGGTTCACATTCGCTCCGACGACGACGAGCGCCTCCGTGGCTCCCTCGACCTCGGACTACACCGACGCAAGACCGGGTCGGCTTCGAACGCGGCGCTGACGACGTCCCTCTGCACGCCTGCCGACGCTTCGCCTCAGACAGCGACGCCTGCCTCGAGCAGCTCTGTATCTCTTTCGTCGCCGTTGGCCGCCTCTAGCGCGCCGGCTGATGAACTCTTCGACGCAGAGGCAGTGCTGAAAGGCGCCGAAGCACCCACTCCGATCGGCTCCGCGCCGCCGATTCCGATCCCGGACGTGGACAATCGCTCGCTGGCGTCGATTCCACTCGTCGTGAAGGCGCTCGCCCCCGGCGCGCTCTGCCTTCACGCCGCTGTCGCGTACTCGAAGCATCTTCCTTCTCGCGGCACGCCAGTCTCGACGTCGGCGACGGGCGACGCCGCCTCTGGCACCGACTTCGCCTCGAGCAGGCAAAGCTCGTCTGAGTTCGTGTTGCAGGCGCAGGCAGCGATCGAAATGTCCACGATGTTTCTCCTGCAGGAGCAGCAGAACTTCCTCCGCACACGAGAACTCGAGGAGGTGTGTCATTCGCTGTTTCTGCCCAGACAGCCTGGCTTCCATGCTGCATCAGCACCACTCACTCGAGCAAGAAAGGCCACTCACTCCGTCCGCCCCCCCTCCTCAGTTGCGTGTGCGTCTGCGCTGCGTCGCCCCGCACCCGCTGCGCCTCGTCATTCACGCCGTGTCGCTGCACACCGATTATGGTGCCGAGACCGGGACCAGGTCCCCCGCAATGATGATCGCGCCTCTCGGCGGCGGGGCGGCGGGGCGCTCCTTAGAGCGCGTCGAGACGGCGGCGGAGCTCCGATCCGGAGACGAGTACACCTGCCTTTTCCCAATCACCGCGGCTCACGCGGCGCAGGAGAGCCTGGGGACTCTCTCCGCGTTCTGGAGCCGCGCGACTGCTTGCGCCTCCGCCGGCGTGCACCGCGCGCCTGAGACGCTGTCGACACCGGCGAAGCCACCGTCGCAGATGGCGACACCCTTGCCGCCAATCGACGTCCGTCAAGCTGATTTCGGGGTTACGTTGACAGCGTCGTTTGAGGGCGTGCTGGGCCAGCAGATGCATTTGCGACTGCACGTCAAGAACAGCACCGCGTCCGTTCAGGTCGTGCGTGCCAGCTTCTCGGAGAACGAGGCGTTCCTGTTCTGTGGGCTGAAGCTCTGCCATCTGCGGCTCCCGCCGGGCTCCTCACAGCTCGTCCTCTTCAAGGTCGTCCCGGTGCTCACAGGCTCCGTCACCTTGCCGCCCGTCTCCCTCTTCGCCACGACGAACGCGCCGCACACTCTAATCGCCACGGTCGGCGGCCAAAACGTATTCGTGACAGTGTAACCTGCAACGAAAAATGGTTTGTTACGTGTCTTAGTTAGACTTGGTTCGTGCTGCTGCCGGATACTGGTACTTGTATCATGAGAGTAGCAGCAAGGTGCTGCCAAGAGCATCGACAAACGCATCCACCTCCTCGTGCGTGTTGTAGATGTACAGGGATGCGCGCGCAGAGCCCGCAGCGCCGAGTACATCGTGCAGCGGCTGGGTGCAGTGGTGGCCCGCGCGAATCGCAAAGCCGTCCTGGTCGAGAAATGTCGCAACGTCGGCCGCGTGCGCTCCCTCCGCATTGAAAGCGCAGAGCGCGGCACGAGCGTGTCCCGCCGCCGGGTCCGGCCCGTAGATGCGCACCGGCAACGACGAAAGCTGTCTGTGAAGGTATGCCCCAAGCTCGGCTTCGTACGCTGCGACATTTTCCATGCCCAGTTGAGCGAGATCTGGGACGCACGCGCGCGTGGGGCCTGAGCTCGGTTTAGCGCGATGGTGGCGATCCCTCGGGAGTTCGAGCCGCCGCCCTAACAGTCGCAAGCCGCGCCGAGGCCGACTGCCTGCGTGATTGCCGGGGTACCGGCCTCAAAGCGGCCGGGTGGCCGCGCGTATGTTGCACCTGAACGAGCGCGCGGCTTGTCGTGTGAAGCTCCTCAACCGCGGGCCGCAGGCGGGCAGGTGACGTGGGGTCGAGCTGGAAGCCGACCTGTGAGGCTCACCCTCTCGATCATCTCGCCGCCCCCCTGCCACGGCGACATGCTCTCGAGCAGCTCGTGCCTCGCCCAGAGAAAGCCGACGCCGGTCGGTCCGCACATCTTGTGCCCGGACGCGACGAGGAAGTCGCATCCGAGCGCTTGCACGTCCACCGGCATGTGCGGGACCGACTGGCAGGCGTCGAGCAGCAGCTTCGCGCCGACGGCATGCGCGGCATCCGCGACGCGCTTCGCCGGTGTCACGCAGCCGAGCGTGTTCGACACGTGTGCGACCGCGACCAGCTTCGTCTGCGGCGTGATCATTTTGACCAGTGCATCGACGTCGAGGCTCTCCGTCGCCGAGTCGAGTGGCGCATACTTCAGCGTCACGCCGACCCGCTCGCTGAGGAGTTGCCAAGGCACGAGGTTGGAATGGTGTTCCATCGCAGTCAGCACGATTTCGTCCCCCTCGCGCAAGTGCACGCCCCCCCACGCGTGTGCGACGAGGTTCACCGCCTCCGTTGCTCCGCGAGTGAAGACAACCTCTTCGCGCCGCTGCGCATTCACAAAATTCGCGACCTTGTCACGCGCAGCCTCATAGGCATCGGTCGCACGCACTGAGAGTAGGTGCGCGCCGCGATGCACGTTTGCATTGTCGCGCTCGTCGTGGTGCTTCATCGAGTCGAGCACACTTCTGGGCTTCTGCGAGGTGGCTGCCGAGTCGAGGTACACCAGCGGTTTGTCGTCCCAAACGCGCTGCTCGAGGAGAGGGAAGTCCGTTCGGAGCGAGCGGCCGAGTGATGGCTGCATCCGCAACGCGTCGACCAGCCACGGCAGCAGCATGGCTCTGGTCAGCGGCGAACGTGGGAGGACTGGGCTGCGAAATTTCTCGTAGAGTAGGACGTTGTATGTACCACGGGTGGTAGTCTTGTCAGAGCAGCTTTATACTCTGGGACTACCCAGTACTAAAGTAGGATTCCTATATCGGTGTTCACGCCTGGGTCCAGTTCTGCAGCGCCAGGTCTCGGCCGTCCCAAATGCCGACCGAGGCGTCCTCGCACCCGCAAACGAAGGGCCGCTCGCATGCACGCAGCGCATCGAGGTCGAGCCGAACCACCGGCTTCCAATCGCCCGTGCCGTTGAGATACAGCTCTGACATGAAGAAAGCGTTGCCGCTGAGCTGGTGTTGGACGTAGTAGATGGCGGCCCAGGGCAGCTCAACTGACAACGCGCCACTGAACTCTCGGAGCAGCACCTCGTTGCGGTCGTGGTAGTGGCACCTCTCGGAAGACGCGGCCGTGCATCGAGCAAGCTTCTCGGGCGCGATGCGAGCAAAGCTCTCAAAGTCCATCGAGGGATTGGTGGCGGTGGAGTTTCCGGTTCCGACGGGCGGGTTGCCGTATTTTGCGTAGTAGTCAGCCGGGCTCAACGAGCCATCGCGGACGGTGGCGTATTCCGTGCCGGGCGGGCAGCTGCCCTTCGGTCGAGCGCCGTCGCGGCCCATGATGCTGGCTCGCTCCACGTCGCCTGCCCGGATGGCAGCGACGGTTTCGCTGTCGAAATACCAGGGGTCGCCGCAGCCGCACCGATCCCGCACAACGGTGTTGCCGTCGGACGCATAGAAGCAGAGCGGCTCCGCGATCCCGGGGCGCGGAGGGCGCGAGAACTCAAAGAGCATCCCGTAGAGGCCGCTCGGCGGGTGCTGCGTGCGCCACAGTCCGTTCATGTGCGCCGTGAGCCGATAGTGCAGCAGGCTGAAGGAGACGGCCCCGTGGTCGATGGCGCCTCCGGTTGGGCACCACGGCGGTGTAGGCCCGCCACCGCCCACTGGGCACGAGGTCGCATCGATGCCAGACGCCGCCGTCAGGTGGCTCTGCCAGTTGTACCGCGGGTTGGGATGCCTGCACACGGTGGTGCGCCGAGGGTAGACGGGGCGGGGGCGCGTGCGAAGGAGTGTGTGTGTGCTGCGTGCTGCATGCTGCGTTGCAGTGTGTTGTGCGTCGCTGCGTACCACGGTGAGCCGGGCAGCTCCTGTTGCTCACCCGTGTCGCCGTCGAGGGCATGCACATACACTCCCGCCGTTCGCCAGTCAAGGGTCGGCGCGACGAACAGCTTGTTGAGCTGCGCCACCGTCCCGCTGATGTCGTGGCCGCGCTGCAGGCAGCACGACGAGTCTCGCTCGGCGCATGGCGGCGGTGCGGCGGCGGGGCACTCAGTGCGCACATGCACAGGGGGCGCAGGGTGGGCGGGAGGCTGCCCGGGGGACTGCGGGTGCCCCATCGGGTGGCCGGGCGGCTGGGCAGGCGAGGGCGTCGGCTGCCGCCCGCATGTCCGCACACGCGCGTACGGCACCAGCGTGGCGGCCGATCCGACGAGCAGCAGGGCGAAGGCACCCACGCCGAGGCACCGCGCCCGGGCGAGATTTACGCGGCGTCTGGCATTGCGGAAGAGGTGTCGCACGCGGGCCCAGGTCAAAGGTGCAGGCGAGGACAGTAGCGTGCCGCTACCGCCGCCGGCCGAGCCCGCAACTTCCAGAGGTGCTCGGGTCCGCGCCGTCGCGCTCC
>MDTD01193093.1_pt1 | contig 10451 bp, 3 predicted proteins | sample 811221 | NCBI WGS metagenome assembly MDTD01 (sample SAMN05326646, study PRJNA326480) | marine metagenome | isolation source: seawater | place: Pacific Ocean: South West | collected 2011
AAATTAGTTCATCGTTCATTACAGCTGACAAAAACGAGTATTTTTGAGAAGAAATTGTGTGAGAGTGTTTAAATGTTTTCAGTTGAGTTTTCTTTCTTTTTTCGTACAACTTCATTCGCAAAGTACAGAAAAGATTAATAATCTCTTGAATTCCACCTTTTCCACCTTCATCGCCAAATTTTTTGATGGACCCATTAGGATGAAACAACACCATGTTTGTTGTTGACAAGTAACTTTTGAGTTTTAAGTTATCCAAATTGCATTTAATACCGTTTGGGTGTTCAGTTATCTCGAAATGTACTTTCTGAGGAGTAGAATAGTTTTTCAAGGACTTGATTTCTTTTCTTTCCAAAAGATCTTCCGCGAATTCTTTGAATTTTTCTGTCCACATGCCTATAGGCAATTCAGTAACACTAACTTTGTTCTTTTTCCTTGTGATGACACCTGATGTTACATAACGGGTTTCATCGTAATAGTCATATCCCACTTTTTTACGACGAGTTACTTTTTCTATGGTACCTTTGAAATTGCGATACCATGGATCTATGTCAAGTATTTCATCACCAGCAATCCATCTTCTACATTGATCAATTAAATCTATTGGATTATACAAAGGTATAGAACAAGACCAACCAGTTCCGATACCAGCACTGCATCCATTTAGTAATACTGTTGGGATAATAGGTATGTAAAATTTAGGTTCTAATTTTTCTCCCTCTGATTTGGTTCTCGGTAATAGTTCGTCGTCGACAATTGGAAACAAAAGTCTTGTTAATACATCCTCTTTCGTGTAAATATATCTGCCGGCTGCTGCATCTTTACCTCCGACAAGTCTAGTTCCAAATTGTCCATCTCTGAAAAGATATGGTATATTATTTAATCCAACTATATCATTAGCCATTCTCACAACCGTATCATACAAACACTGTTCTCCGTGATGATAGTCTGTGTGCTCGGCTGTATAACCAGCTAATTGAGCTACCTTCAAAGATTTTCCGGTGTATTTTAATTTGCGTAGAAACACTGCAAACATAATTTTTCGTTGCGATTCTTTCATTCCATCTAATACATTAGGAATACTTCTACCACAATCATCCAAAGAAAATTCAATAAGTCTTTCGTTTATAAATCTTGAAATTGGCATTTTTTCTTCGTAATCGTGAAATTGTGCAGGATCATAATTAGCAAGCCATTCTTTTCGTTTATCAGAATTTTTACCGTCAAAGACCATACTCATACAGTTATCTCCTTGATCGTCTAAATGATATTCAGTAATTCTTTCTCCAAAAGTTTCCTTAACTTCTGCGTTGTTTGAAGTTCCAAGTCCTTTGTAATATTTTCGTTTTCTTCTTTTATTCTCAGTAGAATTTGCGTCATACTGTTTAACTTCCCTTTCAGTATAAAACAAACGATGATTTCCACCGGATTCGTAAACTCTAACAATCGGAGTTTCCATTCCAACCACATAAGGTTTTTTTCTTTTTAGCAAACTAGGAAACAGTGTGTGAAAGAAATTTAGTAGCAATCCGCAAATGTGAACTCCATCGACGTCGGCATCACACAGCAAGGCAACTTTCCCGTAATTTAAAGTCGCAAAATTTTTGTCATCAGTGTAATCTACGCCAAATTTTAAACCAAGAGCATGTATCGCGTTTGAGATCTCAGCATTTTTTGAAATAGTAGTTACTTTTGCATTGCGTACATTCAATAACTTACCCCTCAACGGAAACAATCCGAACCAATCTCTACCTTCTTTACCAAAAGCACCTTTTTCGATACCTCTTACACCGTAAGTTTTCGCCGACTGGCCTTCTGTAAAAATACAAGTACACTCTAAAGATTTTTTAGTTCCTGCAAAATTAGCAGGATCATAACCGGGAATTTTCTTGAATTTTTTACTTTTTCTTTCCGTTTTTTTCAGAGTCATCATTTCCTTTGCTTTGATTAAATCTTTAATATCCTCTGCAAAAGGCCATTTCATTATGCTATTGATTTGCTTAGTTGTGACCTTTGTTTCGGGTTTGGGGCTTGCTAAACAAGTTTTTGATTGACTAGTAAATTCAGGATTTGGTAAATCACACTTGACGATCATCAAAAAATGTTGTTTGACATCGTTAATTTTAATTTGCGGTTTTCCTGGTTTGTTGAATTTAGCTATAAGTGGTTTGAAAATAGCGCTAGACCACGCATCGACATGCACACCTCCGTCTGGGTTATAAATACCATTTGTAAAAGCAACTGTTTGCTGACTTTCTGCAGGAACTATCACAACAACAGAATTTTTTGTTTTGAATTCCATTATCTCAGTTTCTTCCGTGAAAAGTCTAGCATAGTCTTTCAAGTTTGATATTGGTAATTTTTTGCCATTGTAATAGACAGAAACACCTTTTGTTCCAGCTATCATTGCACTGTCGAAAATGTATCGAGTGTATAAACCAAGAATAGCATCACTGTACTTAGTACAATTAAATCTTGGGAAATCCGCTGTCCATGTTACCTTTGTACTTGGAATAGCGGATTTTCTTTTTGTGATACGAGGTTTTGTTTTTTCTCTCATATTATTGCTCCAGGATTGCCTGAAAACTTTGAACTCACCTTCTTTTGTTGGAGCGATTACTTCGATCGAAAAAGAAGTGGAAAATACATTAGTAAGTTTGCATCCTAACCCGTTCCTCCCGGAACCATATCTTTCTTGATCATCATCATAATTAGAAGACGTTAGAAGTTCTCCAAAAATCATTTCGGGAATGTACAACTTTTCTTTCTCATGAATTTCAATTGGTATCCAAGATCCATCATTGTAAACAGATATTTCATCTTCATTTATATCTACCTTAATTTTGGACATTTTGACCTTGTCTTCTTCACTTCTCCAGATATTATCAAGGGCGTTAGACAAAATTTCTATAAATATTCTGATAAGAGCTGGACTTGCTCTTACATATTCATTAAAAACAAGACTTAGATCTTGATCTTTTACATGACCTAAATATTGATTTGTTAGCTTTTGATTTTTAGTAGCCCCGACATAAGTATCGGGTCGTTTCAAAATATGTGTTAATTGGTCTGTTTTTTCATATTGTCGTTGAGCCATTTTGTGATGTTAAAAACATTGTCTTTAAAATCAATTTCTAATATCGTTATTCAATTCGACAAATTTTTGCAAAATTTTCAAAAGATCTTTTGGTAATTTTTCTAGGTCAAACCGGGGGCCAGTTTTCATTTTTTGACCTTCGTAAGGTAACCCAACAGCGTGCTTTCCTGACTCTATAAAATGCGCCTTGATAAGACCATATACTAATTCTTGTTTATTTTTGTCGAATTTTTTGATCGATTTGATCATATTCTCTTTATCTTCTGCAGAGATTTCTATGTCATCTTTGGTTTGTTTAGAAATCGAATCTAGAAGTGGAAATGAAGTTGCCATTTTTTGAAAAAACAAATAAACGTTAAAATCATTTTCCAGCGGAATAAGCTGTGTCAAATTTAATATATTGAGTTGCATTTCTAGGACCGCTATTTTTTGGTAAACCTATGGTGTAAGCTGGTATATTTTGTTGTTTAGCCGGAGCAGATGCACCTGTATTGGCAGCTTGTTTTGCAGAGTTATTGGGCTTGGGTTTGTTTTGAGACATTTTAGTTGCTATTTCAATAACAAATCTCTTGATTTCTTCAAATTTATGGGGACCATCATAACGCATGAAGGGTTTGCCGTTAATGTACAATACAATCAGCGGTACATATTTGATGGGAGATTGGGTGGATTTAGATTTTGATACAACACCGCTAGAGGCGTTAACATTTACCATCGCAAAGGTGCATCCACCAACAGCTCCTGGTAATTTTTTGTATATAGGAATCAACCCCTGACAATGCGTGCAATTCGTAGAATAGAAAAATATCAAAGAATATCCCTCAATATTCACGCAAAGATTTTTTCCCTTTGGATCATTTTGTATAGAAAAGTTGTCGTCATTCAAAAAGAATAGTCCTGTGCTCATTTTTCAAATTCTTTCATATTTTTAATTTATACTTTTCAAAACAAAAGAAAATGAGTGATAATGAAATAACATCGTTATATAATCCAAGGGATATGACTGTTATGAACGTTCATATAGGCAAACTTAGTCCAAGAGCACTGCATGAAGTAGAAATAAACGGCGAGCGTTGGCCTAGTGTTCAAATGTATGTTTTATCAAGACTTTTATGTAAAAATCAAAGAAATTATTTGTTAGGACATTTGACTGGATATAAACTATTTGAAACGATAATGAAAAACAGGGGTATCACGGAAAAAACCCTAAGAACTGAAAGGAAAAAGGATGAGTATAAAAAATATTCCGAGGCGATGCGACAACTAAACTTACTGCAAGATTCCGTCAAATTTGCTATATCAGAAACCGCGGCAACAATTCGTGATCTGCAACACATAATAAACTTCAGGGAATATGTTTTATCGGAAGAGTGCGATGCTGCAAGTGTTTTGGTTAAATTAGAAAGCGAAATTGGCAAAGATTTTAACAAAAAGGTACTGGAAATATTAAAAGACGAAGAAGATCAAGAAAATTTCTGTGAAAAAATACGAACAGAAATGGGCAAAGATGATTCTAAGGTCAAAAAGTATATTGCTGAAAAATATTTAATTACTCGCGGTCAGATAGGCAAACTTGGAAAAAGAAAAAGAAAGTTGGAGACACTTATCGACGCATTGCGAGGCAAGGAAGGAAAAGAAGAAAAATTGGCTGAAAAACTACAAGAGAAAAATAACCTAGATAAAATAATACAAGAAAAGAAGGAGACTAATGAGGCAAATCTGGCATTATCGTTTGATGAAACTATGGAGAAGTTGAAAGACTTAATAGACGAGTCAAAAATTTCCTTGTTTGGTAATGAGGACAAAAAAGGTTTGTACAATGAAAAAGCCGAAATAGAAAAAGATATAAGGGATTTAAATCAGATAAATGATACTAAGGATGAAACCAAAATAACATTATGGAATATGTTTTCGAACCTACCAAAAGAGGAAAAAATCAAATACAGAAAAGACGTTTATATTACTTTCACAGAGATTCTGGCTTCTTGTGATAAACAAAAAACAGAAGAAATCTTAAACGAAATTTACGCAGAATTATTCAGGGATGAAGAAAAGCAAGATTTTTTGTTAACTACTGGTACGGCGGCTTTAAGGTTCGAAAATCCATGGAATTTAGTTAATAAAAATGACTCGTTAAGAAGTCTTGGATTTTTGCTTGGTATAAGAAAGGGAAGTTCTGGGCAGCTAAAAGACAAAGAATTTGGTTTAAATCTTGCGGGAAGAGTTTTAATGGGTTTTAGGAATAATATTGCGATTTTCCGCAAAAAACTGGAGTCAGAAAGAATAGAACAAAATAGGAAAATTCGACTATCTGTCATATATAGCGCCATTAAATTCCTCAAACATCTTATTAAATCTCGTGATATTCAAGATTACTTAAACAAAACACCTGAAAAAATTCTTGAAGAAAATGTAGAGAGTATTCAAGTGACCACAACAGACGGTACAAGCTATTTTTTACCAAAAAGTATTATTCAAGGATTTGCGTCCCTTCAGAAAGCTGTTGAAGATCCTTCGGTAAAAAGAAATATTTACGAAAGTATTTTACGAGAGGGAGGTCTGTACAAAATTGATCAGGCAGAAGCTTTAGATGATTCAAGACTAGAGAAACTGTATGATAAATATGTAAACAGCATTGAAATAGTGAGTTTTAACAATTTTGGTTATGATGAGAATTTTGTCGACAAACTTTGGAATCAAGATATGGATTTTAGAAGGTATGTACAACTAGTACAAAGTAATCCTGGAAGTTTAGCAGCTATTATAAGAAAAGAAGATTTGGAAACTCTTTATAACAAAAGAATTAATCAGGAAGATGAATACATAGTTTTAAAATTTTTAGAATTAGTTGCTAAACAAAATTCACAAGACCAGGATGATATAGAATTTGGCAAAAATATGGCAACTTTGTATATAAGAAGACTGACAAGCAAACAAATAGAAACAATTGCGGCTCGCCTTGTAAAAAGTATCGAAGGAGAGGATGAAGAGGAACAGGAAGAAGAGAAAGAAGAGGAAGAAGAGGAAGAAGATGATTTATATGATTGCTTATCCAAATCTGGGCAAATAACTAAAGAACAATGGGAAACAACATTAAAAGAACTGCGAGAAATTTCCGAAAGATTCGATAAAATTTTTTACCAAGGAGATGAAACAAGAGTAAGACCAAAAAGAGATACAGTTGAGCAAGCAAAGAACTGGCAACCTAGCAAAACTCAAGCTAAACCGCAAGTTGTGGAAAAAGAACCTGTTATCGTAGACCCAGAGCCGGAGCCAGAACCTGAATTGAGTCCGGAGGAAGCTGAGATATTAGCAGTCTTGTCTGTCGATGAGGATTCATCGAGTGAGGATGAAGAAGAACAACCAGCACGACAACCAGTACGACAACCAGTAGCAAGGTTACCTGGAGTCTTATCAGGAGGTATTCTAACTATAAACGAAACTCCAATTTCCCCTGTTGTTAAGTATAATAAAGGTTTCTATATCAGGAAATTTTACTTTCCAACATTGGTTCATGCTTTTATGTATATGTGGTTGGTTGAGACATATCCCACGAAAGATAATTTTGAATACTATTTAATATTGATGACACCAGAATGCCGAACCAAATTCTTAGAAGTGTTTTCAGAACCAAAATTTGATTTTTCAGAAGTAACAAAAAAACTTAAGTTTAACAAAAGTCAAAAAAAGACACTGGCGAGTGTTCAGGGTATAGATGAAGAAACAGCAAGTGCAGTGGATATGACCGAGATCATTAAATATCAAATACTACAGTCTGGGTATAGCATTGATTGTTTTATGCCATATGAAGAACTTCAGTCAAAAATTTGGTTTGAATATTGCGATCAACTAGATGCTAATATAGTAACAAAAGCAGCATTGGAGGGGTATGCTACAATTTTTGGGATAGAAAAAGATAAAAGCGGTGAATTAAATGTTGAAAGGAGTCAGGGTATAAATGAAGAACTGTTAAAGATTCTTTTGAATACCGAAAATAATGTAATTAGATATACAGACAGAAAAGATTTACTTTTAGGATACGGCAAAAAAGGCCAAGGTAAAAACATAGCTGGTAAAACTTTAACAAAAATTAGAAGTTTATTTTCCGAAGTGTTGCAGATAGAAAATGAAGATACTAAAAATTGGATTATTAAACAAGTCAAAAACTTAAACCAACTTTTGAATTTGAAAGTACAAGATGAAAATTCTGTTTATTACAAAGAAAAACTGGGTTATGCTATTGTCGAAGCTATAGCAAATTTGAAGAATATTAAACCAACGTTGTTAGGTCAGACTACCGTGGGGCAAGTAGAGAAATTCCTAAATTCACAAGAAGAGATTTCATTGCCCAAAACAACTTTTTACTACTTTTTGAAAATCCTCAAAGGATTTCTTGTTTCTGAATATGATACAGTGAGAGATTTTCTAAGAAAAGAACAAGAATCTGGTGATATGATGTCAGATTCCAAAAAACAAGAAGGAATTCGTAGATTTGCAGAGTTTGTTAGATGTATTATGGGTGAAATGATTAAAACCAGAGGAGAATCCCCTGATTGGTCTGTTTGGATTCCGAACATGCGAGACAAAATAAGTGATATGCCTTTTTTCCTGTGGATTTTTAACCAACTAGATATGATTAATCGTATTTCATAACTTGTGGTTCGATATCATTATGACGATTACTAAAGTTTTGAGAACAAAGTTTTTAAAACAAATACAAACTATAAAAATATAGCAATAGAGAAAATGAATCCCAAAGAAATTATATTACCAATTTGGTTAAATACAAGAAACAGTAACGACGTGGCCAAATATATTGAAGAAAATAACTTAGTAGAAGATTTTAAACCCTGGGAGTTGAAATATCATGTTATTCTTGACTCCGAGATTTTACCCGAACGATCGTGGGATGGAAAAATTAAGCATAAAGTTTTCTTTTTGAAAGATTTTGTGAGACAAAATAAGTTGTTAGAAGCCAAAAATTATTTTACTGTCCTTGAAGATGAAGAAAAAGCAGAAGAAATTATTGCGGCGATGAAAGAAGAACTTGGAGCCCCAGGACAACTAGATGAGTATAAAAAATTATGCGAATCTACTGGATTGTTTCTTCCAAATTCAGTAAATGCAACTAGCAAAGAAATTAAAATCTTTTTTGATTTGCGCGAAACAAAATCTTTAGACTTTTTATTTGATCAATTAACCATTTCAGAACTTTTCCCTTACGCAAATCATAGAAAATTTCAAAAAATGTCGGACTCTTTTCCTGTATTCAAAATGCCCAAAAATTTAAGACCCGAAACAAGTAAAATTAAGTGTATTATGTCTCTGGATACATCTATTAGAGCTGAAAGATTTGTCTCTATATTAAATGCAAGCGCAAAAAGTCTAGCTTTTGATGGAGCAAAAAGCACAGGCTCTGATGTAAACGCAATGACTGAAATAATAGACTGTGATGCTCTTCTTCGCACCGAATTGAGTTCAATCGAAAAAAATATTCCCAAGGTAACTGAATGGAAAAAATACAAAGAAAATTTAACTATAAAACCGTGTATTGAAATCTCCATAGAGAAAAATAGTTATGTTTTAACAATGAAAACTCACTCTCAAGAAGAAAACTATAAATTATTATTGGAATCCCTGTTTTCTAACATTGTTGAAGATATGAGACCTAATATTAAATACACTTTGTCTGGGAAATCCTTTTTACTAGCAAGATATATGGATGTGTCTTTGAACGTTGATATATTTTTGGACATTATGAACGATTATTTAAGAGAACTAATCAGAAGCAATACAATAGACGAAGGTGATTTTCTGGTTTCCGATGAGAGAAATAAGTTTGTTAGATTCTATCAAAACTACCCGAACCAAAAAGGTAGTTTCATTTTAAGGAGCAAAAATGAAAGAACCACAATACATGTTAAAACCAATCCAGCCACGCGACAAGCAGAATCCCTTAACAGACCTTCTTTAAGTGTAAGAATAGAATCAATTGATTCCGCTCATGCTTTGTATATGATGGCTATTTTTGGTTGTTTTTTAGCAAGATATTATCAAAAAGCAAAAGAATACCAGGGAATCTATGCTAATTTTGGAGTAAATACTCCGTTACATTTAGAAAGAATGAAAGAATGTTCAAAAATACAAGCGAGCCGCAATCGCAATCAAAAAGCTATATTTGATAAAAACGCAAACAAAACATGCATGGACCAAGGTTGTGGCCCAGTTGCTCAGGATGGAAAATGTACTTCTAATACAAAATTAGAAGGATGGACAGATCCAAAAATTAATTACAAAAGAACCTGTCAAAATGCCAAAAAAGGGATATCTAGAACCCCCTTGGTTGTTTCTCAAGAAAGATTGATTCAAATGATAGAAGATGGCTTGTATTTCCCAGAAGGCTCTTACACGGAATTCCCAAAAAATAGCGGTAAATTTTTAGTTTGTCCAAATATAGGAACTCCAAATAAAAGAGGGGAGTTTAGCTATATATCGGTAACTCGTCCAACGGCAGGTAAAGAAATATACCCTGTGGTTCCTTGCTGCGCCAAAACCAACCCTTCTGATAATTTAACAGAGGGTATAAATTTATTTACGGGAAATCTACACAAAATAAGATTGAGAACTCAAAACAATATTAAATTTTCAAATATCAAAACTTCTTATGACCAATTGAAAGAATTTATTACGAATTTGCAAGATAGGGAGTTTTCATTTATTGGTAATGTGTTAGTATACAATAAAGATAAGAGGGAATTTATGATAAAAGTTACTACGACTAGAAAAAGAAAGTCTCTTAGCCTAGAATTTCCCAGAAATATATTAAAAGATATAGCTAGACCATTAGGAGCTTTCAAAATTAATTTACACAAAGTCAACAAAGTCGAAGATAAAATTACATTCGATCTAATTTTGTACGTGGAACAAGATGCCATAATCGATGAAAAATCCAACGAAATCCCAACAGAAGATAAAATAAGTAGTAACTTAATAAACATTGCTACAGAATCTGATATTACATTAGGTGATTACGCTGTTAATCAAGATGCCTTGAAATCTAATGATGATTTAACTACGTCTACTGTAGCTAAAGCGGGCGCTTTTGGATTATTACCAGTAAATATTGGTAGATTACTTAAGCTAATGACTATTAAAAACCGCAAAGATTACAGTACGTGGAGGAGGATGGGTGTTGGGGAATTCAGCGATGTAAGTATAATTAATTGCGTTGTTGTGGCTCTTGCACCCAAAGGTATAGAAGAATATCTGACTTCTAAACAAGCTAGAAATTTGTTTCTTGAAAAGATTAAAAAATCCGGAGGTGTAAATTGTATTGGTTTGATTGTAAATTCTACCG
>MDTD01061777.1_pt1 | contig 10450 bp, 14 predicted proteins | sample 811221 | NCBI WGS metagenome assembly MDTD01 (sample SAMN05326646, study PRJNA326480) | marine metagenome | isolation source: seawater | place: Pacific Ocean: South West | collected 2011
ATCTTACCATAGTATTTGGCTATACCTGACAGACAGAATTAAAGAGTTGAAGAAAAAATTGGATAACGGTTGACATAATGACAACTTTTATATCCGCTCCTTTCGGAAACTATCTCAAATTTAAAAACGCCGTAAGTGTTACTGGAACTTGGACGTATAAACCAAGACCAGGACTATTTGGACAGGTCATTAAGACATTGCGATACACAAGAAATGGTTGGCGTAATAAAATCGGTCTTCGAAATCGTGGAATTGAATATGGAATACAAAGAACCAACTTCAATGAAGTATTAAGTATTGCAGCAATAGGTCAATATGATTGGATAAATCTGGAATCAATTGTACCAGAAACTCAAAATGTAGAACTTAATATTAGCTGTCCTAACTTAGATGTTCATCAAGATACTACTGATTTCAAAGGTTTTGATGCATGGCCAACAATTTATAGAAAGTGGTGTATCGTTAAGGTTCCACCAATGGCATCATACTCTTTATTAGATAAGATCGTAAAGTTAGGATTTACACAGATTCATGCTAGCAATACTCTACCAACAGATAAGGGTGGATTGAGCGGAGCAATATTACTACCACATACTCGAAGAATTATTAAGTATCTAAAGAAAGAATATGATCATGTGGAAGTTATTGCTGGTGGCGGAATCAAAGAAGCATGGCATGCTGAATTTTATAAAGACTTAGGTGCAGATCACGTAAGCATCGGCACCGGTTGTTTTAATCCTCTGAAAACATGGAGAACTGTGAATGATATCGCCTAAAAAGAAAAGAATCATTTTTACGATTCACATATCACCTGAAAAGGTATCAAAATATTTTAATACTACAGAATTAAAAATGACTAATTTGGATCTATACGCTAGCACTTTACAAGTAAAACAAAAAGACTATGCTGAATCCTGTGGCGCGGACTATAGAATATATAAGTTTGGTGACAAGTTTATAGATTTTACTGAAAAGCTCTGGGAACTTAATATATTTGAAGAATATTATCAATCAATACAACACTACAAGATATACATCTTAGAAGAACTGACCAAAGAGTATGAGGAAGTACTTTACTTAGACTTAGATGTATGGCCTAATAAATTTGTAAATATATTTGAAGAGATAGATGTAAGTGACGGAATAGCAATAAGAGGTTTTACAGATGATAAGCCTAAGGATATAGAATCTTTAAAAGAAGGCTGGCTTCATTACAAACCAATTCCTAGAAGTGTATCAACTAAAACAGCACTTATGAGATCTTTATGTAATGATAGTAAAATTGAATGTACATCAGATGTTGTATTTAATACTGCTATTACTCTTGCAAATGAAGAGCATATGAATAAATTAAACTATTTTGGAGAGATAGAAGATACAAGAAATAAAATTAAAAAGTTAACAAACAATGATAAGTTTTTTGCAGACTACATCTATTGTATGTTTAGATTTAATAATGAATCTGTGTTTTCATATCTCATCTTTAAAAACAAAGTTGAGTGGCAATCACTAGATGAAAAGTGGCACTGGGTTTCGAATCATAGGAATCCAGATGAGTTATGTCCTGCGAATGTTAACTTAGCTCATATAATTAATAAACAGTTCTCTAATATCATAGGACTAAAAGATAAGGAATACTAAATGTTTGGATTAGATCCTTTAATGTCAACACTAATTTTAACTGGAGCTATATTTTATTGTGCCTATATGATAGGTCGAGGAGATAAAATAAAAGATCGTGATGAAATTATAAACACAACCATGGTCTATCTTTGTAAGAGTGGTTATGTTAAATGGCGTTATGATGAAAATGGGGAGATTGAAATGGTTCCCATTAACGAAAACCTGTAACATTTTTGTCACAGTTCGAATAAAAAAATAAAAAAAATGCATTTTATTGAAAATAATGGTGTACATTCCAGTTTATTTATGGTAGATTAGTAGTATAAGGTAAATAAAAAAGGAATGAAAATGATTAATTATGTAACAGGGAATGAGTACTCAGGGTCTAACGCTAACACCCTTATGGCTCTAGGTTTTGGTGAAGGTGATGCCTTCGTAACTTTCAAGCAAGCTATCAAGCTTGATGGAATTTCTGGTAAGTCTCTTAAAGGTCTTAAGAAGTCTGCCTCTCTTATCAGGTTCGCAAAAGAACTTGACAAGGACACTGGAAAATGGGAGAAGAAACCAAGATACTTCTCAGTTTTTCACATTGATGCGGTTCTCGCTAGGAGAGCTGCATAATGGATATAGTTGATGCAATTCATGGAATGACACTTCAGTCACCAAAAGTCGATGGACTTAATGGTAAGAAATTATATCAGGTACATATGAGAGCAAGAGCTACTTACACGTATGTTGATCCAGTTTATGTCAGTGCTCATAATGATGAGGAAGCTTGGGAAAAAGCTTTAGATCTTGAAGCTGGAAAATTTCAAGTCAAGTCAGTTTCTCTTGAATGGATGGATGAAAAAGTTCTTGATGAAGAAAAGAAAGATATCGCTGAAAGATTTCCAGAAGATGTACATCAGCGATCATACATTGTAACTGGTGATATTATGGAACAGAACCCCATGTATGCGGGATCTGAAGGTGAAAGAAAAGGAGGAAATAGATAATGGCTAGAAAAAAGAAAGCATTTAGAAGTCGACCAAGGACTGGTATGGCTGCTGCTCCAACTAAATCATTCTCTGCATTTAGTGATTATGTTAGGTGTGAAGTTGAAAAGAAAGAAATCTCAGGTATCATTAAAGATTTCTTTAAGAAGACTCTTAATAAACCTGATCTAAAAATAGTTTCAGATACTCCTGACTGGTGGTATGGTTCTAAAACTATTCTTGCATCTACTGTTGCTTGGGAAACAATGGGTAATTCATTTCCTGATAACTGGAATCCTGAAAGAGTAAAAGCATCTTGCATTGAAGATGCAAAAGAATGGGCTGAAAGAAAGAGAAAAGAAAAAGCCAAAGAACAAGCTAATGGTCCTGTTCGGAGAAAGAAAAATCCTACTGAGATCATAGCCGAAAGAACTTCAGATTTTATTGGTGGCGTTGAAGAAGTACTTGACGACTATCATAATAAAACACATGAACAGGCAATGGAATATTCTGTCTTTCATGAATTAAGACTAGCAGTTGCACCTAACTCTATGGCAAAGGCAGTATATGACTACTATACTCCTATATACGAAGAGATTAGAGAACTGGTAGAAGATAAAACTCCAGATCTAGTTGAAGCCTATGGCTACATGACTGTACCGCAGAGAAAGCAGTACATGGAGTTTATTAAACAAATAGTTGATGATGCTGAAAAATACATGCAGAATAAAAAAGCAATGCGCAAAGTGCGTGTCAAGAAAGCACCAACAGCTCTCAAACAGGTCTCTAGGATTCAGTACGCTAAAGACTCTGTTGAATATAAGCTTACGTCTATTAACCCTACACAGATCGTAGGAAATCATAGATTGTATACTTTCCATGTAAAGTATAAGAGGCTTACAGAACTTGTTAGTAACGGTAAAGGGTTTGAGATTAGTGGTAGTACTATTAAGAATTTTGATAGTGATCTGTCACGAACTATATCACTTAGAAAACCAGATGAGTTCTTACAAAAAGTTCTTAAGATGACTCCTACTCAAATCAATAAAGAGTGGGGTACTCTAACAACTAAAACAAATCCTGCTAACGGTAGGATAAACAAAGAAACTATTTTACTAAGGGTATTCGATAAATGACAGAAAAGAAACCAGAATTTATGAACCGATCTAGGTTTACTAAATTAATTGAGGCTCAAATATTAGAGAAAAAACTCAGCTACATCGATGCAGTAGTTGAAGTCTGTGATCAAACAAGTATTGATCCAGAAGATGTGAAGAAGTTCATATCACCAGTTATAAAAGAGAAGATTGAAGCCGAGGCAATGAAATTAAATTATTTGCCGAAAGGAAATGAATTAACTTTTGAGTAACTTTTTTATATAAATAGATTTACATTACAGTGATACTGTGGTATAATAATATTATAATTCAGCAAAACATTTCAGTTATACAAGGAGAAATATATGTCTTTTGCAAATCTTAAAAGGAACAAAGGTTCCATCGCTAAACTCGTCCAAGCTGCCGAAGCAGTAGGCGGTAACTCTCAACAAAAAAACTATAATGATGATAGGATGTGGAAGCCTACAGTGGATAAAGCAAATAATGGTTATGCTGTTATTCGTTTTCTTCCGGCTAATGAAGGATCCGATCTTCCATGGAACAGGTATTGGGATCACGGTTTTAAAGGTCCTACTGGTAGATGGTATATCGAGAAATCTTTAACATCCATTGGTGGTAATGATCCTGTTGGAGAATTGAATAGTCGCTTATGGAATTCAGGTATTGAGTCTGATAAAGAAAAAGCTCGATCTCAAAAACGAAGAATGCATTACGTATCTAATATTCTAGTTGTGCAAGATCCAGGTAATCCTTCTAACGAAGGTAAAGTCTTTCTTTATCAGTACGGTAAAAAAATCTTTGATAAACTTATGGATGCGATGCAACCAGAGTTTGAAGATGAAGCTCCACTCAATCCATTTGATTTTTGGGAAGGTGCAAACTTTAAACTAAAAATTCGTGATGTTGAAGGTTATCGTAACTATGATAAATCAGAGTTCGGTAGTCAAGAAGCATTATCTGATGATGATACTTATCTTGAAGGTATCTACAATCAAATGCATGATATTGGAGAATTCACCGATCCAAAAAACTATAAAACATATGATGAGTTAAAGAATAAACTTGTCAGTGTTCTTGGAGAAGATGCTCTAGGTGGTGCTCCAACTATGAGAGAAGAAACTAAACTAGGAAATAGTAGTCCTCCTCCAGCAATGAAAGAAGCAGCTGCTCCTGAATTAGATGACGAGATTCCTGATTTTAGTGAAACTGCAGAACAAACATCTGCGAAAAAAGAAGACGATACAATGTCTTACTTTGCAAACTTAGTTAACGATTAAAGAGGGACTACTCTCGAATAATTATCAACGGTGCTGGTGGAACCTCCACTTAGCACCGTTGTGTTTGAGTTGTTTATATTCTGAGTATTACTATTAGAAGGCGCGTTTACAGCCATGTTTACTGCATTCGCAGCGGATGCTAATTGATTATTCTCCGACTGTGTACTCATCATTTCTTGACTTAAAGAACTCTGCTCCATCTTTTGTATTAGATCTTGAGCTTCTTTTAGTGTTGTAGTATCACCTCTTAATCCAATGTTTTGCGTATCAGTATTGTATTGTGTTAAGTCAGAACTAGTGTGTGGTGTTATTATTAATCTACCAGAGCTATCCATTTGACCAACATATGAACCATCAACAAACTTTTTTGTGCCACTTACAAAAGATTTAAATTCATCTAATAAGTTTCTTTCTTCAATAATCTTAAGAGCATCTGTAGATGTCATATCATTAATAGTATTTAAGTTCAAGCTTGAACTACGTACACCTGCTGCAGTTTCAAATAAACCGTAATTTTCAACAGAAGATCCTGCACCGGCGTTAGCAATTAATGTACTTGAAATAGTTTTTTCACCTTCAATCTTAGTACCTTTTAAGACTAGTTTACTTGGATCTATTAGTGCTTGTAACTTGTCCATTTCATCACTTGATACATCAATCCTCATATCATAGTCTAGTAGTGCTTTTGCATCTTCATATCTTTTATCTGCTTTTAACTTTTCATATAGAGCTGTTGATTCTTCAACTGTAAGATTCTTTGCGACTTCTTCAGGTTTAAAATTAGGATTCCTAGGAATACTTTGATCAACTACTGGAGGCTGACCCATACCAATTGTAGGATTTAGTTTCAAAGGTGTGACGTCTCTAATAGTAGGTAAAACATCATTCGGTGTGATATTGATAGGAGACAAAGGTGAAGTATCTACAACTGGAAGATTAGGAGCAGTAGTGTCCACAATAGGTGGATCATTGGAAAGAACTGGTTCAGAAGTTGTTACGCCTATTCCTCTTCCCATTCTTTGTATCGAATCATCATAATTTTTAACAGCAACTTTAAATCTACCTGGGCCTCTCTGACCCGGCTTTCTTGGTGCACTAACTATTTCATACATTTCTGGAAATTCAGTCTGATCAATTGCATCTTGAGCTTGATCTCTACTGCCAAAAGTTTTTTCTACTAATGGTTTATTTCTATTCTCAACAATACTTTCGCCAATGTTCTCGCCTATAGCTTCACCACCTTTAAATCCTGCATAACCTCCCGTAAAAGCACCTATTAAACCACCAATACCAACTGTAAATGGATTAAACCCTGCGGCACCGAGTGCTGCTCCAGTTCCAAAACCAGTAATAGCACCAGTAATTAGTCCACCAATGCTTCCTCCTCCAGCTTTCGTTCCTTCTATAATCTTTTCATCAGTAGTCATGTTTTCATCAGTAACTGCCTGAGCTATTTCAAATGCTGTAATCAGTCCACCTATAATTGCTAGTGGTCCACCTTTCCCTTTGAAAAAATCTTTTATTTTAGACTTATCTCGTCCACCGTCTTTCTTGTCGCCTGTATCTTTACTGCCGGCATCCTTATCACCACCATCAACAGGTTTAGATTTAACCATGTCAACTATCTTTTTTGTTCCGTAGGCACCAGCACCTGCACCAGCAGCAGTTAGTCCTAATATTCCTGCTATTCTACCAAGTATATTTTTTAAGAAACTTCCACTATTCTTTTCACCTTGATTAGCACTTGCACCAGCAGCAGTAGCTCCTAACAATCCTGCACCAGATCTCTTATCTCTTCTCTGTTCAAGTCTATCTAAGTTACCCCTTCTCATTCTTCTCTGCTCATCCTTATAAGTCTTATGAAAAGCTTTTACTTCATCTAAGGTATCTTCTTGAACGTTTAATATTTGTTTTTGAATATCTAAATCTTCAATTGCTAGTTCAACTAACTTCTTCTGATCTTTGTTAGTAAACATGTTTTTGGTCATTGCACCTATTCCTCTGAATGGTGCGCCGATCAGGTTCTTTGCAGTTGACGCTGCACCTGCCGCAAGGTTATAAGGAGCAGCTGCTATACTACCTATAGTGTTTGCAGCACCTCTACCAAAAGCTGCGGCTCCTCTAAAAGGAGCTGTTGCAAACCTACCAATTTGTCCTATCCCTCTGGTGATCATATTGTTTCCGAGAATTCCAGACTTTCCATATACAACACCTGCACCAGTCTTCTTATTGATAGAAGACAGTAGTTCATTGGCCGTTTGCAGTTCAGTTATAATATCATCATTGTGTACTTGGAGCATATCACCAATTTCATTTAATGTGGTAAATATCTTCTTTGAATCAGATCCAGTCGGCTGACGTTCTTCATTCTCAACTTTTGCACGAAGAGAAGGTAACAATAATTCCTTATCAAGCCCACTGGGGTTTGATTCTCTTAACATATTTGTTGCGTTTTCTATTGCCATTATACTGACTTTCTTCTTGCTCTAATCTTTTCGTTTTCCTGTTTTAAGTGCTGCACTAGCAGACTCACATATACTTCTCTTTCCCAAGGCATCATAGCTTCGAGTTCTGATAAGGAATACTTGTGATGTTGTATTAGTGCGAAGTTGGTCTTATAATGATTGATCAAAGAATCATTAGAAGACCACACTAAAAAAAATCGGCGATATTCCTTATTCTAACTTCTTTCTTCGCCTGACACCCTTTACAAACATACTTGTGATTGATCTCAACTCGAGGCATACTCTCTACATATGTTCTCAGTTTTGCAAACTGATCATTAGTCATTGACTCTACGAATTCGATCAACTTCTCTCTCGGTTCATTCTTTACTAGAATCTTCTCTTCGGGTGTATTAATACATGATATACAATCTGTTACTAGTTCCAGTGTAGTTGTAACTTCAGAGGAAGGTTCAACAATCTTATCATTACGAATCATTTTTGCGTATTCTGGATACATCATCTCTACTGATATATCATCATTAATATCGATGACATTTTCTTTTGGATCTCCAACTACTGATATGCTATCAATATTGACACTTTCAGTATTTTCTGTCTGGCAGTTTGAACATGTAAAAACTAACTTAACGTTCTCACCAACAGACTTGGCTCTTATTTTAGTAAACATGTATTCTACGTCATATAGTTTTAATTCTTCAGTGTTAATCTCTTCAGAAACACATGCCTTTACAGTATCAACAATCGCGTTTAACGCTGCCTTTTGATCTTGTGATTCAAAGGCCATCATTAGAACTTTCTCTTCTTTTACTAAGTAAGGTCTAAACTTTACTTCAGTTTTAGTAGATGGAATCATCATCTCATACTGTGGTTTATCATTTAATGTAGGTATCATTCATTGCTCCATAAGGGTCTAAAATCTTTTAGTTCACTTTCTTCATCGGGTTTTATTATATTTATGCTCATAGTTACGCAACCCATTGTCTCGACTTCCATGGCTTGTCCATATCTTCTCTCAGCATAATCTAAAGCTCCAGCCATCAAGTTTGTTTTATTTCGTTGAAAAAATAATTCACAGTCAACATAGTTTTCAAACTGAATTCCATGGCTGACTGCCTGTTCATGTTCGGTTCCTCCAACATATGTTAAAATGCTATATAGCACTATAAATGTTTTTATCATAAGAAACTCGCCTGTATAAGTTTTAATTCGTTTTGTGGTATTGGTTCCCAATCAGTGTAAGATATCTGCACATTATATCTAGCGATATCTTGTACTATGTTACCCATTTCTACTGGGTTTAATGTTGTAGGAAACGCTTCTATGATTTTGCAACCGTATATCTCGTTCCCTTCGTCATCTAGTTGAAAAATCCTAAAATCTCTTTCATAAGTGTTTTTATACTTTACTTGCTGTATGTTATAAGCTACAGATTTTTCTGCCCATGATTCAAAATATCTCTTTACGTTATAGTTATTTGTTAAATAGAATGTTAAAGAAATATCATCTACAGCGTAGCCGTTCACCATCTTATCAAACTTTATACCTATCTGTCTTTCGTTTGTTAGTATCTGCTTACCTGGAAGATTTACTGTATCACACAAAAAATTCAATTCTGGTCCGTCTATATCATCTAAAATACCAATAACGGGTAAGACAACTTTATACTTATTGGCTTTTGCTAATCCTACGTCGTCTACTAGAGACTTAAAATCTGATATGTTTAAACTCATATTGCTAACCTCGAATCTTTGTAAATTGAACTGGCACTTCCTTTCTGCCAAGCTGCAGTCGGTAAAAACGTTGCGACCTCCCATTCAGGAGCAGGTACTCTTGCAAATCTACTTTTTACGTGAGCTCCTAAGTAATGTTTAACACAAGGTTTAAAATATTTCAATTTAGCTGAAGACTTTAACATCCTATATCTTGCATTGAAAGTTGTAGTGTCATTAAAAGAATTATCAGAAGTTAAGTCCATAAGTCCATCTAAAAACTTTGCTCTCAGTATAGGTGGAAGATAGTGTAAGTTTAGTCCTAAAAAACCACCAGGTCTCCTTTCAATTACAATTGCTAAAGGAAACGAATCGTAATAAGGTAACGTTTCTTTATGCTTTGGATCATAATAAAACATGTACATCGAACCAATAGCTTGGCGAGCAGTCAGATCTAATTCTTCCTGCTTCATTAGTTGGTTAGTATTTATTCTTCCTAGACTTGCTGCCTTCTTTCGAAACCATTCTCTGGATTCTTTTGTTCTTGGTGTAATACCAGCTCTAAAAGCTTCAATCTCTAGTTTTTGAAATAAGTTTGCCATACCACTATTTATATTCTTTTTAGTGGTTTTAGCTTCTTCATTTTCTTCCACTTAGGAAGTATACCCATTTCTTGTAGTGTTTCTTCTGTCCAAACTTGAAAATCCCACCCTCTGTCTTGTGCAAAAGTGTTAGCTGCTTTCCACTTATTTACGTTCTTTATGTAGGTTAATCCTTCATTGATGTATCTTTTTGTTTTCTTTCCGGTGGCTGTAATTTTTGGTGGAGCTGTTTCTTTCTTTGGTTTTATCTCAACGAGAATAGTTCTTCCATCTTTGTAGTCTATTCTTAGATCAATAAAGTACCTGTGATACTTTTTGTCAACCTCATAAAAGTAAGGAACTACTGTCTCTTCACTTGACCACTTTTTTACATTTGGATTCTTATCACACCAGTTAAAACACTTGGCTTCCCACATCGACCTATAAATAACATTGTCTGGGTCACCTCTGTATTTTGAGCGGTGATGTACTCTATATTTCCCTTGATATACTTTCATCGTGTTTTCCATATAAATACTACTAACTATATTCTACTATTTATTGGAAAGCTACGATGCAATTTAACAGAACAGAACTGTATGATATAAAAGGCTCTAGACTATATTATCCACTAAACGATACGAGAAAGTATGGAGGAAGCATTAGCTTTCGAGCTTTTGAAACTATTCCTCCATCTAAA
>MDTD01160348.1_pt1 | contig 10450 bp, 7 predicted proteins | sample 811221 | NCBI WGS metagenome assembly MDTD01 (sample SAMN05326646, study PRJNA326480) | marine metagenome | isolation source: seawater | place: Pacific Ocean: South West | collected 2011
AGAATAATATCTTCATTGATAACTTCAGTTGGACTGAAATAAATACCAACCTTATTACTATCTAATGGTGCTAAATCAAAAGCACTTACTTCAGACCTTTCATCAACAGAAAGTCCATTCATTAGTTTGTTCTGTTCGATTCTTATTTTATTTTCAACTCTGATATTCGGGCCTAAATTAGGAACCTTGGCTTTCTGTTCATCGACCACATTTTTAAAATGAGGTCTGTTACCTACTGTGTATCCACTACCTGTTCCTTCGGCAGTGTAACTTTGGTCAGCACTTGTGTCTCTAATTACACTTGATACATCGAGATTTCTATTCCCAGCGAAATTGTCATCAAGACTATATCTCAAGACTAAATCCGTATAAGATGCAGATGGATGATTACCATCAAAGGCTTTTGGTGCTGCTACATGATTATCAAATGAACCACTATTAAGTGCAGTATTCCAAAAACGGAATTCCATAATACTACCACTTAACTGATTACCAAAATCATCACTTGGTTTTCCACCAATGTATGAAGTTTCATTACCGACATAAGACGAATTATGACTTGTTGTGGATGTACTACCACTTGTCCAAGACTTATAAATTATTCTTGATAAACCAGAATCATATCTACCAACATGAAGATTATATAAAATATTTTGTGAGGTTGAATCGCTTGTCAATTGTCCAACTGAACTACCACTATAATGATTACCACCATCTCCAACACTAGCACTTACTCTTGTGACCATTACTGAATAAAATTCACCATCATAAATTGGTAAAGAAGTTGAGGAAAGTGTAAAATCCGCACTACCGCCACCTTCTAAGAAAAACTGAACAGTTCCGTAATTATCCGCTGAACCATTATCAACTAATCGTAAAGCTATATCGGTTCCAGCCTGCCATAGTGTCTGATTACTACCACTCGCCGCTCTAAATCTCATTTCAATCGTGTCAGGTTTTCTTCCACTATTGGTGTCGTTTGTCCAAGGCGTGGAAACATGCTGACCAGATTTAAACTCTAAGGCTCTTGTAAATTTTCTCGATATTTGAAATGATGGTTTATTTTTGTTCGGGTTTGGGCCACCATATTCTTTCACCCTAAGTATAGTGCTTGGAATTCCATAACAACTTATCAGACCCTTAAAAGCTCTTACCGTACCACGAGTCTTCAAGAAGAAAGGCATGTTATTTAGAATTCTTTTCCATATCTCTCTTGATATTGTTCTGGCTGGTGTTGCAGATTCTATTGAATATGTTGAGTCTGAACCGGTTATTGCTGCTCCAGTAATATATTCGGGCAGTGAAACTAAATCTTTTCCATCACTTAGATAAAACCCAAATGACCTACCAACATGATAAATTAAATCTCTTGATAATCCAACTTCTAATCCATCTCTTCTATCATAAATGGAAGAAATTTCATGTATGTATGCCCAAATATTATCAAAATGTTCCCCTGCCATATTGATAAAAGTTGAGAATGGTTCGTTTCGTTCATCATCTCTAATATGAGCTGGGATGTTACTTAATAACCTATCTCTATTGTCCCTATCGTAATCAGATGAACTTATAATTTGTCTACTATACCAATTAGTCGCTACAGATTCACTAACAGCGTATAGCACATAAGGGTCTAATAATGTACCAGTCCCACTTTTCTTCGGCCAGGCGTTGTCATGATTTATACCAAATGAACCACTTGAATAACTTGAAGATTTAAAATACATATAACTTTCAAATGGAGTAAATTCATTTTTTATTTTACGAACTTTTCTTTGTAGTGATTGAGTATATTCGCCTGTAGTAGAACCAGCCACTCCAATTAAATTATTACTTTGACTTTGAAATAATTCGATTTTATCTAATTTTCTTTTAAAATTTACAATCCTATCTTCGACAGAACTGAAACGAACGAAGTTATCAAAGTTATCATACTCAATACCATCTAATTCTATACTATCAAGAAAACTTCCACTTACTATTTCGTTTTCTATAATTTCTGATAATTGTGAATTACCAGTTGTGAGTTCATTATAATTTTTGAGTACGGTTGGTCTTTCTTTAAAGTATCCCTCTGCAGCTTCACTTGTGTCCCATTTGGGATTTCGAAGAACCACATCTTCAATTGATTCATCTACAAAATCTAATAATTTAACACTTTCTTCATAAGGAGATGTCAATTCTTTTGTAACATAAATCATATTACCAGGTTGTACATTTGCTGGTAATGGTTCGTATAATTTGTATATCACTCCATATGGATATTCTGTATTTACACTTTTATCTTCTTTACGATTTATTATTAATGAACGATTATTCTCACCAATTCTCAGGTAAGTGTGTAGGTCTTGTGGAGTCTCCATCTCAACATACCAATTTCTAAATTTAGTCTGTAGATTGACTGTAGTGGGTCCTATGTGTCCGACTTCTGTGGCTATTTCACTCCATGTTTTTCTAACATTTATTATATCTTCATTGGTAACCTCTGCAACTTCTCCAACATAATCAGCTGTTATTGGTACTTCTCTTGTTTGTTCTGTAGCACTTAAAAAAGGTTCAGCGTCACCAAAGTTTACCCATATGCCAGGCGGGTCTTTGTAAACCCAAAGATTACCATCCTCATCAATTCTCTGTTCTCCAGCAAATTCAGGAACGCTTGATTGTATCTCTTGAGCTGACATACCAGTCATTGGTGGTACAATATCTAAACCACCTGTGGTATCTTCCTCACCATCCCCAAAACCAGGTAGACCGAGACGACCTAAAGTTCGACCACCATCACCCAAACCATCACCCAAACCATCACCCAAACCATCACCTAAATCACCGAGTCCCGCTAAATCTTCAGGATCTCGATTCTTTTTGAGTAATACTGCTGCACCTGCTACAAGTGCTAGTCCCATAGCTCCAAGTGCCAATAAAGGACCTAATTCTTTTAATTTGTCAAGTAGAGCACCTAATGAGGGAAATTTTCCAAGTTTCTTTGGTTGTTTAGGAGCTTCTTGTCCACTACCTGCACCACCACTTCCACCACCACTTGGTGCCTGTCCATCACCACATGCACCCATCTGTGGAATTATTGTTTGGTCATTACCACCCCAATATATGATTCGTTTATTTTTCATTATGCTAGGAGTCCAATTTCTGCCGTGACAACTTTTTGTGAATCCATCGTTATGGTTCTTGGATTTGCAAAACTACCATCTGACCATTGTTGAAATCCTGCCCCACCAAATCCTGGCCCAAAATAATTGACACCCACGGTCACCTCAGTACCCGATGGAAAGGATTGACTAAAAGAATTACCATCGGTTTCCGTACCATTGATTGTAAAGGTTAAATCGAATTCCTCTCCATTACTATCTTCGTATGGAAGAGTTTCGAGTCCGACGCCTGGATTGATAAATCCTCCACCTAATACAAGGTTAAAGTTTTGTTGCTGTGTTTCGGATGTTCCACCATCACCACCTTCATCATCACCACCTTCATCATCACCACCTTCATCATCTCCTTCTCCAAAGTTGGGGTCATAATTACCTAAAAGTGGTCTTTGAAATTCTTCAAGAATTAAAGGTTGATTGACTGGATATTCAGAACTTGCTAAAAAAGATGTTCCGTCTATCTGTGGCCCAACAGGTATTTTCTTTAAAAGATTGTTATAAATTGACCTATCGGGTATTGTTGTCGTGGTTACATTACCATCATCATCTACACTTGTAGCTGTCTGTACAGGTATGTTCATGGTGTCTCTTAGTAATTGTAAATTATGTGACGATGCTATCCATCTTCTCACACCATTCTGAATAAACCACCTTGTAGTTGTAGCTGCTGGAAATTGTTCAGTTGGAGATGGATATGTTTTTTGAGGGATTCCAGTATTTGTATTTCCATCCCATCTTACAATCATACCATCGAACGCACTTGACAATGGAGTACCAGGTTCCTCAACACTTTCACCCATAGGTGTGGGACTAAATCCTCTCAATTCACTACCTCGTAATCCTGGCCCATCTAAAGGTGCATCAGTATTTTTATATAAATCACTTACAACTAAATCATAGTTTGGTGTCATAATGGTAACCGTAGGAGAATAAACTCCTTCGGAATCATATGTGTGATTAGCAAAAGGTGCATCGTGAATCTCAGTATGTCCACAACCAAAATCAAAATGATACCTAACACCTGGTGTGGTTAGATTAGGTATCGGTTGGTATCCGTCAAAATCATGTCCGTATAATGTTAGTTGAGTTGCTTCATCTTTAACAACATATCTTACCGACATAGGAAATCCTGCGTCTTTCAAATCGTAAGCTTCAATATAAGCTGGTGGTATAGGCCCTTCTTGGACATAGTTTGTATTAACATTCAAATCAGGTTCAACACGATAATCAACGACATAAGCATTTTTTATCACAATCTTTCCATCTTTCATTATTTGCTGAAAACCAGTGTCGGAACCTATTCTTTGATTGAATTCTATTCTTGTGCTATCAGGACCTGTAAAACTAATTTCTCCACCTTGATTATCTTCTAATTCAGCCAAAGCATCTTGTGGGTCTATTCCAAGTGCTAACGCCTGTTGTATAGCTTCATTCTGTTGTTCTTGAGTAATAGGTGCGGATTTTATAGAACGATATTGTTCCACATCAGAGGATAATAATCTAAATTCATCTCTGTATTTGTTATTGTTTATTATCTGTGGTACAATTCTAACTTCAGTTCTGTCACCTGATATTTGGTCAATTTTGTATTTCCACTCTTTGATATCTAATGGTATAGATTCAGTACCATCAGTTGGTGGTGCAACACCTATAAACGCATTTCCATCATCATCGACATAAAAATCACCCATAGGTTCACCAGTTATTGCTGGATTTCCACTATGAATCAACCCTACTTCACCATCTACGGTTTTTGTCAATACAACTTCGTCACCACTTCCAGCCTTTGGTCTAACAAAATAATATTTAACCTTATAATTTCCTTTGTTGTAACCCAAGTCTCTTAAATCTTGACCTATGTTTAAAATTATTTTGTCATCATCTTGTGTATAATTGACTGATTTCCCTCGTTCTTTAAAATTATCATTCATGTCGAATACTTGGTATTCCACATAATCTTCGATTCCACCAAATGGTGGATACAAATGGCCCGATAAACCTAATAACTCTTTAGATTCCTTTTTGAGCTCTTGATAATCTTGTTGGGTTAAATCAGTTTGTACTCTCATAATTCTTTGAATTCTCTATCAAGGATTTGATTCCAATAAGGGTCATAAACATATGTTGTGGTTTTTTGTTCTAATGTAATGAGCTGGTCTTGGTCTTTGAGATTAACATTTTCATCAAAAGGGTCTTCAACGGCTATAAAAAAACCAGCTTCATTTCTAAGTGGTTCAGGATTAGGAGATGGTATTTTATTACCATCTTCAGTAATAACAACCGTATCACTTAGTATTCTTTGATGTTCAAGTTCACTTAAGTATTGTGTTCTATCTTGTTCTTTTAATCTTTGATAGAATTCACTTTTTTTTAATTCTTCAGGTGTTAAAGGCATTAGTTCATCTCCAAACCAAAGAAGTCATAATTCTTTTTGATATATTCATTCCATTCTGCAGGAACTTCACTTTCTTCGAAGATTGCTTCTACTGGACATTCGGGTTCACATGCTCCACAATCAATACATTCTTCAGGATTAATATATAATGAATCAGTATCTTTGGGAACAAATCCGTCCACTTTTGCTTCCTCACCTCTACCCTCCGTGTCGTATGGCCCATGAATACAATCTACAGGACAAACTTCGACACATGCTGTGTCACAAGTTCCAACACAAGGTTCTGCTATAATATATGGCATTTTGTTTCCTCTATTTTACTACTCTAAATGATGGTAGGTCAGCAAAATACTGGATTGTTTCATCAGTAGTTCCACTGCCACTTATGATTTTATATTCGATTCTATAAAATCTATCTGCTAACAAAGACTTCATATCTAAATTAAAATAATTACCAGTTGAATCACAACTGACCAATGAACCACTTCCATATGGTATTACGATATCATCAGTATAAGCATCAACTACTTGATAAAATGTACTACCACTTGGTAGCATTTTAGCAGTGTTGTAACCAGTTGAATATCCAGCTGTTGCTGAAAAGGTTTTTTCAGGATATAAAGGTCTACCGACAATTCTTAATTTTACTTTTGAATCTTCTTTGTATGAATCTCTATAACTTCTCGGATGTAACACCACATCTTCCAATTCTGTTGGTGTTAAATATTCTAAAGAACCCGTAACCCATTTGGAATCGTCCCAAACAGCTTCAAGAGTTGGTTGATAAATCGTGTTTGTCTCCCTACTAAAGAAAGAGAAAGTTCCTAATGCTTTAGAACTACCCTCATCAAGAGTTGTATCGGTATTTCCGATGCTACCACTTCTCTTAACTATGAAACCATCGTTTGGTATATCACCATGTATCCATCTCCAAACAATATTGGTGACATCCATTCTTACATCACTTGGTTCATTATTGAAAGATTGACTTGCTTCATATTGGTTATACCAAACACCACCTGAACCAGTTATAGAACCAGTCCATTGTGTTCTTGTTGTTCCATTGTCTCTGTAGAAATAACTCGCACCTTCATCAATCGGTGGGAAGTCATCCGCTCTTCCATATCCACTGTCCCAAGATTGACTGACTGGGTAAGAATATAAATTTTGATTGACATTTAAACCACGAGAATTAGCGTCTTTTAAATTAAGATAAAATTTTGTATAAGAACTCGAAGGTATAAGACTTTTAGCAATAGAGGATGAAATGTAAGTGGTATCGAATTTTATCAATACTCTACTAATACCACCAACGATACCGGCCGCACTTACATCTTTAGTGACTTCAAGAATTTCGTCCCTACCAGTATTCTGACTTCCACTTCTCGAATATAAAGTTGTATCTTTTTCAGCGTATTCGAAATAATGCATTTAGTTCTCCTATAATTTATTACCAGTCGAGTCACCGATTGCTCGACCTTCTATGTCTGTGTTAGGGTATTTTAATTCGAATATACTTGGGTCAAGAGACGGATATACAATACCATCTTTTGTTGCATAATCAATATCATAAATGTTACCTGAGTATCCTTGTGAAGAACTGAACTTATTAGTTATCAATACAGGTAATCTTTTAGGATTATCTTGGTCGGGTGGTACAATCGCACCAACTCCATCTACCAATGATAACTCATATGCCAATTCTTGTATTATAATTGGTTGATTAATTTGCCATCTATCTATGTTGAAAAATTCCTTACATCTTTCAATACACTTCAAAGTTATCTCATCTTTATTAAATCCTGCTCTAGCTATAAAATTAAATTTGACTCCTATATTAATGACAAATGCATTTTTAATGTTTATTGCATCCGTGACAAGACGATACTGAGACAAATAAGTTTTGAGGTTTTCTTTTACGGCGACATTTAGTTGTGTCAAGGTTTTACTTCCATCATAAGCAAGTGTATAAAGATTTAACGCGTTAGGGTTTGGTAATCTATTTGAACTTGCGACATCTTGTGCCTTTACATCTGCAAATCTTTGGTCTACAAATATATTTGAAGAAACTTCTTTTTGAAATGATGGTAAATTTAATTGTTCATCTTGAACTATATAGGCTTTAGAAACTGCACCAAACTTAGGTGGTAAAGCATATACTCTTGTTATATAATCTTCTTTTGTAACCGCCCTTCCTTGTGATTGAAAATATGCTAAGGCATTAGATTTTAGTTCTTGTATACTTTCGGCTCCTTTAGCACCACTTGTTGGATATTCATTTGTGACTCCGACAGAATTTGTAACTATATCTACAACACCAGTATCGAGAGTTGTTGTGTCAAGACTATAGTTAAATTCTTTCATGTTAGTTATTGTGTCACTTGAAACATTATCAGAAATACCACCACCATACGAGTATTTTATAGTCAATGTGGTGTTAGCTGGAGCTTGTCCATATGCTTGTGTGGACAAAAAATTACTTGGGTCAAAAAATGTATCTAAGTAACTTGGACTACCGGGTAGAGCAGAACCTACATTATTAGGATTAGGAACTATTTCTTCATCAGCAGAATCACTAATACCGCTACCAAATCTCAATTCTGTTTTACCATCTCCTCTAATAAATGTAACAAACCTTCTTGGAGTTTTTAGAAGTTTTAAAAGATATGGAGCTTCATCGTTATATTGTGATAATTCAGGATTGTTTGCTGCCGTATTTCGAACAGAATCAAAAACCGTATCTTGTGCCAAAAATGGAACTTCTTTCCAAGTGTTACCATCACTATCCGTACAAGATATTATTTCCAATATATTGGTATTTCCTAAAAGTAAACGAGGATATTTTTCAGCTCCACCGAATACAAATTGTTCTTCTGTAATATTTCCACTTACTACACGAACCGATTTCTTTAATAAATAGTAACTGACTTCTCCACCCCCATCTACTTCGTAAGTAGATACTATTGTCGGGTCAAATGAACTTGAATATGAAAAATTAACATTTTCTCGTATTCTAAAAGTAACACCATTTGTAGACTCTACAAGACTACCTTCGTTGATTTGAAGTGCATAATTATAATTTGGTCTATTGTTTTGACCAGTTCCAGTTGATGGTACAATGTGAAATATATCAACGGAACCATAAGATGCTGTGGATAACTTTGGTTTGTATCCAAATGATTGTGCCATCTCATACAGATTTTTTTGGTCGGTTGAATATGCTAATAATTGCTCTTTGAATTGTGAATCTACATAATAAGATAATACATCACCAACATATGATGCCATCTCAATGAACATCATACCAGGTGAAGCTTCATTAAAATCATTATATGTATTTGGATAATATTGTTTGGCAAACTCTATCAAGTCTGCTCTAAATCCAGCAAAATCTTTATTTAAATATCTAATTTCTTTTACACCATTAGCCATTTAATTCTCCTAATATGAATCACCTGTCAAGAAATTCAAAGATATACTATCTAAAACATCTGGTTGTATTGTCAATGAAAATTCAATTTCAATATTCAATTGATTCTGTTCTACTTCATCACCCTCTACATTTAATTTGTTTATCAAAACATGGGGTAACCAAGTAGCTAATGCTTCTTCGATAGTTGAGGTTACATTATCAATCAAAGTATCACTCAATGGTTCAAATAAAATTTGTAGAAGTCCACATCCAAATTCAGGTTGTCCTACCCTTTCTCCTTTATTAGTCAATAATAAATTACGGATATTACTTCCTGTTTGTGATAATGTAGTTGATGTGCCAGGAAAAAAACCTGAACCATCAGTATGATCCATTGGTAATGATATACCTATTTTAATGTCAGGATTTAAATCTTTTTCTAATACACTTGACAACTAATTACTCCTATGGACGAAAGTGTTCTGTCTTCTTTTTATTAATGACCTTCATCAAACCACTATAATCTCTTGTTAGGGCATTTACAACATCTTCACCAACTTGGTCGGAACTCACACCTTGTGCTTTCAAAGATTCAACGGCTCCTACTTGTCTTCTTTTTTCTTTACCTTCTTCTGTATTTGCCATCATTGGATTTCCACCCATTAGTTCATTCACTCTATCAGAGGTGTATGCTCCACCACCCATTGTTGGATAAGCTCCTTTATCACCTTGTGGTATTCCACCTACTGTTTCGTTCAAAACTTTATTAAGAGCTGAATTTTTTGTGTATTCTTTAAACTCTTTCTTTTTTGATTTGGGTTGGATGTACTCTTGTTCTGCTATTTGAGTCAAAGAGGATGGAACTTCTTTCGTTTTTTCTTTCAAAGAATTGATTCCTTCCTTAATAAATATCTCATTTACCTGTTTCTTGACTTCCTTACGAACGACTAATTCAATGATTTTGATTAGTTCTTGTTTTTTCATGGATAACTCCTATTCTTAAATATAAATATTTATAATTCAATTTTATACTAAATTAATTTGGCAACAACTGGTGCTGGTATAGTTGCTCCTACTTGTGGATTTAATCCAACACCGGTAACTGTTCCAGCCATAAATGAAGTATGAATAATTCCTGCCATTACTTTTAATGTATCTAATATAGTACCACCTCCTAATCCTATTGGTGTAACTGCTGTCAAAATAGGTGGTGGTATTAGCGTAGTTCCTGTGATTGTTGCAGGAATACCAATTGGTGGTTGTGTAGCATAATTTAAAAAGGTTGCCACATAAGTTACAATACCAGTTGAAATAATTGAAAATGTTGGGTCTTTGGCCTGATAACTCGATAATATAGCTGCAGATAAAGCAGGTTTACTTAAATCTGACCCAGCCACAGGTACCCTTTTTCCAATCATTGATGTATCAGGTATAGGTGGTGCTCCTGGTAGTAAAAAAGGTGTAGGAACCAAAGCTTCTGCA
>MDTD01115154.1_pt1 | contig 10449 bp, 5 predicted proteins | sample 811221 | NCBI WGS metagenome assembly MDTD01 (sample SAMN05326646, study PRJNA326480) | marine metagenome | isolation source: seawater | place: Pacific Ocean: South West | collected 2011
CAAACTGCCCCGGGCATCCGGGGCAGTTCATTACAAGATGAATCACCGTTGGTCATTGCTCCTCCTGATAGGTCTTCTGATCCCAGCATGTGGTCGGGACGAACCGGACCCTGAGTCTTCTGGAACCCAGAAAAAGGCTGAACGCAGGATGGGCTCCGGGAATCCTCCCGTCCCAGTCCCTACTTCTGCCCCGGCATCGCGGGAAGCCCTCTTCAGAAAAACCGTGGAGAACCTTCATGAGCTTCCTGATGAAGAACTGGCCCTTGGGGTTGAAGCACTCCTCGAAAGACGGGACCAGCATGACCCCGATATTCTCCTGACTGCAATCTATGATACGGTTGAACTCCGACCGTCCTTTATCCGACTACCCATCCTGATTGAGCTGGCGCACAGGGATACCGGAACAACAGGACTCCGCACGACGGCCCTCTCTGAGCTCCGGGCCTGCCTCGGGGAGGACCACGGGGAATCCTGGCCAGACTGGGCCCTCGCCCTCACGGAGCATCTCTCCACCCGGGAGGGATTTCTCCCTACCAACGCTTCACCGGAAGACTAGAAGAATGTTTCCTCCCGGGGTCGCCAGACGACTTTCTCACTCAACGATGAGCACTCCTTTCATCACTCTCCAGTGCCCCGGGAAGGTGCAGATGAACGGGTAGCGACCCGATTCCTCCGGAACCATAAATTCCTGCTCGACCTGACCCTTCCCATTCACGAGGGGAGTCGCCCAGATGACCTTGTCGGAGTCCGGGACATAGGCCCTCTGCGCTGCGTCCGGATCCTGAGCCATCTGATCCGCAAGCAGACCGACCTCTTCTTCCGAATCTGGCCTGATGATCACCAGGTTATGGATCTGCAGATCCGGGTTCTGGAAAGAGATCCGTACCGAAGCCCCCGCGCTGAGACGAATCTCCCTCGGGAAAAAGGCCAGCTGATTCGGTACCGCACTGACCCTGATTACTGAACCCTTCACTCCGTGATTCAGGTCATACCGGGTAGCCAGTCTCCGGAGTCCGGCTTCTGTTCCTGGCATGGAAAGCCCCTGCAGTCCCGTTCCAATAGGATCGTAGAGATAGACCGGTGCGTATCCCCGCGCCCCCCTGCCCCTGACATATCGCACCTCAATCTGGTTGAGTCCCTTTCGCAATTCAACCTGCACGTTCCAGTCCGAACTCCACCAATTGGCAGAGGAAATCACCGGACTCCCGTTCAGAAGGACCTTCACGTAGCTGTGCCTGATCGACAGGACCGCTCTGCACTTTTCCCGGGCTTCCACATAGCTGCGCATTGTTCCGAACGAGCCCCCCTTTCCACCATGGGAAAAATAGCGTTCCTCCTGCCCCTCTTCCTTGAGAAGCCAGTGCATTAATTTTCCCTCCTCAGGTTTTTTCAGTACGGGAATTTCTGGTCCCATGCCGGAGCTGACACCATGGCTGGCGTCCGCCAGAATGGTCTGGAGCTCCTTGCTCCCCGAAATATCGACCTGCCCGAGGAGAGCCGCATAAGACTGGTCTTTCTGTTGCAGATGGGAAACGACGTGAACTACCTCGGTCCGAACTCTCGGGTGCGAGTCTCCAGCCATTCTCCGCAACAGATCGCGGGTATTTCGCAGCTGATCCTCCTGAAAGCGGACCAGATGAGTAGCTGCCGCCCGGATCCGGTAATCTGGCGAACTCATCAGCCTTTCCAGAAGAGCTTGCCGTACCTGCCCGTGGTCATGAAGGATCCAGAGCCCCTCCAGGATGGGTTCATCCCTCTCCTGCTCTTGTAGCCACGAATCAACAATCTTCACCACGCCCGGGGTATGACGCAGCTTTCTTCTCGCGTGGTCCCGGATCACATCCTGAGAGTGCCCAAGCAGGGAAAGAAGTTCCCGTGGAGACGCCCCCTCAAGGCGTGGCCAATCCCTGACTACTGGTTTTGCACGATGGGTAATTCTCCAGACACGGCCAGTATGAGGATCCCAGCGGGGATCCCGCATCGAGTTCTGAGCATGCCCGATGATTCTTGTGCAGAAATCCGAGACATACATCGCACCATCAAAGCCGAAGGCGATATCGACGGGGCGGAAGAGGTCACTTGGAGATGACAGGAGATCAAGACGATCACTCGCCTTGTAATAGGCTCCATCGGCTCGATGTTTCGAGATCGAGACAAAGCACTTTCTCAGTAGGACAGCAGAGGCCATCCCCTGTTGATACTCATCAGGAAAATGAGGGCTCGAAATCACACAGGCAGCTGAACCCTTCCCGTAGGCTATGGAAATGGCCCGCTGGAAGGGATGGTAGACCCCGAACGGGCTCCAGGGGACTGCATGACTGTCCTGCACGAATCCGTCCCCATACATCTGAAAGAGATTCCCCCAGCGATCCCAGGTCACCTTCCATGGATTAGGCGTCAGGGTTTGGTATTCCCGTTCCACCCTGCCTCGTCGCAGGTCGAGCCGGTAGGTGGTGGCATCGACACCCCGGGTCACTCCGTGAGGCGTCTCCAGTTGGGACCGGTGAAACACGCCATCGCAGAAGATGACATGCCCCATGGGCCCCATCGCGATCATTCCCCCGTGGTGGGCATCCGTGACATCAATGCCTCGCAGGACTTCCCTCCTTTCGTCGGCTTTTCCGTCGCCATCCCGGTCTCGCATGAAGACCAGACGGGGCTGGTGAGAAACAATCACTCCATCGTCATAGAAGGCCAATCCATCGGGAACTGTCAGATTATCCGCGAATACCGTCGACTTGTCGGCTTTCCCGTCACGATCCGTGTCCTCGAGAATAAGAATCTTATCATGGGGGATATCCCCAGGGATCGTCCCGGGGAATGAAGGCATCGTCACCACCCAGAGACGACCTCTGGGGCCAAAGGCGATCTGCTCCGGGTTTCGCAGCTCCGGAAATTCCTCCTCGGAGGCGAAAAGATTCACTTCATAGCCCTCGGCAACCCGGAACGACTTCAGCATCTGTTCCGGCGATGGCAGATCCGCCGGGATCCGGTCCACAAGGGGAGGAAGCGTCAGGGGGGCCGGATCGAATCCCAGGGTTTCATCCTTCAGCATGGCGTGAATTCTTGCATCGGATTGGGCAACCATCGCATGGAAGCGAGGGATCTCCGCGTCATACTCATGGGCCCTCCCCCGAACCCCGAAGTAGAGAACCGCATTCACCGGGCGCACTACCGAAGCAACGTATTGCGCCTTTCTCTGGACCTCCCTCGCTACAACTTCCGCGCGGGATAGATCCAGGCGCGCATAGGTCCCCGCCCCGAGAAGCTCACGGATCAGGTGCCTCGCGATCATGGTGTAGCCGCGGTCGTTCAGGTGAATTCCGTTACTGGTCAGCGGGTCCTCCTCTTTTTCGTAGGCCTCCAGGCTCGGGGCAAAGAGATCCACAAACCCAATCCCCCGTTGCGAGCTGACCTCACGCAGGACCTGCACGTAAGCCAGGATCTCGGTATTTCTTTGCTCTACGTCGGGGTAATATGGATGCCCGAGATCTTCGGTCGCTATCGGCGAGAGAATTATCAGGGCGGCGTCGGGATGACGGCGCTCCATTTCGCGAAGGTAGCCCTCGAGGTCACGACGGAACGCGTCGACCAGGGCCGCCCCGCCGAACGACTCATTGAGTCCAAACCCGAGGATCACCACATTGGCAGGCCAGCGATCGAGCAACTTCCTGAGGTGACTGACGTAGCGCTCGGGCCGCAGACGATAACCCACCTCATCCCCCGTCCACGCAAGACTACGGAACTCGAGATTCTTTTCCCGGTGAGCCATCTGGACAGCAGCCTCAAACAGGCCATGTTCCTGCAATCTTTCGACGAAGGAATTTCCATAGAGCAATACTCTTCCATTTTCTCCGATTTGAAATTCGGACCGCGCAACCAGAGTCGTAAGTCCCAGCGCGATGATGCAGATAATCTTCAACATGGAATCTTCTCAGGTAAGGATCTTCCGCACAACCTCACCATGAACATCGGTGAGGCGATAGTCACGCCCCTGAAATTTGAAAGTCAGTTTCTTGTGCTCTACTCCAAGCAAATGCATCAGGGTGGCATTCAAGTCATGAACGTGGACGGGATCCTCGGTCACATTGTAGCAGTAGTCATCGGTCGCGCCATGGACATGGCCTCCCTTGACCCCCGCTCCCGCCATCATCTGGGTAAAGCACCCGGGGTGGTGGTCACGACCAGCCGCGTTTCCGGGTTTCTGCGCATAGGTGGTGCGCCCGAATTCTCCGCCCCACACGACCAGGGTGTCCTTCAGCAGACCCCGTTGTTTGAGATCCCGGATCAATCCAGCCACCGGCTGCTCGGTATCGCGGCACTGGCGGGACAAGGTTTCCTTCAGCTTGTCATGTTGATCCCAACCCATGTGAAAGAGTTGGATGAAGCGTACATCCCTCTCCGCAAGGCGCCGGGCCACCAGACAATTGCGGGCAAAGCTGCCCTGCTTCCCAACGTTGGGTCCATAGAGCTTCAGCACATGTTCTGGTTCTTCTGCGATATCCGCTAAGTCGGGAACACTCGACTGCATCCGGAAGGCCATCTCATACTGAGCGATGCGTGACTCGATTGCGGGATCGCCCACCGCAACGTGACGCCTGCGGTTCAATGCTCCGAGGTCATCCAGGATATCACGACGAATTCCCCGATCGATTCCCGGAGGATTCTTCAGGTAATACACAGGGTCACCGGTGTTGCGCAGCTTTACTCCAGAATGCTCGGCAGGCAGGAATCCTGAATCCCACAGCCGACTGTAAAGCGGTTGCGCTCCCCCGGCGGTAGAACGGGAGGTCAGGACAACATAGGCAGGAAGGTCCTTGTTGAGAGCGCCGAGTCCATAGGACACCCAGGACCCAACGCTCGGCCGTCCCGCCAGCTGGAACCCGGTCTGGAAGAAGGTGATGGCGGGATCATGATTGATGGCCTCCGTATTCATGGAGCGAATGACACATAGTTCATCCGCAACCTCTCCCCAGTGAGGAAGCAACTCGCTTAACTCGAGACCGGCTTGTCCATGCTGCCCGAACTTGAAGGGACTGGGCAGCACCGGAAGGCTCTTCTGCACCGAAGTCATGGTCGTGATCCTCTGCTCTCCCCTGATCGACTCAGGCAATTCCTTCCCCCGCTCCTTCTCCAGTCCCGGCTTGGGGTCGAGGAGATCCATCTGCGAGGGACCTCCCGACATGAAGAGAGATATAACCCGCCTGACCTTTGGATTTTCGGGTACTACCGTCGCGGCCTTGCCCTCCTCGTCGAACAAAAGCGATCCCAGAGCCAGGGCCCCGAACCCATGCCCGGAGGTCTGCAGGAAGGAGCGCCGATCCAGAAGAACGGCATCCCCGGCTGCCATGGCTCCTCCCGGGCCCAGACTCTCACTCTGTTGGCAAATCTCCTTCATCGGTTGATCACTTCATCAAGGTTCAGAATGACGTTCGCGACTGTCGCCAAAGCCGCCATCTCCGACTTAGGAAGGTAGCCCGCTATCTTTGATTCCCCCTGATCCAGCAGATCCGCGGCAGCCTTGCCATCTTCCCGGTAGTGCTCCAACCGACGCTCGTAGCCCTTGACTAGGATCTCAAGCTCCGCTTCATCAGCCACCCGGGAAGTCGCGCAACGAAATCCCCAAGCGATCCGCTCTGCCGGCGTTCCACCCTTTGTCATCATCCGCTCTGCAAACTTCTTGGCTGCTTCCACATAGGTGACCTCATTCATCAGGGCGAGGGCCTGCAGGGGAGTATTGGTCAGGGTTCGTTTCACCGTACACATCTCCCGACTCGGCATGTCGAAAAGGAGCATACTCGGCGGAGCCACGGTCCGACGGATGCGGGAATAGAGACTGCGCCGATACAGTTTCTCCCCATGATCCTGCACGAATGTTCCACGTTTCTCCACCTCCAACCAGAGCCCTGCTGGCTGATAGACCCACCAACTGGGACCACCCAGTCGCTCCACCAGCAATCCCGAGACGAAGAGGGCCTGGTCACGCAGCATCTCAGCCTGAAGACGGGTTCGTGGCCCCCGGCTGAGCAGCCGGTTGTCGGGGTCTCGTCTCAGCTTTTCCTCCTCCACGACCGCACTCTGCCGATAAGTCCTGCTCATCACCATCAACCTGATGAACCTCTTCACATCCCAGCCCGATTCTACGAAGTCGGCCGCCAACCAGTCGAGGAGCTCCGGGTGACTCGGCCAGTCGCTCTGCCGACCCAGGTTCTCCGAACTCTTGACGATACCCGTCCCGAAGAACTGTTCCCAGAGCCGGTTTACGAAAACACGGGAGGTCAGGGGATGCTTCCCGTCCACCATCCACCTGGCGAGGTGAAGCCGGTTCAGGTTTTCGTCTGCCGGGGTGGGAGAGAACGCCTGTGGAAGCCCGGGATGCGCCTCCTCTCCCTTGTCATCATACTGTCCCCGCTTCAGTACAAAGGCCTTCCGATCCACTTCATCGCGCATAACCATGACGTGCGGGTGAGCCGCTTCTAACTCCTTGATCCTGCCCTCCCGCGCCTTGGCATCCGGAATCTCCTCCTCGAGCCTCCTTACCGCTGCTTCAAATGTGCTCTTCCGGTAACGATGACGAGGCTCGGCACTGCCCCTCAGGTTGTTGATGAACCCTTTTTCATTCAGGCCGTCGAACATCGCGAAGAGCTGGTAGAACTCCTTCTGGCTGATGGGATCGTATTTGTGGTCATGGCAGCGTGCACAACTCAGAGTGAGACCGAGAAACACCGATCCCATGGTTTCCACCCGATCCATCACGTATTCAGTACGCCACTCCTCGTCGATGGCTCCCCCCTCGGTCTGAATCCGGTGGTTCCGGTTGAATCCAGTTGCCACGATCTGATCATCACTGGCGTCCGGCAGAAGGTCACCTGCCAGCTGCCAGATCACGAACTGGTCATAGGGCTGGTTGGTGTTGAACGACTCGATGATCCAGTTCCTCCAGGGCCACTGGGCGTTCTCCAGGTCATTGTCATACCCGTGACTGTCTCCATAACGCGCCCCATCCAGCCACCAGGAGGCCATGCGCTCTCCATAACGGGGAGAGGAAAGAAGCCGATCGACGACCTTCGCGTAAGCCTGGTCCGAATGGTCGGAGAGAAACCCCTCCACTTCCCCTATGGTGGGAGGAAGGCCTGTCAGGTCAATCGACAGACGCCGGATCAATTCTTCTTTGGACGCCTCCTGCTGTGGCTGAAAACCTGCTTGGGACAAGCCGGCGTGCACAAATTGGTCGATGGTATTCACGCCCCATTCCCCGGACCCCGGGGCAGCGCTCTTGACCGGTGTCCGGAAGGCCCAGTGACGCTCATATTCAGCCCCCTCAATGATCCACTTTTGAAGAATTTCCTTTTCCGCGTCAGTCAATGCCGCTCCCTCCCCAGGGGGAGGCATGACCTCCTTGTGATCCTTTGAAAAAATGCGATGAACCAACTCACTCTGATTCGGTTCACCCGGGACAATTGCATGCAGTCCATCACGCTCCCTGTAGGCTTCCCCGGGCTCGTCGAGACGCAGGTCCGCTTTCTGCTGCGATGTGTCCGGCCCATGGCACGCGAGGCACTTCGCGGTAAGGATCGGGAGCACCTCCCTGTTGTATTCCACTTTTCCGGCAACGGTCAGCAGACCGCCCAGAAAAAAGACCACACATGAAAAAAGCCTCATCGACACCGGATTAATTCAGGATCAGCGCCCCATGGCAATGAGAGGATCATCATCTCATCATGGCGGACGGAAGATTGAGGCCTAAATTGGGATTGATGGCGGCTTTTTCTCGGCCTAGTCGTGGGAGATGGTCCATTCTCTCCTCCCCCTGCTTCCCGCTATCCTTATCTCCCTCTTCTCCGCCGAGGCTACTCCGATTCTCAACCAACGAGGGCTTCTCGAGGCCCAGACCTTCTGGGACAATCGCGACTTTGATTGGTTCGAAAAAAATATTCCCTTCCTCGACAGCCCGGACCCGGAAATCAACACCACCTACTACTACCGATGGGAGCTGGTCAGCAAAAGACGCCCACGAAACCCAAGGGCAGTGCAGCTGACACCGTCATCTTCCCACCTGTTGAATCAGAAAAGCTTCGGGTAGTTTTTACTCATATCGGGAAAGGTCATACCCGAAGCGGCCTGACCGAAATTGAAGTATCGGACAAATAGAGCGACCTGCCATCCCTTCTGAGCTACCTTCCCCATTACCAGCAGAAGGAATGCCTTCCTCTCATCCATTCCAGGCCAGCTTGAGCAGCAGCGCCCTCCTGCGCGTTGTCACCCTCTGCTTGCTCTATGTCTCGCAGGGACTCCCACAGGGTTTCATCCACTACGCCCTCAAAAACCATCTTGCGGATCAAGGCGTCACCACCTCCGAAATTGGAGGGGTTATCGCCATGATCAGCCTTCCGTGGACCGTGAAATTTCTCTGGGGACCGATCGTAGACCGCTTCGGGATTGCCTCCATGGGCAAGCGCCGCCCCTGGATCATCCTGTCGCAGGCCCTGACCGTGGTAGTACTCCTGATCCTTGCAACCGTGCCGGGACTGGACTCCAATCTGCACTTTCTTGGTCTGGGAATTCTCAGCGTGAATATCTGGACCTCCCTGCAGGACGTCTGCACAGACAGCCTCGCTGTCGACCTCGTCCCCGAGAAGCAGCGCGGCATCCTGAATGGCTTCATGTATGGCTGCTCCTACCTCGGGAGTTTTCTGGGCGGCACTCTCATCGGCCACTTCCTGTTCATGGAGGGAGGAAGTATCCAACTCGCCCTTGTCGTCCTGAGCGGCTGCGTCTTCGCCATCATGCTCCTCCCGTTGTTTATCCGTGAGCGCCCGGGGGAGAAAATTCTCCCTTGGACTGCGGGTTCCTCACAACTAAGGGAAGACGAGGAACATGCCCGCTCGGCAGCAATTCTCTTTCATCAGATCAAGCAGGCCTTCAGCCGTCGGATTGCACTGACCGCCGCCCTGCTTGCCGTGGGGGCCCATGTCGGTAATTCCGCCCTGAATATTATCGCGTCCAAACACTTCATTACCGAGGTCGGGTGGGACAAGAAAGCGTATACTTACCTTGAGAGCTTTGGAACCTGGTTCTCCCTTGGAGGAGCCTTTATAGGTGGTTTCGTTGCCAGCAAACTTGGAGCCAAGCGCTCTGTTGTGCTAGCCGGCAGCCTGATTGCCCTCGTCTGGATCTACTTCAGCCAGATGGAGTCATTCTGGAGCGAACAGTGGCTCATTAGGTCGAACATGTGGGTGCTTGCGACCCTTCTGGGACTCTTCAGCGTTTCCCTCTTCACCCTTTTCATGAACGTGTCGGAACGCCGGGTGGCTGCCTCTCAGTTTACCGCCTACATGGCCCTACTGAACCTCTCCATCTTTCTCGGAAACAAGGTCGCGGGCCCCTTGGAGGCCTCCCTTACGTCAGTCCCGACGGTTTATCTCGCCGCCGGCATCTTCCACCTTGGCGTCATGGCCTTCGTCATCCTCGCCATCAAGCCCCCGAAACGACTTCCCCAGTTACCAGGGTTGGAGATGTCCTTCGCGGACCAGTGGCGTGAGGAGATCGATGACAAAAGCAGATGCGGTCCAAGCCTTGATTGCGCTGGAACCTCGAGAACCAAAACGTCGTTCGCCAAGCAACTTCGGGAAGAGAGAGAGAACAAGGACGAGGGGTAGGAGCGACCCCGACTCTCTACCCCTATGAAAACAGAGTGCTCCCTGATCCACTCCTCACCGCTCGCTTCACGAATTCCGGAAAGAGATCTCCGACCAACAGGGGATTGATTTCACCTGCTGCCATGAAGCGATTTCTCGCGCGGGGAAGGTCTGACCTACTCAAACTTAGCGCCCTCCAGATCCACCCGGTAGACGATTCCCTTGTCGTAACCGATGGCATAAAGCTCTCCTGATTGATCCCGCCCGAAGGAGACAATCCGGTCGGGTGCCGATCCAATCTGGCGAATGGTCTCCAGAGTCCGGTCAACCTGGGTGATCCCCCAGACTTTCTTGCTCTGGTAGTCCGCACAGATGTAGACCCCATGGAAGCTCGACTCCGGGTCAGTGCGCATGACGTAGCCGCCCGTGATCGAGACCCCGTGCTTGCGGCGGAAGGAAACCACCGGGGGAAGATACTTTTCACTTTCAGTCCGATACTGCGTCGAGAACAGAGCGAAGCCCTCGTGAATATTCCACCCATGATTCTCTCCGGCGCGCACGATGCACACTTCCTCAAACCGGTTCTGCCCCACGTCGCCAACCCAGAGATCCCCATTGGCGGGATCGAAGCTGAAGCGCCACGGCTGACGCAATCCATAGGCAAAGATCTCGGGTCGAAACTGCTCCGGATTACGAGCTACGAAGGGATTGTCCTTGGGAATCCCATAAGCCTGTCCCTCTTCCTCCCGGTCCACGTCAATACGCAGAAGACTACCCTCGAAACGGCTCAGGTCCTGAGCCTTGCCTTCCA
>MDTD01135968.1_pt1 | contig 10448 bp, 11 predicted proteins | sample 811221 | NCBI WGS metagenome assembly MDTD01 (sample SAMN05326646, study PRJNA326480) | marine metagenome | isolation source: seawater | place: Pacific Ocean: South West | collected 2011
ATTAGGTTTACAAATAGGGTAAAATTAAGACTAATATGATTTATGAACTTAATTAAGTCAACAGGGACTTTTGGTTTTTATACTATAATCAGCAGAATACTAGGTTATTTGAGAGATATCTTAATTGCAATTTTTCTCGGTACATCTTTTGTCGCTGACGCTTTTTTTGTAGCCTTTAGAATTCCTAATACATTTAGAAGGTTATTTGCTGAAGGAACTTTTAACGCTGCTTTTGTTCCTAGTTATACTTCCCAACTGTCTAAAAGTAAATCTAAATCAAAAAAATTTGCTGATGAAATATTTAATTTATTATTTTTAGGATTATTTTTTTTAGTTTTAATTGTTGAAGTATTCATGCCTAGTTTTGTAGCTTTAATTGCACCTGGATTTATTGAAGATGATAAAAAAATAGAGTTAGCAACTAATTTAACAAGAATAACTTTTCCATTTTTATTTTTTGTAAGTTTATCCTCATTTTTCTCAGCAATCTTAAACTCTCATAACAGATTCGCTGCCGCATCTGCTGCACCAATAATTTTGAATATTATTCTAATTGGAGTTTTATTACTTGGTAAAATTTTAGATGATAAATTAGTTTTTTATCTTTCATACGGTGTTTCATTTGCAGGTTTACTACAATTGACTTTTTTATATAAGTTTGTAATTAAATTTTATTCTGTAGAATTTAAATTTCGATTTAAGATTAATAAAAATGTTAAAATATTTTTCAAAAGGCTTTTACCAAGTATTTTTTCATCAGGAGTTACACAAATAAATATTCTTATAGGAACTATTATTGCATCTTTTCAAACTAGCGCCGTTTCTTATCTTTATTATGCAGATAGAATTTACCAAATAAATCTAGCAATAGCCGGAATTGCTATTGGTATTGTAATATTGCCTCAACTCTCAAGATATATACTTAAAAAAAATAAAAAAAAAATTCTTTTAATTCAAAATAAAGCACTAGAGTTGAGTATGTTTTTAAGTTTACCTGCTTCAGCAGCATTGTTGGTAGGTTCAGAAGAAATTATTTCAGCATTATTTGGATATGGATCTTTTAGTCAAGAAGATGTTATAAATTCTGCAAACGCCCTTTTTTATTTTAGTTTAGGTTTACCTGCTTTTGCACTTATCAAAGTTTTTTCTAGTTTTTTCTTTGCAAACTATGATACAAAAACTCCTTTTTATATTTCATTAATTTCAGTGGTTTTGAATGTTGCTATAAGTATTTATTACTTTAGAACAATAGGTTTCATAATTATTCCAATAGCGACCACTGTTTCATCATGGTTTAATTCAGTGATTCTATTCTGCTATTTAAAAAAAAGAGATTTATTTAAATTTAACAAAATTTTTATTTTTAAATTTTTTAAGATTATTTTTGCATCAATATTTATGGGAATATTTTTTAATTACTTAATTATCTTTTTTTCAGAAAAATTGAATTACTATTTTGATTTTAAAATACTTTATCTAATTTTATGTGTTTCTTTAGGTTTGATATTTTATCTACTTATATCATTATTTATCAAAGCTTTTAATTTTGACGATGTTAAACTAAAGTATTGAAATATGGTAAAAAAAATTTTTTCTGGAGTACAACCGACTGGTAATTTGCACTTAGGAAATTATATAGGAGCTCTTAAAAATTTTGTAGAATTAAATAACGACAGTGAAAATGAGTGTGTATTTTGTGTAGTAGATATGCACGCGATAACAACAAAACAAAACTCTGATGTATTAAGAAAAAATATTCTCGAAACAGTGGCCACTTTTCTTGCAAGCGGTATAAATCCAAAAAAAAGTATAATATTTAATCAATCTAAAGTACCTGCGCATTCAGAGGCAGCCTGGATTTTAAGTTGCTCTGCTCCAATGGGATGGTTAAATCGCATGACACAGTTTAAAGAGAAAGCTGGCAAGGATAAGGAGAAAGCAAGTATTGGCCTTTATTCTTATCCAGTTTTAATGGCAGCTGACATATTATTATATGATACTACTCACGTTCCTGTTGGTGATGATCAAAAGCAACATTTAGAACTATGTCGAGATATTGCACAAAAATTTAATAATGATTTTAATAAAAAAAATTTTTTTACAATACCAGAACCTTTAATTCAAAAAGAATTTTCAAGGATTATGAGTCTTAAAGATGGTTTGAAAAAAATGAGCAAATCAGAAATTTCTGATTTAAGTAGAATTAATTTAACTGATGAAAAAGATGAAATAATTAATAAAATTAAAAAAGCTAAAACTGACTCATTACCAATCCCTCACAAGGTTAATGAATTGTCTGATAGACCAGAAGCAAAAAATCTTTTGGGGATTTACGCTAGTTTAACCAATATAAGTATTGAAAAAACTCTTGAAAATTTCTCTGGAAAAAATTTTTCGGAATTTAAAGAAAATTTATTTCAAGTCTTAGTTGATAAAATAAATCCAATATCTATTGAAATAAAAAAATTATTAAATGATGAAAGTTATCTGAATAAAGTACTTTTAGATGGATATGAAAAAGCTAACACAATTGCGTCAAAAAAGATAAGAGATATCAAAGAAATAGTAGGTTTTTATTGAAAAAATTCTACATTCAAGTTTCAATTTAGCAATAATTGATTATATATGAAGTATGTTCGTCCAAACTGAAAACACACCGAATCCAAACTCTTTAAAATTTTTACCAGGAAAATTAGTCTCTAAAACCGGCTCTTTTGAAATCTCAAAAAAAGAGGAAACTAATAATGAACTAATCAAAAATTTACTCTCTGTAGATGGTGTTCAAGGTATTTTTTTGGGTGCAGATTTTATATCGATTAATAAGCATGACGAAACTTCCTGGGAAGAAATAAAGCATATTATAATATCATTCATTAACGATTTTTATTCGAGTGGTAAAGATTGTGTAATTGAAAACGGTTTAAAAGAAGATACGGAAGATCTTGAAGAGATAGAAAAAAGAATAGTTAAATTATTAGAAGAAAAAATAAGACCTGCAGTTGCTAAGGATGGTGGAGATATCAAATTTAAAGAGTTTAGAGATGGTGTCGTAAAAGTACAATTACAAGGTAGTTGCTCAGGTTGCCCAAGTTCAACAATGACACTTAAACAAGGTGTACAAAATTTACTTTGTCATTACATACCAGAAGTCAAAGCTGTTGAGGCTATATAGAATGAAAAAAAAATTTTTATTTCAAAACTTTAGATTTTTTAAAACTCTTGATCAAAAAAATTTGGGTTCATTACCAAGAATTTTAATTAGTTCTATACTTGTAATTTTATTCTTTTATTCAACACCATTATTAATACAATACTCAAAGTCAAATGGCTTTGAATTTCAGAATAATTCAAAAGCTGTTTTAGCTTATACACTCAATAACAAGCAAGGTATTGTTGATGGAGGAAATGAGTCTTTAAATGAAAATGACTTGTTAGTTGATATTTTAAGTTTAAATGATCTTGAAACTGACACAGTAAGGCTGAATGCTTCCACCATAAAGCAACTATTTGATGATACAAATTATACATTAAAAGATGTAAGAGAAAAAAAATTAGTTAAACCTGTAGCTCTCACACTGCTTCCAAATGAGATAAAGATGATTGAAAATACTCAAAAAAGGAAGGAGTTTTTTATACAAATAGTTTTACCATTAATTTTAAAAGAAAATAACAACATTAAATTGGATAGAAAAAGACTTTTTGCAATTATTAATAAAAGTATAAATACTAAATTGGAGAAAAAATGGTTAAACACAAAATATAAACAGTATGGCATTCCTTCAAAAGATTTATCTATTTTAAAAAAAAGAATGGATGAAATTCCTGTTTCTTTGGCAATTGCACAAGCAGCAAAAGAAACAGGTTGGGGTACTTCGAGATTTGCACAAGAGGGAAATGCTCTTTTTGGACAATGGACTTGGTCAGGAGAAGGTTTGAAACCAAAAGATGCTGATAAAAATGAGGGTCACAAAGTAATGAAGTTTAATGTTTTACAAGCATCTGTAAGAGCTTACCAAAGAAATATTAATACTCACTCAACTTACAAAAATTTCAGAGAAGCAAGAGCAAAATTAAGAGATATGGGCAAACCATTAGATAGCATTATTCTAGCTGAATTTTTAAATGAATATGCAGAAACTGGAAATCAATATGTTGAAGTTCTAAAAAAAATAATTTCTCAAAATAATTTAAAAGATTTTGATGATGCAAAATTATTGCCTTCAAGTAAAGAATTTGAAAGTCTAATTTAGTTTCCTACAATAAATTGAACACCTAACCATCTCCATTTTCCATCATCATTTAAAGAGCAGTTAACTCTTCCTCTTCTTGGCAAAAATGGGCCTCTAAACTCAATTGATAAAATATTTTTATTAATATTTATTTTTGACTTTTGCCATTCACCCAACTCATTTGAGTAGCAACTAATATTTTCAATATTGGCTTGTTCTTTAAAAAATTCAATATTAAATACTGGAGGGGTATTTTTTTCTTCTAATTTTTTTTCTTCAGGTATCAATTTTTTATATTCTAGAGGGGAATAATTAATAATTGATTTAAATCTTTTAATTGCTCCATACTTTTCATTTATAGGAAATCTGGGTAACTCAAATTTATCTTTATTGGAATCAATTACCCCTGAATGTTGTCCAAATGAGAGCTTAAAATTTTTAGAAATATAGTCTTTCATAAACTTTGAATATTCTCCAAAGGGATATGAAAAAAGAGATGGAACATATCCTAATTTTTTCTCAAAAATTTTACTTGCTTTTTTAATATCTTCGATAAATTCTTCGTGAGTTTTATCTATTAAATAACCATGACTATGTGAATGATGACCTATAACACCAAGTCCTGATTTTTCTATTTCCATAATTTGATCCCAACTCATATAACCATTTTTTCCTACTGGTTCTGTGGATACAAATAAGAGGAAGGGTATTTTATTTTTTTTTAAATAAGGCCACGCCTCAGTGTAGAATGATTGAAACGCATCATCAATTGTAATTAAAATTTTTTTTTGTTTTTTTGGATCGTTAAATTCTTTTTCAAAATCTTTGGGATGATAAAAACTAAATTTAGAATTTTTAATCGATTTCATATGCTCGTCAAAAACTTTCATCATAATATTTGTTGAAGGATATTTAGACTCATTAAAACGATGATACATAATTGATACAACTCCATGATCTTTTAAATAAAGTTTACTATTTTGTTCTTCTGCATTAGAATTTATTAAAAAAATTTGAAAAAAAATGAATGAACTGATTATAGATGCTGTAAAGGAAAATATATTTTTTACATTCATTGCTAGTAAAGCTACTTATAGTGTTAAGCATAATAATAGTAAAACCAATTATGAAAAAATAATGCTGTTAATTATTGATTTCTTGAAATCAAAAAATTTAGATTTAAAAGATATTTCGTCAATTTATGTAAATAGAGGACCAGGTAGTTTTGCTGGTATCCGAAACTCGATTTCCATTGCTAAAGCTTTACATTTAGCTCATCAAATAGATTATTATTGTTATAGTTTTGTTGATTTTGAGGGTGAAGATGGCATAAAATATGAAAATATACCTAATCTATGTGATAAGTTTAAAGTTAAAAAAAATTTGATTAAACCTATTTATATAAGTTAAAATTAGTTATGTCGGATAAATTAGAACAGAAGTTTCAAAAAAAAGGTCTCAAACTTACAGACCAAAGAAGAACTATTGCTCGGGTTATACTAGAATCCAAAGAAGCTTATGGTGAGTCGGATCACCCTGATGTTGATGAACTATATAGTAGAGTATCTAAAATTGATCCTAAGATAAGTATAGCAACAGTTTATAGAACAGTTAAACTATTTGAGGAAGCTGGAATATTAACAAAACATGATTTCAAAACTGGAAAAGCAAGATATGAACTTAATGATGATCATAACCATTTAATTGATATCAAAACAGGGGAAATAATAGAATTTGTGGATGAGGAGATCAACCAACTTCAACAAAAAATTGCTGAAAAGTATGGTTACAATTTAGTTGACCACAAATTGGAATTATATGGGGTTAAGAAAAAACCTCAGTAAGATGGATCAAAAAATTTATATAAAAACATTTGGCTGTCAGATGAACGAATACGACTCAAATCGTATTTATGATAGTGTAAAAAAAATTGGTTTTACTAAAACAGACAAATATGAGGAAGCAAATTGTTACCTTTTAAATACATGCCACATAAGAGATAAAGCAAAAGAAAAAGTTTATCATGAAATTGGAAGAGTAAAAAAAATTTTTAGATCTAAAAAAAAACCATTAGTGATAATTGCTGGCTGTGTAGCACAAGCTGAAAATCAAGAAATGTTAAAAAGAGAACCGTATATTGATTTTGTGATTGGACCTCAAGCCTACCACAAAATAAATGATACAATATTGAATTATACTGAAAAGCAAAAGTTTGAAGAAACTGAATTTGATGCAGTAAGTAAATTTGAATATTTAAGTAGAATTAAAAATCAATCATCTAAATCATCATCCTTTTTAACAATTCAAGAGGGTTGTGATAAGTTTTGTCATTTTTGTGTGGTGCCTTTTACAAGAGGACCTGAATATTCTAGACCTTTTGAACAAATTATAGATGAAGCAAAAAATTTAGCTGATCAAGGAACAAAAGAAATAATCTTATTAGGTCAAAATGTTAATGCATATAATGAAAATAATTTTAGACTATCAAACTTAATCTTGGAAATAGAGAAACTACCTCAAATTAAAAGAATTAGATACACCACTTCTCACCCAAAAGATATGACTGACGATTTATTAAATGTTTATAAAAATTCAGAAAAAATAATGCCATTAATTCATCTGCCAGTTCAAAGTGGATCAGATAAAGTTCTGAATTTAATGAATAGAAAACATTCTATTAAAGAATACCTATATATTGTTGAGAAACTAAAAAAGATTAACCCTTTAATCGAATTTTCTAGTGATTTTATAATTGGATATCCCGGTGAAGAGGATAAAGATTTCAAAGATACTTTACATTTGATAAAAGAAGTAAAGTTTATAAACTCATATTCGTATATATTTAGTCCTAGACCGGGAACGGTAGCAGAAAAATTAAAAATGATAGATAGAAAAATTTCTCTCAGTAGACTTGAAATAATTCAAAAAAATTTATCTAATTTCCAAATTAATAAAAATAAATCTTTAGAAAATCAAACTATAAAAGTTTTGGTTGAAAACAAAACAAAAGATAATCAGAACCTTTTTGGAAGATCAGAATATATGACATCTGTTATACTTAAAGGTAATGAAAATCTAATTGGAAAAGTTATAAAGGCAAAAATAAATAAAAGTAATAGAAACACTTTATTTGGGAATATAGAGGAAATATCAAATAAAAAGGTGGCTTAAGTCTGAAAAATATAATTAAAAAAAAAATAGAACAAAATCTGAAATTTGTTTATTCAGACAATGATAGCTTAAGTGTTATATTTCATGACAATAATTTGCTCATGGGAGTAGTTGGAGAGTTTAATAGAAATTTGAAAGAATTAGAAAAAATTACTAATTCAAGCTTATATTCTAGAGGAAATTCAATACTAATTAAATCTAGTCCTGAAAAAAACGAAATACTTAAAAATGCAATACAATTTCTAGTTAACCAATTTATTAATAATGGAAGCATCGAAAATAAAGATATTGTTTCGTCTGTAGATAAATTTATGATTAATGAGAAGGTTAAGAATAATAATGTAACTGATATTATTAAAACCCCAAAAAAATCAATTATACCTAGATCTGAGAAACAAAAAGAATATGTAAGAGCTTTAAGACAAAGTGACATAATAATTTCAGCAGGGCCAGCAGGAACTGGAAAAACATTTTTAGCTGTTGCAGTCGGACTTACACTTTTGTTGGAAAAAAAAATTGAAAGAATAATTTTATCAAGACCAGCTGTTGAAGCTGGAGAGCGTTTAGGTTTTTTACCAGGGGATATGAAAGAGAAAGTAGATCCATATCTAAGGCCATTATATGACTCTCTTTATGACCTTTTTGACTTTGAAAAGATACAAAGAATGATTGAAATTGGAGATATTGAAATTGCACCTTTAGCATTTATGAGAGGTAGAACGCTTAAAAATTCATTTGCTATTTTAGATGAAGCTCAGAACGCTACAGATATACAAATTAAAATGTTTTTAACTAGGATTGGAGAAAATTCTAAAATAGTTGTAAATGGTGATCCATCTCAAATAGATTTACCTAACAAAAATATGTCAGGCTTGGTAAGATCAAAACAATTATTAGGACATTTAGAGGAGATTTCTATTGTAGATTTTGACCATTCAGACGTAGTGCGCCATCCTTTGGTATCCAAAATAGTAAAAGCTTACTCTAATAATGATTAAAATTAATGTCTTCTCTGAAGAGAAGGCCTGGTCAAAAAGGTTAAAAAAAGCAAAAACTTTCTTTAATAAAATTTGTAATTCATTTCCTAAAAAATACAAATTTTCCAACAAAAAAGTAAGTTTATCATTATTGTTATCAAATAATAATAAAATTAAAAAGTTGAATAAAATTTTTAGAAAAAAAAATAAACCCACTGATATTTTATCATTTCCATTTAAAGAAAACCTTAAAATTTCTGATAAAAGTTATTTAGGGGATATAATAATAAGTTATGAATTTATTGATAAACCAAAATCACAAAAAAAAATTTTTTTTGAAAAAAAATTAGTAAAAGTATTTATTCATGGTTTTCTTCATTTATTAAAATTTGATCACATTAAAAATCAAGATTTTTTGAGGATGCGAAAAGAGGAAAATAAAATTTATAAATCAGTAATTTCAAAGATACATAAAATTGATTAAGAAGATATATAAAGAATTAATTATCCTGACTGTTTTAGGAATGGTAACTTCCTTGAGTTTACCTCCTAATAATTTTTTTTTGATTAACTTCATAACATTTACTCTTTTCTTTCTTTTTTTAGAAAAAAAAAAAGTAAATAATAAAAGAAATATTAAGTGTTTCTTTTATGGATGGTGTTTTGGATTTGGTTATTTCATTACAAATCTTTCTTGGATATCAATATCATTGACTTTTGACAAAAACTTTCAATTTTTGATTCCAATTTCAATTATTTTAATTCCCTCATTTTTAGCAATTTTTTACGGCGCTATTTCATATTTATTTTTTGTTATTAAAACAAAAAATATTTTATCATCATTTCTACTTTTCTCTTTACTATTTGGTATTTTTGAATTCATAAGAGGATCAATTTTAACAGGATTTCCATGGAATTTGATTTGTTATAGTTTTTCTAATCAACTAGAAATTTTAAGCATTCTAGGAATTTTTGGAACATATGGATTTAATTTATTTTGTATTTCTTTGTTTACAAGTCCAGCACTAATTATGATTAGTCGCTCAAAAAAAAATATTATTTTTACATCAGCAATTTTTGTGATTCTATTAATTTTTTATGTTTATGGAAATTTTGTAAAAAAGGAATTTTATGAAATAGAAAATAAAATTTCTGATTACACAATGAGAATTTTAGGTACTAATATCAGTTTAGATAGATATTACGAAGATATAGATCCAACTTTAGTAATTGAGGATTTGATAAAAATTAGTGAACCAGATCTTGATTTAAAAACGATATTTGTATGGCCTGAGGGAATTCTTCCTGGAATTTTACAAAATGATTTAAATAAATTCGATTATTTATTTGATGAAAAATTCAATAAAAATCATTATTTAATATTGGGAATAAACAATCAATCTAAAATTGATAAAAAAAAATTTTTCAATTCACTTTCTTTGTTTGATCATAATCTAAATTTAATTGATCACTATAATAAGGTAAAATTAGTCCCATTTGGTGAATTTTTGCCTTTTGAAAATTTTTTAAAAACTTTTGGATTAAGATCAATTACAAACAATTATCAATCATTTTCCTCAGGCAATGATAGGAAAATTATTGATATAGTGAACAATAACTCTTCAACCAGAATACTACCTCTAATTTGTTATGAAATAATTTATACTGGAAAATTATCTAGAGATACAAATTTCGATTTCATAATAAATATTTCTGAGGATGGTTGGTTCGGTCAATCGATAGGCCCAAAACAACATTTTGTTCATAGTATATTTAGAGCTATTGAAAGTGGTAAGTATGTGTTACGATCCTCTAATAATGGTATTGCTGCTATAATAAATCCCTTAGGAATTATTGAACAATCAGTTAAATTTAATAATTCAGGATACATTGATTTTTTTGAGTATAGGGAAATGAAATCTACAATATTTTTCAAGTATAAAAATAAGATTTTTGTCCTATTAATTTTATTGTATATTTTTTTAATATTTTCATTTAATAAAACTAGAAATGAGTAATCTTAAAAATTATCTTTTTACAAGCGAGTCAGTTTCTGAAGGTCATCCAGATA
>MDTD01161013.1_pt1 | contig 10448 bp, 8 predicted proteins | sample 811221 | NCBI WGS metagenome assembly MDTD01 (sample SAMN05326646, study PRJNA326480) | marine metagenome | isolation source: seawater | place: Pacific Ocean: South West | collected 2011
ATTTACTCCAAATAGTTCTACAATAATACATTGATAACGTTTTTTATCATATTTACATGGAATGAACAATAAAAATCTGATAATTTGTGCTAGAAAATACAGGTTTTACAGGATATATGATTGATTTGAAAAACGAAAAAGAAATTGCTCAAATGAGAGTTGCTGGTAAGCTCGCATCAGAAGTCCTCGAGATGATCGGAGAGTATGTCAATGTAGGTATTACAACTCATGAATTGGATACTATCTGCCATAATTACATAACTAGAGAACAGAATGCTATCCCTGCTCCTTTGAATTACCATGGTTTTCCTAAGTCAATATGCACATCTGTGAATCATCAAGTGTGTCATGGGATACCATCAAAAAACAAAACTCTTAAAAGTGGTGATATAATCAATATAGATGTCACTGTTATTAAAAATGGTTTTCATGGGGATACAAGTAAAATGTTCTTAGTAGGAAAACCATCTATATTAGCAGAAAGATTATGTAAAATTACTAGAGAGTGTATGATGATGGCAATAGAATCAGTAAAGCCAGGGCTTCATGTTGGGACAATAGGAGCAATTATTCAAAGACATGCTGAGAATAACAACTTCTCTGTAGTAAGGGAGTATTGTGGTCATGGCATTGGTAGAAATTTTCATGAGTCTCCACAAATACTTCATTATGGAGTAGAGGGAACTGGTATAAAATTAGAGGAAGGAATGACTTTTACGATCGAGCCAATGATAAATGCAGGCAAACCTGCTACTAAGATACTTAATGACGGATGGACAGTAGTCACGCAGGATAGGTCACTCTCGGCACAATGGGAACACACTTTACTAGTAACAAAAAATGGCTCGGAAGTTTTAACTAAAAGGACTGAAGAAAATGAGTATTAAGACTAATAACGTTTACTTGATGTTAGAAAAATTGATTAGTTGTAAATCAGTTACTCCTGATGATGATGGTTGTCAGTCATTCATATCAGATTTTCTGAGAGGTTTTGGTTTTGAAATTAAAATAATAGAAAAATCAGGTGTAAGTAATTTAATTGCAACATACGGAACTTCAAGCCCAAGATTAGCATTTGTTGGTCACACTGATGTTGTACCGATTGGACAAATTGAAAAATGGAGTACTCCACCATTTGAGCTTCATGAAAAAGATGGGTTACTTTTTGGAAGAGGCACATCAGATATGAAAGGTAGCATAGCATCAATGCTCATAGCTATTGAAGAATTACTGGAAAAAACAAAAGATATAAATGGTTCAATTATGGTAATTTTGACTAGCGATGAGGAAGGACCTGCTATACATGGAATACAAAGCCTAGTGAAAGAAGAATTAAAAGACGCTCAAATAGATTACTGCCTCGTCGGCGAGCCCTCATGTAAAGAAAATCTTGGAGATACTATAAAAAATGGTAGAAGAGGCTCTCTATCTGGAACTCTTGAAATTAGGGGTATCCAAGGACATATTGCTTACCCACAGAATGCAAAAAACCCTATTCATTTATTATCACCTATATTAGAAAAACTTATTAGTCAAGAATATGACAAAGGTAATGAATATTTCCCTGCTACATCATTTCAAGTTTCGAACATCAATAGTGGAGCTGGAGCGAGCAATATAATTCCTGGCTTGTTGACGATGGATTTTAATTTTAGATACTCAACAGAAACCAATGCTGATTCACTTAAAAACACTGTTATTTCAATTTTGGAAAGTGAAAGTGTCGATTATTCAATAAAATGGTCTCACTCAGGGGAGCCTTATTTATCAAGAGACTCTAAACTCCTTGATGTATGCTCTACTGCGGTTCAAAAGATTACAAAAAAAGATGTTACAATATCTACGGATGGAGGTACATCAGACGGTAGATTTATGGCCAAGATTTGCGATGATGTAATTGAATTCGGTCTAGTAAATAAATCAATTCATAAAATAAACGAATCAACTACTTTTGATAATATTGTAATGCTCAAAAATGTGTATCACCAGGTATTACAAGACATATTAATTACTAAATAAAGTAGATCTAATTAATTTTCTTGTATAATCTGATTTTGGGTTTTGAAGAATACTATCAGCGTCACCTAGCTCGACAATTTCAGAATTTTTTAAAACACATATTTTATGAGCTATTGAACCAACTACTTTGATATCATGGGATATGAATATATAACTCAGCTTATATTTCTTCTGTATAGAAATAATTAAATCAAGGATACTTTTTTGAACTACTACATCTAATGCACTAGTTGGCTCATCCATAATAATTAATCTTGGTTTTAATGAAATTGCACGAGCGATTGCAATCCGTTGTCTTTGTCCGCCTGAGAATTGATGAGGATACCTATACATCATTGAGGATTCTAGTCCTACCTCATTTAAAAGCTCTTTACACATTATAATCAATTGCTTATTTGTGTAATCGCCAAAAACAGATAAACCCTCTGATAGTATTTCGAATATGTTTAGCCTAGGTGATAGCGAGGAGTAAGGGTCTTGAAAAACAATTTGAAAATTTTTTCTTTCATTCCGTAGATCCTCTCTGTTCATCTCCTCAAGTCGCGTACCATTAAATATTATCTGTCCTTTATATTTGAGTAATTGTAGTATTGACATTGCTAAAGTAGACTTACCAGAACCAGACTCACCAACTATGCCAAGTGTTTCTCCAACATTTAAACTTAGGTTGATATCACTTAGTGCATAAAAATATTTTCTTTTAGTTTTGAAAAGTGAATTATGTGTAAGGAAGCGACAATATAAATTATTTATTTGAAGTAAATTATCTTTACTACTATTTTTATCAATCATTTTATTTGGTCTGCAATCTATTAATTGCCTAGTATAGTTAGATTGTGGCTTAGTAAAGATATTTTTTGTCGAATTGGACTCCTCTATCTTGCCATCTTTCATAATAACAACATTATCAGAATAATTTTTTATCAAATCTAAATCATGTGAAATAAGTATTAGAGACATTCCGTCTTCTTTACTTAGTTTTTTCAGTAATTCTAAAACCTGTAGCTGCAAAGTAACATCTAGAGCCGTGGTCGGTTCATCTGCTATCAATAATTTGGGATTGCATACAACTGAAATTGCAATCATGGCTCTTTGTCTCTGGCCACCTGAGAGCATATGAGGATAACTATTAAGAATCTTATCATTGAACTCAAGACCACACTTAGAAAAGATAGAACTTATAATTTCCTGAAACTTGGTCTCATCTTTTGTAAGATGAAGCTTAATGATCTCATAAATCTGCGTTTTCAATGTTTGTACAGGATTAAGCGAAAGCATAGGCTCTTGAAATATCATTGAAATTTTATTACCTCTTATTTTTAAAAGATCTTCTTCACTTTTCTCAAGAATATTTTCATTCTCAAAAAATATTATTCCTTCCCTTGTGATAAATTTTTTCTTATCTAATAGTGAGTTGATTGCCAAACCAGTCATTGATTTTCCTGACCCAGACTCTCCTACTAAACCAAGTATCTCACCTTCTTTAACAGATAAAGATATATTCTTTATTATGTTTTTGTTATGCGTAGTATCAACATAATCTATTGATAAGTTATCGATTTTAAGCAAATTATCACTCATGATCTCGAATCCATAGATTCTCTAATTCCCTCTCCAATAAATATGAGGAGCAAAAGAGTTCCTACCAGTACAGTAAATGTTGTTAATGACAACCACCACGCCTCTATATTCTCTTTTCCTTGTGATAAAAGTTCTCCCAGACTTGGTGTATCTGGGGGAACTCCTAATCCAAGAAAATCTAAACTCGTTAGTATCAATATTGCTCCGCTTATTCTAAATGGTAGAAAAGTGATTACTGAAATCATACTATTCGGAAGAATATGCCTGATTATTATTTGATAGTTAGTTAAACCCATTGTTCTAGCAGCTATAACATAATCCATGTTCCTTCCTTTGAGAAATTCTGCTCTGACATAATCTGATAAACCAATCCAGCCAAATAGGGAAAGCAAAATAATCAATAGTGATAGACTCGGCTCAAACAATGATGAAAATATAATTAATAGATATAATTCTGGCATTGAGCTCCAGATTTCTATAAAGCGTTGTAGAAAAAGATCAGTTCTACCAACAAAGTATCCCTGAATTGCCCCAAAAAATATCCCGATAATAACAGCAATTATCGTAAGTACAAAAGCAAATATGACTGAAAGTCTAAAACCATAAATTAGTCTTGCAAGTACATCTCTCCCTCGATCATCTGTACCAAGATAATTATCAAGTGATGGCGGCGCTGGATTTGGTCTTGAGTTATTGAGATTTATAGTATTATAGGAATTTGGATTGAGAGGAAAGATAGCCCAATTATTTTTCTCATTAATCAGATCTTTCATAAAATCATCCTTATAGTCAGCTTCTGTTTCAAACACTCCACCAAAGTGGGTCTCTTTATAATCGATAACGAGTGGGATGTACAGCTTGTCTTCAATCATCATCAGGAGGGGTTTATCGTTACTAATTACCTCTGCAAATATCGATAGAATGAATAAGAATGAGAAAATATATAAGCTGTATAAATTCCTCTTGCTTGACTTATATTTTAACCATATTGCTTTGCTCCTTTCTTTCATGTTTTCTACTCGTTCTTGCCTAAACCTACAGAAGTAAATTTTATTCGAGGATCCACAAAAGCATAACTTAAATCAGTAAGTAATTTTGCTAATAGACCTAATAATGTAAACAGATACAGCGTTCCAAGGACTACGGGATAATCTCTATGTAAAATCGACTCGTATGATAGCAGGCCTATTCCATCAAGAGAAAAGATTGTCTCAATAAGAATACTTCCAGTAAAAAAAGCTGATATAAATTGTGCTGGGAAGCCTGTTAATATAGGTATAAGTGCATTTTTAAAGACATGTTTATATAGAACAGCATTCTCAGATAGGCCTTTTGACTTAGCCATCAAAACATACTGTTTATTTATCTCCTCGATGAAACTATTTTTGGTAAGCATTGTCATTACTGCAAAACTACCAATTACAGAGCATATAATTGGTAGAGTCATATGCCAGAGATAATCAAGTATTTTGTCAAAAAAATTCAGGCTATCCCAATCATCGGAGACTATTCCGCGTGTGGGAAATACATCAAAAAAACTGCCTCCTCCAAGCAAAACTATCAATCCAATACCCAAAACAAAACCAGGTATTGAATAGCCAATCAAAATAACAGTACTTGATATAAGATCAAAGTTGGTACCATGTCTAACAGCTTTTTTAATACCTAAAGGTATACATATTGAATAGATAATAACAAAAGACCATAAACCAAGGCTAATTGAAACTGGTAACTTATCAATAATTAACTCTGTTACACTTTGATGATGAAAATAACTATCGCCGAGATCAAATGTAAGGTAATTAATCATCATGTCACTAAACCTCTCTAAAAATGGTTTATCAAATCCATAATATTCTCTTAATTGTTCTATATGGTCCTCATCCAAGCCACTAGATCCCCTATAGATGTTTGACGAACCTGATGAGGCTTCACCAGATACATTCAAATCATTTAGCTGACTGGTAATTTGTTCGATTGGGCCTCCTGGAACAAACTGAATTACTGCAAAAGTAATAAAAAGAACTCCAAATAAGGTTGGGATCATCAAAGCTATTCTTTTTAGTATGTATTTTAACATTATTTAAAGTACCAAGTTTTTAAAACATAGTCTGTTGGTTGATAATATTTAGGCAATTTATCTGGCATCTTAAATTTGTCGAAAAATGCGATCCTGTGCTCGTTAATATACCAATTTGGTAAAAGATAAAATTCATTCCACAAAATCCGATCTAATAGATGTGATGCTGTAATCATTTCTTTCCGATTATTGGAATATACAATTTTATTAACTAGCGTATCCACATCACTATTAACTATTCCTCCGACATTATAAGATCCTCTCCTTTCCGCGCTGTCTGAGTGAAACATCGCAAATAGTTCATTTCCTGGAGATTGTGATTGTGGGTAACTCATGACCATCATATCAAAATCAAAAGTGTCCACACGTCTTTGATACAGTGATACATCAATTGTTCTATAATTAAGCTTGATCCCAAGCTTTTTCAAATTTTTTGCAAAGGGTGCTAAGATTCGCTCAAATCCCTTCTGAGCTAGTAAAAAATCAAATTCTATTGGTGTACCATTTGTATTATATAAAACATTCTCTCTAACCCTCCAACCCAGATCATCGAATATTTTTTTTGCCTTTATAAGATTCTCTCTAGAATTAGTACTCCTTGATATAAATGTTAAATCTTTATTTATAATTTTATTTGATGATATTTCTAGACTTTCAGCCATCTTGATTTCATCAATTGTCGGTGAATTATTCGCAGATAACTCACTATTACTAAAATAACTTGTGCATCTTTGGTATTGGTTATAGAACAAGTTTTTATTTGACCATTCAAAATCAAAAGCCAAAGTAATAGCTTTTCTAACTTTTTTATTCTGGAAGATTTCTTTTCTAGTATTAAAAATAAACCCTTGAATTCCCGCGTTATTTTCATGCTTTAGCAATGTTTTGAATATTGTACCATTTGAAAAATTTGGCCCTGAATAATCTCTTGCCCATCTTTTAGAATGATTCTCAAAGATATAATCGTATTCGCCAGCCTTGAATGCCTCGAGCCCAACAGTCATATCCTTATAATACTTATAAATGATATAATCAAAATTAAACATTCCCTTTCTAGTTGGTTCTGCTGCTGCCCAATAATTTTTATTCTTTTTGTATTTTATAAATTTGCCGGGTTCATAAGAATCAATTGTATATGGTCCACTGGCGATTGGTTGGCTAAGTATAGTGTTCTCGAAACTTTTGCCATTTAACCATTTCTCTGAGAAAACTGGCAAATCTCCGATTATCATATGTAGTTCAGGATTGACTCTTTTGAACGTAAATTTAATTGATTTGCTATTTAATACTTTTGTACTTTTTATGTCTGCCCAGTACAATCTATATTGGGGATGAGAGACGTTACTCATCAATGTTTTAAATGAAAACTCAACGTCATCTGCTGTGATTTGTTCACCATTAGAAAATCGGGCATTTTTTTTAATAAAATAGGTTACTGAAAGGCCATCATTTGCTAAATCATAACCCGAGGCTATATGACCATAACTAGATGATGGTTCATCTAAACTCCTCACCATAAGTGTCTCAAATACAAGAGTGTTAATCCCAGCAGGTGCGAGAGATTTCAGCAAAAATGGATTAAGAGATTCGTACGTCCCAAATGCAGATAAACGAATGGTTCCTCCTTGCTTAGCATTAGGATCAACATAATCAAAATGCGTAAAATTATCTGGATATTTTGCTTGGTATCCCTGTGAAATTGAATACTCGATAGAATAAACTTCCTTTAGTGGAATAAAAAGGAAAGCACATATAATCAGCAAATTTTGTAAATGTCTTGGATTATTCATCAATTTTAAGATAATTCATATAATATTATGATATTCTAATTATAAGCAAATTTGAATCTACATGATTAGTCTAAAAAACAAAAAAGCATTGGTGATAGGAATAGCTAGCGACAGATCTATTGCTACTGGGATTGCGAAAGCTCTAGATAAAGCTGGAGCAGAGCTAATATTGACTTATCAGAATGACAAACTTCTGTCCAGAGTTGAAAAAATAGCTGAAGATCTATCAGGTCAACCGCTTATACTTTCTTGTGACTTATCATCTGACACTGAAATCACAGATTTGAAGAAGAAGATAGAGGATGTTCATGAGCACATTGATATTATTATACACTCAGTAGCATTTGCACAACGTGCTGAACTCTCTGGCAGCTATCTAGAAAATATTACTAGAGAGGGTTTCAAAATAGCTCATGACATAAGCTCGTATTCATTTTCTGCAATTGCGAAAGAATTCAAGGAGATCATTAATCCTGAAGGTTCATTAATTACATTATCATACCTAGGTGCTGATAAGGTTGTTAAAAACTATAATATAATGGGATTAGCAAAAGCAAGTCTTGAGGCAAACGTAAGATATATGGCTGCATCCCTGGGCAGTCATAATGTTAGAGTAAATGCAATATCTGCTGGCCCAATAAAAACTCTCGCAGCATCAGGAATATCTGGTTTTAATGAGATTTTAAAAATCGTGAGTGATAAATCGCCACTGAAGAGGAATATAAATGTAGATGATGTGAGCAATACTGCTCTTTTTCTTGCTTCTAACCTAGCGAGTGGCATTACTGGTCAAACAATCTATGTAGATGCTGGTTTTAATATTGTGAGCGTCTAGTCTTGATATAGTGTCTCGTTATCAATATCAATAACTGAATTGTCTTTGAATATTCTAAAAACTCTATCAAAGTCTGATTCACTATATGTATTCTTTGAAAAGTTTATAAAATCCTTATAATTATCATCTTTCTCTACTTCTTTGATTTTATTTATAGACTGTATGTTGAAAATTATTATGTCACCTGATTTCATTGTCTTAAATTGGAATCCGAGAGTAGGATTTGAATTAAAAAAGATATTTTTGAGTTCCTCATTAACTTCATTTGAATCAGTTGTCCCGCTGAAACTCTCAAATGATGAATCAATTTTTTTGATATCAGCATTTAAATCATCCCTGAGATCTTCTGATTGTGTCAACAATATTTCTCTAGTCTTTATATCCTTAAGAAGCTTATTTATAATATTTTTAGACTTGTCAAAACTCATTTGCTTTTCATCAAAATATTTATCTACCTGAGCTACTATGAACCTGTCTTCATCTATAAATATTGGTTGTGATAGTTTCTGATTGAAGATGATTTCATCTCTAAAAAGATCATTTCGAACATGATTAAACTTGAAAATACCAGTTCCAGAGTCTTTATTAACCCTTTGACTTACATCTACTTCTACTTTAAGAAAATCTGATAAATATGATATGTCGTTATCACCAGAATAAATAATTTCATTTACCTCATCAATTAAGCTAAAATATTTTTTTGCTGCAATATCGCTTAGTAATTCATTCCTAATGTCTTGCTTTACACTATCAAACTTGGTGACTTTTCCACGGGTAATCGATTCAATAGATATAATATGATATTTATTTTGATATTCAAAAATTTCAGAAATTTGACCAATTTCTAGATTATACAGAGCAGATTTGAACGGAGCCGGAAGATCTTCTATAACAATCTCACCCATGAAACCTTTATTAGACTTTGATTCTTTGCTGACATCATACTCATTTGATACCTGCGCAAATGATTTACCATTTAAGAGCTCTGAATGGATCCTCTTATGTATGTTATCTGAATTATCTCTTATAGGGACAGAAACATGTGAAATTGCATATTTTTTTGTCCCACTGTACATCCCATCTCTTAACCGATTATCATATTCTGTCTTGATTTCATTTTCTGTAATAGTAATATTTTTAGAGATGTTATCTTTACTAATTTCTATAAACCTAAAAAAAGCGTGTTCAGGCTCACGGAAATTATCCTTATTAGAATCATAGTAACCTAAAAGATTATCCTCTGAGATAGTTATATTATTTTCTACTTTTGATCTCGACAAGATTTTAAAATTTATAACTCTTTCTTGAAACCTATTCGATGTTAAATCCAGGATTTCGTTTTTAGTTAAGATAGACGTATCTGTTATAGATTGTTTCAGTTGTTCGCTGATACCTTTTTGATATACATAACTTTCGTAAATTTCAGGTGTAACATTCAATCGAAATAATTGTGATTTATATAAATCATTACTAAAAACTCCATTATCTTTGAAGGCATTTGTATTATACAGATCATCCAAAATTGATTGATTATGGAATACTAGACCAAAATCACGTGACATTTGATCAATTAGTGTCGTCCTGATTATATATTCCACTGTAATTTTTTTTATGAATTCATCTGTGTAGATAGATGGAATCGACCCACCATAGTTTTTACTCAAGGCTTGTTTGTATTGATAAACTTCCTGTTCAATTTTAGAGTTAGTTATATTCTGATCATTTATTTTGATTACATATGTGTTACTTGGTGTTTGATAGTCACCTAGCCCCATAAATACAAGTGGGATCGCAACTAGTACTACTAGCAAACCTACTACCCATGTGCTTAAATTTTCTCGAATTTTACTTAACATCTTAATATAAAAATTTCACGGAGACGAAGGGACTCGAACCCTCGACCTCCTGCGTGACAGGCAGGCATTCTAACCAACTGAACTACGCCTCCAGAAACTAACATAATGTTATCACTATTATGAGCCGACATAAATAAAAAGAAGCAGCATTGAAGCTGCTTCTATTCTCTGGGTACTGTAAGAGTCGAACTTACGACCTCCGCCTTGTAAGGGCGGCGCTCTAACCAGCTGAGCTAAGCACCCCCTTAGCGATTAGACTAGTTTAATGCGTCTTTAAAGGCTTTACC
>MDTD01172777.1_pt1 | contig 10448 bp, 5 predicted proteins | sample 811221 | NCBI WGS metagenome assembly MDTD01 (sample SAMN05326646, study PRJNA326480) | marine metagenome | isolation source: seawater | place: Pacific Ocean: South West | collected 2011
GATCGGAGCTTGTCCCGCGGAAACAGCCATCACGGGTCCGGTGAAGGTAAACCAAGGCTCCATAGGCCTCTCGGCCCTGGAGATCCGTGCAGGCCTGACAGTGACGGAGGCGAAAACTGTCGAACTTCACCAACTCGTCATTACCAATCCTGACGGCGATGGAATTGCGATCGACGGCAGCAGCTTGGACAAGTTGGACCTGTGGCACAGTGAGGTCGGCGAAACCGGACGTCATGGAATCACGAGTCAAAATGCAGTTGGATGGTGGACCATCGATGGCGCAGACTTCCAAGGTCCGATCGGCGGCGACGGGATCTCGATCGTCGACTTTGGCGGCAGTCAGTTCAAATTTCGTCAAAGCATGATCGGCCAGGTTGCCGGTTCCGGTTTACGAGCCGAGCGAGCGCTGGGTTGGTGGACCATCGACGGTGCCGACTTTCAGGGACCGGTGGGTGGGGACGGGATTTCGATCGTGGATTTTGGCGGCTCCCAGTTTGACGTGGTGGAGACAGCGTTTCGAGAGGTTGCGGGTGATGGCATCACCGGACAAGGCGCAGTGGGTTGGTGGACCATCGACGGTGCGGACTTCCGTGGCCCGATCGGAGGCGACGGGATCTCGATCGTTGACTTCGGCGGTTCCCAATTCACAGTCGCAGGCAGCGAGTTCAGCCAAGTATCGGGCTCTGGTGTTGTCGCCTTTCAGGGCGCTGGTGAGTGGTCGATCAGTCGCAATGTGCTCAGCGGCCCCATCGACGAAGATGGTCTCCGATTCATGGCATTTCTTTCGGGCAGCACGCTCAACGTCAGTGAAAATACGATCGCCCAGGTGGGTGGCGCAGGCCTGCGCCTCGATGGTGGCGAAGGCAACGCAACATTAAGTGGCAATCAGATCACAGGGACCGGCTCGCTTGGGATGGACATCGCCAACGTGGCGTCGGGCAGCACGGTTCAACTGAGTGATAACCGAATCGAAAATGCCACCGGCGTTGCGATTGGACTGGAAACGAGTGCTGCCGAGATGATCTTGAGCGGTAATGAAATCGTGGGAACAGGTTCCGGGGATGTGGGCGGCGCCGACGAAACGAGCGCCTATGGCTTCGGACTGACCCTTCTGGACGTGGGCAATGTGACCGTTCACCAGAATCATGTGCAAAACAACCGGACGGCTGGCGTCCTCGTCGATCTGGAGTTCTGGGGTTACTACGCCGATCGCAGTGACTTAGTGGGTACCGCCAATATTGATATCAACGAGAATGAATGCACCGGTCACCACGATCCCGAGACTTTAGAAGAAACCAACGTGGTGATTCAAAATGTGGACGATGGGCACAATGTAACCGTAGACAACGATCGAGAAGTCCCGAACGAACCCTCACTCGGCGCGGAGTCAAGCTACGCGATGAAACGGGGTCGAGACCGAAGGGCACAAAATTGCGGAGATGGCGTGCAGCAGCGCTGGGAAAGCTGCGATGACGGCAATGATGTCGAGGACGACGGCTGTAGTAATCGCTGTGAGACACCGACCTGTGGTGATGGACAAGTTCATGGGGAGGAAGCCTGTGATGACGGTAACAACAACCCCTTCGACAGCTGCAATAACCAGTGTGAAGCCGTCTACGCCCAAAATCTAGTCGTCAGCGATTTCCACCTTTGCGGCCTGTGTGGTGAAGGCAGAGTGTGTTGTCAGGGCAAGAATACGAACGGGCAGTTGGGTCAGGGAAATCGAGAGGAATCGGTAGCACCCGTCCGGGTTCCCAATCTCCAACACGTCGTTGAAGTCGTCTCAGGCGCTCAGCACACTTGCGCCAGAACACGGATTGGTCGAGTGGCCTGTTGGGGCGCAAATGCTTTCGGACAAGTTGGCAACGGTAGCGACGACGGCAGCGACAGACCGAGCTGGGTCGTTACCGAAGGGAACCAAATACTGTCGGGAGCGGTTCGAATCTTCGCCGGTGATCACACGACCTGTGCTGTGAAACATAACGATTCGGTGTTCTGCTGGGGTGACAACAGAAAGGCGCAAATCTCAGCAACAGCCGATGCTCCCGAGTACATGACAGTTGGCACGCAAGTGGTGAGTATTGAGGGATCTGTAGAGATTGCGATCGGCGCTTACCATGTTTGTCGCCTCAACCAAGAGGGCGAAGTCGCATGCTGGGGCGATGTCGACCAAGGTGCAATCGGCAGTTCTCCCAATCCCAACCATTGCCCGGGCGTTGAGCAAAACTACAACTACTGCATCGGAACCCCGATCGATGTAAGTTTTCCCGGGGATGCAACCGCCCATACCGTCGATAGTGGGACGGGTTTCTCCTGTGCGGTGGTCGGGCCTGAACGAAAGGTCTACTGCTGGGGCTCAAATGCCAGTGATGGACGCCTTGGCCATGGAGATCCAGATCGGAGTTCCACTCCCACTGCGGTCGAAAGCAATAACGGCGACCTCACTGGGATTCTTCGCCTCGCACTAGGCCCTGCCCAAGCCTGTGCGCTCCGTAACAACGGGACTGCCATGTGTTGGGGCAATAACGACGGAGGCCGTCTTCCGATCGCCAGAAACAATAGGCAACCTTGGGTTCCACAGCCGCTGCTCCGAGAATCAAACCAGCCCAATGAAACGCCCCCGTTAGAGGGGATCAATCGGTTAGACCTTGGGATGCACTCAGGCTGTGCGCGATCTTCATCGGAACCGGCTGGACTCTACTGTTTCGGCAAGATCTATAACGGCAACGAATTTGAGCGTTACGACCGAGCAACTCGCCTCTCCTTCGGCGACGATTGAGATTCCCTGCCTGCCTCCCGCTTCACCGAGGGAAGCAAACTTTGGTGGTCAGGGGGGTGTTGGATTCTGTCTGAAGACGTCACAGTCTGCGTTGCTATTGACTCGGTGGCACCACCGGTACCCAACCCTGGTCTGTTGAAAGGGTCACCTCACCGGATCCAAGACTACCAATAACAAACCCGACCGCAGATCCTAAACCAGCATAAAATCCCACGCCTAAGGGGGCGAACACGACGAGCGGCGCCAGGTCGCTCCTCATGCTGAGGTCATTGTCTAGAACGAGCACCGAAAGTGCACCCAAGCCAACCACTGCGCCGGTGGTTGCGCCGAAGACTGTTGCCAACCGATCGGCTTTCCAGCGTCGAATCTCTGGTCCCGTAAAGGTCACCGCTGTCACCTCACTGAGCTCAGTCGACATCAAACCCCGAGGTCCCTGCACGATAATTTCGTCGCCTTCGAGTCGCTCGAACTTCGCCCGGACATCCCCGACGGTCACGTCACGCACCGAACCCTGCCCGCCCACCACAGCGACCTGCTGTTCCAAGAGTTCACCCTTTACCAAAATGAACTGAGCAGACTTGAAGGCTTCGGGTGGCATCCCATCATGGACCATAGGAGGTCGGGGTCCGACGATTTGACAGGCACAGAGTCCCCACACGAACGCAACTGTCCACCTCATTGCGAGACGACCTCCACACGGTAAGCACCAGCATCGATCACATAAGTCGGCGTCACGGGCTGCCCCTCGAAAAAGGCAGCGGATGCCCACGAGCCCAAAGCAGCGCCCGTTGGAACGGTCAGTGGCGAGGTAAGGAGTGCAATGAATCCCCCCGAATCCTCAGAGGTCAATGCCACAACCCCAACTGCCACGGCGACCGTCATGGCACCAACCCAAGCGGCTCGAACTCTGCGTTCATTGTATCGGTAAGGTGGCGCAGGCGTTAGCCCAACCAGCCCAGACAGAGGGATTCGATGGGAACCGCTGGTCGTTGCCAAAATGACATACTCACCGCCTAGGTCAACATGCTGTAGACGCCCCTGGCCTCGGTGCAAGATCCACTGCCCAGAGGGATTGGCAACCATCCAAGCAAGACCCAACCGATCGCCGACCACCACCTCCACCGTTTCGAATTCCGACTGCAACTGGAATCCCAAGGCACCTGGCTCCTCTGGAGTCGAAGTACCCATCACCATCGGCTGCGACGGGAACATGGCACAACCGCTGGTTCCAAGCAGAAACAAGGTCAGTCCCAAAAGTGGCAACCCGAGTGAGAAGTGGGATCTATGCATTAACCCCTCGCTCCGAGCCAACCGAGATTCTATGCACGAAGGTCCAGCCATACTTTGACTCTGCCGCCAGGGACTTCATCTGGTCAAGACTCGCTTTCTCCCTGCTGGCTTTGGCTCTGTCCGACATCATTTGTGTCAACCCGTCCCTGGGTTCAATGCAGGTAATCGTTCGCTGCTTCGCCAAAGGAATTGAGACTGGCCAAATAAGCCATGACCCGCTCAATTCGAGCCGTTGGACTGCGTTCCTCCAAGAGATCTTGGCGCACCAAAACATCGGGTATTAGTTGGCCCGAAATAAGATCCGCCAACTCGACAGGACTGTTGAGTCCCTTGGTTAACTGGGCAATTCCCTCTTTCAGTTCAGGCGAATCCCCCGACAGGCTCTCTAGATAGTCGAACAACAGCAGCCCCAGCTCTTCGGGAACCTCTTCTTCCGCATCAGGATGCTCGATCACCTGAGCCTCTCGGTACGGTTTTTCGGGGGCAAACTCGTGCTCCATCTGGACCCTTTTCGTGCCGTAGACGAGCAGTTGAAAACGACCATCTTCAAGGCGTTCATCCATGAGGATTTGCCCCATTCCCATCACAGGGAAGATGGGCGGTCGACCTTGGTAGTCAGCCTCATGACCGGGCTGCAGCAATGGAATACCCAGCAGCCGGTTGCCTGCAAGACAATCCTCCGTCAGTTGACGGTATCGTGGTTCAAAGACGTGCAGAGGCAGGACATTGCCTGGGAACAGGACCACGTTGGACAATGGAAACAATGGAATGCGCACGAACGGTAGATCTCCGGACCGTCTCCGCTTAAGGTTTCATGGCGCAGCGAGCAAGAGCGAGCCTCTCAGACGGGCCTCAATCACCCGGATGCTTTGCTGGTAGAAAGGTGAGCATGCATCGATATCTAGCGCTCTACTTGGTTTTCATGACCGCTTGTCCATCGGAGGAAGCCGCACCGGTAGCCGATGCAGGAGCCACCTCAACAGATGCCGGGCAAACAGAGGATGCGGGCCCCCCCGAACTCGCCTGCAACAGTGGGAAAGGGTCTCTTCCCGAGGGCCTAACGACTCAGAGTTGGTTCGCAGACGAAAACTGGCGTGACATCTTTGACATCAATTGGATCTACCAGGACCAACGAACTGTGGAGTTACCTCAATGGGAAGCTGCTCAGTTTGAGTTGGACCGGAAAGCTCGTATTCATGGCTACAGTGTCCGCTTTCGACGCATTGCTCGACGGCATCAGAATGAAGACCCACTGACCGTCAGTTTACTGCCTGATTTCGGCTATGATGGCGCAAACTTCGGTAGCCACGAACCCCTCGCAAGCGTCAGTCGCTGTGTGAAAGATGCGGACGAGGCTGGCGTGCTTGATCAATGGCTCACCTATACTTTGGAAACACCGGTCGATGTGCAAGGACCGGGGCTGGTCTGGGTCGGCTACTATAAAGAGAATGCCGAAGCCCCCGTCTTAGCGCTGGCATCGAGTCCCGACCCGGAGAGAAGCTGTGAGGGTCCCTATCAGGGTTGTCATTCTGCCTGGGGCTTTCCGACCCTGGAAGATTGGTGGTTCAACGGGCTCTCAATCCCCATCCAGGTGGATTATGCCGTCCAACTGCATTTCGAATACATCGAACCCGAACGGACCCCAGAGGAGATGGTTTTTCGACGCGTCGACGACCAACCGGACTTTGGCGGTCGGGTTGCGATCGCCGACTACAATGGTGACGGTTGGGCTGATGTCTTCTCAGGCGGTCGGCTGTGGCAAAATATAGGCGGTGAGTTTACCGATGTCACCGAGGGCTCTGGCCTCGCCGCCACGGGTGATGAAGCCTACCCGGGTGCAGGAGCGGGAGGCTCGGGTATCTGGGGCGATACTGACAATGATGGCTGCCTCGACCTGTTGACCTTCGGGATCTATGAGCGACTTTTCCTCGGTGATTGTGCGGGGAACTTTCAGGACGTCACCGAGGAAACAGGTATCGACGACCTCCAAGACGCCATCGATTGCAATGAGGACCCAGATGATCGAGAGCATGCGCCAGCACAGGCTGCTGCGTGGATCGATATCAACAACGACGCCAAACTCGACTTCTATTTAGCAAACAGTGAATGCTGGCGAGGCGACCGCGGCGATTTTTACACCGACCAGTTCTACCTCAAACGGGAGGGGAACCGCTTTCGTGACGTGATGGGGCGTAACGGCTGGGCCGCGTACGAAGACTACACACGGGGGGCCAACCCGCTCGACGTCGACCACGATGGCGATGTGGATCTGTTGGTGAACAACTACCGACTTAAACCCAACAGGCTTTGGCTCAACGATGGGCGCGGGCGTGTCTCCGAAATGGGTGGCCCCCTCGGGTTGGCAGGCAATCAAGTCAATGGCGCTTACGGTCATACCATCGGCGCAGCCTGGGGCGACCTCAATCACGACGGCTGGTGGGATGTCATTCTCACGAACCTCTCCCATCCTCGATTCTATCATTTCTCAGATGTCTCCTTTTCGATGCTCGGAACAGAAGCAGGCCCTTGGCAAGCCGTTGAGCCCAATGGCTTTCGGTTCCAAGAGACTCATTCGGTCCCAGCATTGGCCGACTACGACAGCGACGGCAATCTAGACTTGGTCATTTCAGCGACCTATGCGGGCCGACCAACCGATTTCTATTGGGGTGAAGGGGACGGCAGTTTTGTGGGCGACCATGGCGGCAGTGGTCTTACGGTTCGGGGCGGCTGGGGAGTCGGTGCCTCCGACTTTGATCACGATGGCGACCTCGACCTCATCTACAATGGTTACTGGAGAAACCAACATCGCCAAGGACAAGCACTTCATTTCAGCGTCCTTGGTGACGGGGTCACGGTGAATAGCTACGCCCTGGGCGCGACGCTGCGAATTCAAGTGGGTGAGCGCCAGTACCTTCGATACGTTGATGGCGGCAGCAGCCAGGGGAGCCAGAATCTCGGTCCCATTCATGTCGGGATCGGCGAGCAGACTCGAGCTGAGTCGGTGACAGTCCACTACCCGGGAGGCGCCGAAAGAATTTTTCAAGGGCCCTTCGTCCCTGGAACCCACTATTGGTTGCTCTTTGATGGCGAGATCGTTGAAGGCTGGGCAAAGCCTTAAGGTTGTCCACCTTTTGACGGAGGAACCGTCGTGAAGTGCGTCCGATAATGCTGCCGAGTAAAACCTTACTTGGAGGAACCATGTCGGCTCACCGCTCCATTCTTACTGCGCTCTTTGCCCTGACCTCACTCGCCTGCGTCCCCGGGGATGGCAACGGCGGCAGCGATCCGACGCCTGCGGCAGACGCAGGTGTCGCTCCTTCCCCCACGAGTGATGCCGGCTCCAGTCCTCAAGACGCTGGCACCCCTCCCCCGAATGATGCCGGGGATGTGGTCGTACCCGACGCCGGCGCAGCCGATCCTGATCCTGTCTGTGGCAACAACATTGTTGAAGCGGACGAAGAGTGTGATGATGGCAACCTGCAGGATGGCGATGGTTGTTCCTCCGAGTGTACGGAGGAAGAAGAAGACCCCGTCGAGGTCGTCGATCAAGGTGTTCTCGAACTGGACGGAACAGTCGATAACGAACTGACGGGTGGTCTCGTTCATGGCTACACGATCGAACTTGCCGAGGCGGGGGCATACGCCTTCGGAACTCGCTCTGATCGGGACACGAAGTGCGAACTGCACCATGACGCGAACGCCATCGCCAACGACGATGATTCCGGCGATGGGACCAACTGCCGCATCGAGATCGTCGTTGATGCGGGCAGCTATGAACTTCGGGTCCAATTGTACAGTAATCTCACCCCGGAGGGACCGTACACCGTCTACGCCGAGCGTCTCGAAGGAACCGTTTGCGGCGATGGCGAAGTCCAACCCGGTGAGTACTGCGATGACAGTAATCAGATCGATGGAGATGGCTGCAGCCGCCTCTGTCAACGGGAACCACTCGAGGATACCCACGGCAATACGCAGCAGGACGCAACAGCGATCAACCTTGGCAGCGCCACCGACGGGCTCATGGACGAGGGTGACGAAGATTGGTTTGCCATCGAGTTGCCGGGTCGTGCAGTGATTCGCTTCTACACGAGCGGTGAGGGGCGGGCGGATTGCTTTCTCCACGACGCAGATTCCCGTCGGGCAAGCGATTATGGCCAAGGAGAAGAGGGTCACTGTGATACCACCATCGGCGTGCAGCCCGAGGGGACTTTCTACCTGCGCCTTGCACGTCGTTTCGGCGCAGAACCAGGCGCCTACACCCTCCACGTGGAGGGGATGCCGGGTCCCGTTTGCGGTGATGGTGAAGTCGAGCATTGGGAACAATGTGACGACAATAACCAGGTCGATGGAGATGGCTGCAGTGCCGAATGCGAGGGTGAGGACCCCCACGGCAATACCCAAGACGCGGCAAGCAACTACACCCTAGGAGAGCAGATTAACGCGGGGATCGACTTTGCCGGTGACGAAGATTGGTTCCACTTTCAAACAGCTGAAGGCGGATTGCACGAATTCGGTACGGGAGTCATCGAGGGTAGCCCAAGCACCGATACGCGATGCTACCTCATGGATGCGGATGGTGTCGTCATTGCGGAGAACGATGACGGTCGTCGACAAGAGGGCTTAGGAACGGGTGCAAACTGCTTCATCGAAACCGATTTGCAAGCCAATCGAACCTTCTACCTACGGGTTCGACACTTCCGGGATGCGGGACTGGGATTGTATTCGATGCTTGGACGTCGTGTTGCCGACGCCGTCTGCGGTAACGGTGAGTTGGAGCGAGGCGAACAATGCGACGATGGCGATGTCGAAGTGGGCGATGGCTGTGATGCCAACTGCCTCATCGAGGCGGAAGAAATCGAAGTGGGCGTCGATGTGCAAGCAGCGATCGATGAGGAGGGCGAAGAGGATACCTACACCTTCGTTGCTCCGGCTGACGGAAACTACACGGTAGCAACCACTGGTGACTTTGATACGAAATGCTGGCTCGACGACGCAACCGGCCGAGAGTTGAACTACAACGATGACGGCGGCGAAGGCTTAAATTGCAGTCTCATGCATGCTTTGTCTGAAGGCGAACGCTATCGAATCCGAGTTCGCTTCTTCAACGACGCCTTAACCGGCCCTTACCTCTTAAGAGTCGTCGCCGAATAGTCGACGGAGTCTTAGGAAAGGCAGGAGGCTCGATGGAGCCTCCTGTTCTTTTTTTTCGTTGAGGTTGTATGGAGTCTCCATGAACACTGAACTCTGGTTACTCGACCCTCAGGTCACCTTTTTGAACCACGGCAGCTTTGGTGCCTGTCCCCAGCGCGTTTTAGAGACTCAACAACGCTGGCAACGCATCTTAGAGCGAGATCCCGTCGATTTCTTCCTGCATCGAGCAGAACCGCTGATGCACGAGGTCCGAGAGGCCCTCGCCGGCGTCATGAATTGCGCTGCAGAGGACTTGGCGCTGATTCCCAATGCGACGACCGGCATCAATACCGTCCTGCGAAGCCTGGATCTTCAGGTGGGCGATCACCTCCTCGGTATCTCCCAAACTTATGGTGCATGTCGAAGCACTCTAGACTGGGTCGCTCAACGGGCGGGTGCTCAGGTCAACTATGCTCAACTGCCCTGGCCAGTGGAAGACCCGAATCAAATCGTTGAGATCATTCTCAAAACGGTCACACCGAAGACCCGATTGGCGCTCGTCGACAGCATCACAAGCCCAACCGGATTGGTGCTGCCGATCAGGGCGATTGTCGATGGTTTGAAGGCGCGGGGCGTGGAAACACTAATCGATGGCGCCCATGCTCTTGGGATGGTTCCACTCCACCTCCATGATTTAGGAGCCGGCTATTTTACGAGTAACGCCCACAAATGGCTCTGCACTCCGAAAGGCTCGGCGGTACTTCATGTGCGCCGAGATCTTCAAGACGGCATCAAACCGCTCAATCTAAGCCATGGAGTGGGCTGGTCAGGCCAGGCTTACGCCAGTCCCTTCCGGATGGCTTTCGACTGGACGGGTACCGATGACCCCACCCCTTTTCTTTGCATCCCCGAAGCACTTCGCTTCCTCTCGGGTCTTTACGAAGGGGGGCTAGAAGGCCTGATGAATCGAAACCGCTCGCTGGCACTGAAAGCACGCGGCCTTTTGTGTGATGCCCTCGGGATCTCTGCGCCCGCTCCAGACTCGATGATCGCAAGTCTAGTCGCCGTCCCGCTTCCAGCCATGGAGTGGACCCCCACGTCGCCCGAGGACATTAGCCCGCTTCAAAAGCGGTTGTATGATGAGCACCTCATCCAAGTTCCCATCTTTCCTTTTCCCTCCGGATCGTCCCCCGTTTTGCGAGTCGCCGTCCAAGCCTACAACGAGCTTCGGGACTACGAGTACTTGGCC
>MDTD01014187.1_pt1 | contig 10447 bp, 7 predicted proteins | sample 811221 | NCBI WGS metagenome assembly MDTD01 (sample SAMN05326646, study PRJNA326480) | marine metagenome | isolation source: seawater | place: Pacific Ocean: South West | collected 2011
GCCATTTGAGCCGAGACCGCAGTCGAAAGGTATATATTTACCTTAACCACGGTATCAAATTGGTTGCCGAGTTTCTAGCACTGCACGACGACATCCAAGTTTACGGGGACAGGCGCGATATTCCGGGTGTCATACCGCTTCGCTATGATCACTTGTTTGCATGGCCTAGTCGGGCGCTTCGATCGGCCTATCATCACCTAAAACGTCGCTTTAAAGGTCAGAATAGTCATGTTGCAAACAAAGAGGTGTTTGCCTTTAACGGCTTTAATTACGGACCGTTCTTGTTGGAGGGTATTGGAGTTTTTCTCAGTCGCCAGCTTCCCAGTGAATTAATAAAGATGGCGCAAGGGATTAAACTTTTAAAAAAGTTCAAAGGGGGCGTTGTAGAAATAAATGGTGATACGCCCGCGATGTATACAACCATGGGCTTCGGGCGTGAGATAGGCGTGAAAGTCATCTATCTTGATCACGGTATGAATATTTTCGCTCAAGGATTTCGTAGAAGCTTCATCAATCAAAAAAGCGTGACTTATATTTGCCACGGGTATGACCATCGGCATATTTACGGGTCAGACCTTCCCAATCATAGCAAACCACCTCGGCCAGTTATTGGGAACCCAGCGACTGTTGTAATGAACGGTGTTAGAGGGAAAAGAGTGACTCCCCCGCGCAACAGAGTGCTTTTTTCAAATTATACCCCTGGATACGCGAACAATTGTGGCAGATTTCACTATTGTGACCGTTACATGCGCGATCTCATGTTGGTGGCGGGTCGCCTTATCGCGATCGGTAAGAAAATTAGCTATCGCCCTCACCATGCTGAAGATCCTGAATATGTTGACTTCGTCATTCAAGAATCAGGTTTGGCGGGGCAGATCGTAATAGACATGACGCAAGAGTTTCATGAGTCTTTGGTTCAACATGATGTTTTTGTCGCGAACACAACCACGTGTGTCTACCAGGCTCTTTATGCAGGATGGCCCACCATATTTTATGAGCCGATGGGGGATCATGATTATTTCGTTGGGTTGCCAAATGCAGGAGATATTTACAGGCCGATTGCCCAAAATCCTGAGGCCCTATTTGATCTCATTATTGATGCATTTGATGGGTCAAGTGAGATAGCCTGTTTTCCAGAAAAGTTTTCTACCGAATTTGCACCAAGATTCATAGGTATCCAACCTGAGAATTCTGTACAATTAATAAGCGAATTTATGGCTAATGAGTCTTCTAGGCCGCCTTCGGTCAATGCTGGATCGGCGGTCGCAGAATAGTTTTAGGGTGCATTGTTGAGAAAAGAATAAAGAGCAGGTGTCAAAGAAAAAATTAGCCATTTTGCGGACGGATGCTTCAGTGGAATTGGGGAATGGGCACATCATTCGCTGTTTGGCTCTTGCGGATGCGCTCGCATCTGGGGACTGGTTATGTCTATTTGCCGTCGGTCCGAAGACACTAACCGTGTTTCCGGCCATACAAGACACAGATCATTCTGTCCTTTTAGTTGAGTGTGATGAAGAAGAGGAGCCAGGCTTCATCCAGAAATCTATCGAGCAACCCTGCGCCCTATTAGTTGTGGATCACTACCAGCGTGATGCTAGGTTCGAGGCAGCCTGCCGGACGTGGGCGGGAGGTATTGCAGTAATAGACGACCTCTCGGATAGACGTCATGAGTGCGATGTTTTGCTTGATCAAAACCAACTGCGAGCAGAGGAGGTGTATCGTTCGCTGATACCGTCAGAAGCGATTGTTTTAGCTGGCCCTGATTACGCAATGCTGCGACAGCAATTCTTTTCATTAAAATATGAGGCTTTAAAAAAATTTAACCAAGCTGATCAGGTAAAAAATATCTTCGTTAGCTTCGGATCAACAGATCTGCAAAATTTTTCATCAGTGGCCTTGCAGGTAATATCTGAAATAAGTTCTTCCATCACAATAGATGTTTCCATTGGATCACGTGCGCCAAATTTAAAAAGCCTCCAGTCATTAGGATGCGAGCTATCTAATGATGTAAAAATTCATGTTGATCATGCCGATATGGTGGGCCTTATGATGAAGGCGGACATAGCGGTCGGCGCAGCCGGACTTACGGCTTGGGAACGGTGCTGTATAGGTCTGCCAAGCATTGCTGTTATAACTGCCGAGAATCAACAACACTTGGCTATCGAACTACGTAATCACGGAGCGGCAACGGTGATCGAGGGGCAATCCAGCGATACGAGAGGGGCGCTTTTGTCAGCAGCAAAATCGCTAATCAAGGAGCCTAAAAAACGGATCAATATGTCCGTGAGAGCAGGTTTACTTTGTGATGGGCTTGGGGCAGGACGCGTTGCCCAGGCAATCACGTCAATCGTTACCCCAAATGTTAACAATGTTTGCCTGCGACCCGCTGGTATCAAGGATGCCGACATAATGTATGAGTGGCAAAGCAGTCCTGGTATGCGACAGTATTTTAGGAACCCCGAAATACCGACTTGGCAGAAACATGTCTCTTGGCTTTCGGAAAAGCTAAATGACCCTGGATGTATATTTAGCATTATTTTATACAATCAGAAACCAGCAGGATTGGTTAGGCTAGATCTTGCAGACTCATCCGAAAAAATTCACTTTGAAGTGTCATTACTTGTCTCACACGATAAGAAGCGCCTCGGCATTGGAAAAGCCGCTTTGCTCTGTGCGCGCCAAATGGCACCAAATAGTATTTTCCATGCTGAAATCTCTCCCGATAACAAAGCCTCGGATGCTCTATTTAAAAGCCTTGGGTATTTACCTGAAAATGATCAATACAGAACCTCATTCCCAAAACAATAGAGCCGTTCTAAACATATGAAAATTTTATTTACGGGTGGGGGTGGTGCCGGCAATGCGGGCATCTTCCATTTATGGAACGACAAATATGAACTCCACTTCGCGGATGCTGACCCCGAGGCCATATCCCCCCTTTTCCCTCAAAGGTGTCGTCATAAAATCCCTTTTGCTGAAGATATATCATTCTTGCCCGAAATCGCTTCCCTCTGTAGTGATTTAAATATTGATATTCTAGTACCCGGTGTTGATGAGGAGTTGTCCCAAATGGGGCTATTGGAAAATCGCGTTGCCGGTCTCAAGATACTGGTTCCCGAACCAGATTTTGTCGATGTTATGTTGGATAAACTAAAAACCGCCCAGAAATTGGAGGAAAAAGGCGTTGGGGCCCCCAAGACCCTATCCGCGGCCGAATCCGGTAAAATTTCTTTCCCCTGCTTTGTAAAACCCCGTCGGGGCCGCGGGTCGCGTGGTGCCATGGTTCTGAATAGCGAGCAGGACCTTATTGCTTACATTCGTCTTTCAGACATAAGCGCCCGGGATATCGTAGTTCAAGATTTGCTGGTAGGCCAAGAATATACCGTCATGATGGCTGCTGATGCGAGTGCTAATTTGCATGCAGTGGTCCCTGTGCAGGTGGATGTAAAACGGGGTGTAACTATCAGGGCAAAAACCAATTTTGAGCCCTCAGTAATTGACATGTGCCGCAAGATCCATCGGGCCATCCCAGCGCGCGGATGTTACAATATCCAATTGATGTTTACGCCGGCCGGTGAGGTAATGCCCTTTGAGATTAACCCAAGAATATCGACGACATTTTGCCTTGGCGTTGCATCAGGGATAAATCCTGTCGCTATTTTTCTTCATGATCTTGAACCGCCCTCAGACATTCTCCCTTTTGCCAATGGAGTTACATTAAAACGGACGTGGCAAAACCATTTTTCAACGGAAAACGGATGACATCAGGCACTCAATCTCAGCAGATAATATTGAATTTGGAGAACTTTCCTTTTTTTGTTGGTGTTGTAGATCCAAACACTGCGACCGAATTGCCATCGAAACTACCTTTCGCATTATTAATCGATCCTAAGCTAGCAGTTCCAAGGCTTAACTTAACACCCCAAATTATGGATGCCCTAGATAAGGCTTATGGTGCTAGTAGCATGTTATCGACTCCTCTCGGGGAGAGTGATTTGGCGAACTACCGAATGATCGAAATGCTAGAAAAATTAAAATCTATTTATGGTGATGATTTTAAAGCAAAATCATTTTTGGAAATTGGATGCGGTAACGGCCTTTTACTTAATGCTGTCAAGCAACTAGGCGCTTTAGTGTCTGGTTGCGAGGTTGGGCCGCAGGGCAAGACAGCATCTGAAAAGTATGATTTTCAGGTCGTTGAACCGCCCCTTAAAGCTTCTCAATTTGACGCTAAGTTTGACTGTATCTTTTCTTATGGGTGTTTAGAACATGTTGTCGACTTGGAGGAACTATTTAAATCCTGTCGAGATATATTGAACGAAGGTGGTTTGTTTTTCCACTGTGTGCCCAACATGGACTCAAGTTACACGAGTAAGCGCCTGGATGAACTGTGTCATGAACACATAAACTATTTTACGCCGAGGAATAGTACTCGCTTGCTATCATGCCAGGGTTTTTCGTCGGTTGACTCCCATTTGACAACAGCTGGCAATGAATTCTTTTTCTGGGGATATCGTGACGCATCAAAACCTTTGTCTTGGCCTGGTGAAACAGAAACGGTGTTAGAGACAGAGACACGCAAGCTAACGGAGTTCTCATATGCGATTAAAAGTGAGGTCAATCATCTGAGCTCATCTTTGGAACGAATATATCAACGAGACGAGTCTATAGGGTTTTATGGTGGCGGGTTTTCTCTAGCATTATTAATGCCATCCATAGAGAATGTGAGGTTCTACGATGGCGATACATCCAAGCATGGCAAATGCTGGCTCAACACTTTACCGCCGATTCAAAGCCCTAGAGATTTGAAAAGTGATCCAGTAGATAACCTTATCATTTGTCCAGAACACCATTATTCCAAAATTATCAATTATTTGACCAACGATATTGATATTCCAGAATCGATAAAAATCATAAAACTATCTGAAATATGACTTTGTCAGAAGATGTTAACATCGTAATTCGCGACCGTCCTGTGATAGGGCAAGGATTGCCCGCCTATACGATAGCGGAGATCGGCACAAATCATAATCGAAATATAAAAATTGCGCGTACATTGGTACGGCAAATTGCCGCAAGCGGCGGTCAGTGTGCCAAGTTCCAGATATATGAACCGGACGAAATTGTAAGTGCGAAAATTAGCGCAAGAGATTATGGGCTCGAAAGTCTGTATGGTGAACTCTCGGCACAGGATGTGTTTGCCCGCCATCTAATGACCCCCAAGGAGTGGTTCCCAGAACTTCTGAATTTATGTCACGACGTAAACCTTGATTGCGCGGCTACCATACATGGACAGAATGGTCTTGAATGGGCGCAGTCTCAAGAATTGGATTTTATTAAAATAGCGTCAATGGATCATACCAATTTGCCTTTTTTGAGAAGTTTGGTGAATAACGTTTCAACGCCAATACTTATCTCCTTTGGTATGGCTGAGCTGGCTGATATTGACGCGGCAGTTGATATATTGTCCGATCATCGGCCGGGTCTAGCGATATTTCACTGCGTCGCAATCTATCCTCCTAACTCCGATGAATTACGTTTGTCCAATATCGAATATTTATGTCGTAGATACGATGTTCCCGTAGGATTTTCCGACCATACAGATGATATAAGCTCGGTCGTAGAGGCAAGGAAACTGGGCGCACTTTTTTTTGAAAAACATGTAACGTTAGATCGTAAACAGCCGGGCCCCGATCATCCATTTGCGCTCGAAATGGATGATTTTGGTCGGTATATCGACTTATTGGACCAAGTCCCGGTTGGCGATACAAGCGGGGTCGCCAATTTTAGTCAGCAAACAGAATTTCTTCCTTTGTCGCAGCGTGAGCTACAAAATCGAGAGGCCTATTTAAAAAGCCTGATAATCCGCAGAGACTTGGAGCGTGGACACAAGTTGGAAGTGAGTGATATTTACTTGGCTAGGCCAGGTGGCGGGCTTCCGCCAAATATGCTTGATCAAATTGTTGGTCGTCGATTGTCGAGATCAGTTTTAGCGGATGACCCGCTTTGTCTGAAAGATATTGAGCTTGAAAAATAAAAAAATATTAGTCCTTGGGGGCACTCGTTTTTTCGGGCGTGAAGTTGTCATTCAACTGCTATCAACTGGGCATCAGGTAACAGTCTCATCCAGAAATCCACAAAATTGTCCAAAAGGGGCGCTTATGGTGGCGGGTGAGCGGGCAGAATGTTTGAAGATGCTTCGGGGTCATCGTTTCGACCTGACTGTAGATCTGACATCCGATGCCCAAACTGGTCCTGAGAGAGTATTTGGGCTCCTGGACCCAGGTGATTATGTCCTGATTTCTTCCACATGGGTAAATCGTCTTGCGCTGGGTGTAGAAGCAGATCAATCAGTCCGAGAATTAGGCAGTGCGAAACCAGATAACATGCTGGACGTAACTTACAGGTATCTTCAGCATAAATTGCGCGCCGAGGAGGCGGTGGAAAGACTGCGCTTATCAGGTAAGCCCGCAACAACGCTGCGGTCACCCATTATTTGGGGTCAGGGGGATCACACCCGTCGATTGCAATTCTATCGCCATCGTATGGCTGATCAATCGAGCTTAATACTTGTAGATGGTGGTTCGAACCGTGCTCAAATTGTTTGGAGTAAGGACGCTGCCCGAGTTATCAGCATGTGGATTACTACCTCAGAGGTCAGTTCTCGCCTTATCTGGGAATTATTGCCCGATTCCGGAGTAACAGTTAAAAGCATAATTGATGAAATTGCCGACGTTGCCAAGTTGGAGCCTCACTATGTGAGCTTGTCGAAGAGGCAGTTGTCGAATGGATTGCCCGAATATTTGGTCAGCGAGCCATTATGGCGGGAAACTTCGCTACGCCCAACTGGGAGTAACTTGTTTCAGAACATGGGCATTAATCCCTCGAAAATCTCTGATTGGTCAAGACATGTGTGTGGCGAGGCGCCAACGCCGGATGAGGTTCTACTTAGACAACGAGAACTCCAGTACCTTGGAGGGTTAAAAGCTGCTTGAGCAAATGTCGGAGATCGTTGACCTGGTCGGAGAAAGTATTCTTTCCTGGCGCAACACCAGTGCTTCCGATGGTACTTGGGAGGGAAACCAGCTCAAGACCACGGCCGATGCGCAAGCCCATCAGCTTTTGGTTAAATATTTAAGAAACCTTGCACCTGATATTCCAATAATTAGTGAGGAAGATAGCTATTCCCAGACGAAAAAAAGACCAGATCGATATTTTCTAATAGATCCGATTGACGGGACCGCAAGTTTCAGCGGAGGCTTTCCGGGTTATGTCACTCAAATAGCTTTCATTGAGTTGGGACAGCCAAAGTTGGCAGCCGTTCGAGCACCAGAGTTCAGTCAAACTTTTCTGGCCGAGAGTGGCAACGGCGCGTTTTTAAACGGAGTTCGTCTATCGTTGTCGGGGGAGTTGGCCCCACCGATACTGATTGATAATTATCCTAGTCCGCGCGGTATTTCCGAGAAATTATTTAAAGAATTAAAATGTGAGAAATATGTTGAATGCGGTGGTATTTCCCTGAAAATCTGTCGCATTGCGGACGGAACAGCTGATCTTTTTGTTAAAAACGTTATTGTTAGAGACTGGGATGTTGCGCCGGCGCAATTAATTTTAGAGGAAGCTGGCGGTTTCGTGTATGATTTTGATATCCGCCCAATCTCCTATTCTGGACATTTTGATATAAACGGCACGATCGCGACGCGAAGTTACGTATTCGTTGAAAAGATGAAAAATTATGGACTTAGATAGGACCGACAATCCACAATCGCAGACTGTTCTTGTGGTTGCAGCGCATCCGGACGACGAGGCGTTGGGTTGTGGTGGTACGATAGCCCGTCATGTAGAGTGCGGAGACATCGTCCATATTGTCTTTGTTGCAGAGGGCGGAAACGCCGCCCGCATGAATGCATTAAACGAATTCGACAAGGAAATTGATCAACCGAATATTCAACATGCTGCAACCGAGGCGGCAGGGACATTAGGAGCCGAACCCCCAAAATTTCTTGGTTTTCCCGATAATCGATTGGACGGCGTGGATCTTCTAGATATCGTCCAATCTGTAGAGGCAATATTCAAGGATATAAAACCCTCAATTGTTTATACCCATCACAGAGGAGATTTAAACATTGACCATCGTCGAACCCACGAGGCTGTATTAACTGCATGTCGCCCATTGCCAGATGTCAGGATCGCGGCGATTTACGGTTTTGAGGTTTTGTCGAGCACTGAATGGTCATTGAGAGGGGATAGTGGTCAGTTCGCTCCAAATAAATTCGTCGATATTACCTCGCAATTGGACAAAAAAATAAGTTGCCTAGAGTGTTATAACTCTGAAATGAGACCCTTTCCGCACCCAAGGTCGAGGGAAGCCGTGCAAGCTCTCGCGACTGTTCGTGGGACAACCGCAGGTCTGGTTGCGGCGGAGGCATTTTCGGTGATTCGAGAAATAAACTATCCGGGAATATGGTTGAAACGCTGTTAACTAGCATCACTATGAAATTTTCTGGAGAGACCATACAGATTATTGGCATTAAAAGCCTAAAGCTTGGTTTGGCTAGGTATTAATTATGAAAATAGTTTTATAATGGCTAAAAGCCGCAACGCAGAAATCAAAGCCATATTTTTATAATTTGTCATCAAAGTCATTGTAAAAGGCGCGACTGTTTTTTTGAGCTAATCTTGTCAGTTTTTGAGTAATTTAAAAAAATATCACCACAAACCTGTCTCCCTAATCCCCGCATAGTCTCTTCGATAAACCAACTGCTATTCTCTGCGTTTTCAAAAAAAACATGGAACCTGAATCGTAACAAAAAATAGAAATATGGGCGCCGGCCAGCAAAAAAAACTAAAATTTTTTATTCTATCGGAGGTAACTGTTGTCCGGCTAATTTGGACCAGTATGACAGGGTCTTCACCGGTAATCCTATTTTGTGATCCTCTGTTTCCGCCTATGTCAAGGGTCCTAGAGTGTTTCAGAAAAATACTGGTTAGTCTTGGACTTTCAAAATCGTTGGCAGATATTTTTGATGATTATCCGTGGCCACCTAACTTTCCGCTCGAAAAAAACTATACACACGGGTTGCTCGAGCCAATACTCAATCGTTTGCAGGATAGCCTTCTGCCGGCCCAAAAATGTGAGCGTCTTGAAAAATACTCATACGAAATGCGAAAGGCCATAACTGACTACTCCGAAAAAATCAAAGATCTGTTGCTATTTATAAATTGGATAGAGGCCACCCGTGATGCAGGGTCGTGGACTGTTTACGGCGTACCTAAAATTCTGGACAATATCTATTTTCTGTCCCACGGTAAAAACGCGCCTCAATCCTGCAGGTCGACCATCAAGGCTTGCAGAACCATAAATTTTATAGGCCTGCTTTTATTGCTGTCCGCCGGTTTCATTTGGTTGTTTTTTCGCATCAGGCTATTTCCACCGAAACCAAAAAAATACAGGCTAATTGCTGATAGGGTAGGCCACGCAGATGCCGAATTCTATAAATCAATTGTTGATGATCCTAGCGAGTTACTGATCCTGGATCGCAATCCCCAATTGGCACGGGCTTTAAGACACACTAATGGCCCGTTTTTCTCTTGTTTATTGGGAGACTGCAAGATTGGCATAACTAGATTTATGCTGCTACTTCTGGCAACCGTCACAAATCTTTTGTGGATATGGCGAGTGGTTGGACACCACGATCCACAATTATTCTGGCGATTTGCTGCGAGTGCAATAAAGCGTCAGAGGTTCGCGGCTTTCTTTTGTGATTTTACGACGAAATTTTTTTTTGGACGTGATGACTATTCAATTGATCACATTATTCGTAACCAAGAACTGCGAGCAATCGGAGGTAAAAGTTTAGGGATTAATCATGGGCTTCCGTTGAACACGTATGCAAGTCAGTGGCGGGAGGTAGACTTTGATATCTACTATGCTTATGGGCGACACCTCTACGAGCATTTTTATAAACTCACTTGGGCTTCAAATGTTCACGTCAAGCCTGTTGGCACATTCAGAATGACTCCCAAGCATAGGTCGCGATTGGAAGTTAATCGCCCACGAGACATTGGTTTTTTCCCTATTGTTCTTAAAACATTTGACCAAACTATGGAGGAGGCCTTTAAGGTCGCAAACCATTTTTCTGACAGAAAATTTTACATCAAAATGAAGAGTGGGCGCAATCGTCAAGATATAGAGCGGTTTCGAGAAAAGATGAGTGATGCGCCATTGAACGTTATCGCGTATACTCATCCTGATCCATACGAACTTTTGCTCAACATCTCGTATGGAATTTGTTTTTCCACGTTGGTGGCTGAGGCGCTTCAGTTCAAAGTTAAGACGTTTAATCTCGATATGGATCCAACACTGGAGCATCAATACTATCGGAATTTTTACAATTTGACGGTTCCAGATGGTGAAACCATCATAAGAAGGATTGAGGCTATTACA
>MDTD01041931.1_pt1 | contig 10447 bp, 12 predicted proteins | sample 811221 | NCBI WGS metagenome assembly MDTD01 (sample SAMN05326646, study PRJNA326480) | marine metagenome | isolation source: seawater | place: Pacific Ocean: South West | collected 2011
TAGATCTAGGTCCAGGTGGGGGGGGGAACGGAGGAAAATTGATTTACGAAGGACCACCGGAAATGATAAAAAATGCTGTTGATTCAGCTACAGCAAAATATATTATAAAAAAGCTTGATTCCTAACAGAAAGGAATCAAAAAAAACATTTATAAGTGAGGTGTTATTCAAGAATATAAGGTATTTCTATTTCTTAGTCTTCCTCGTCTACCTCAATCATAGTAAAGGGGACCTTAATTATTGCTTGATAATCTTCACCAGCTTCTAACATATCTTCATCATCCTCTTCGTAATACCAGTTAATAGCCACCTCATTTCCAGCTTTGTGAATAGATTCAAGTTTTTTAAAGAGATCAAGGATACACTTAGAGGATGATGTGTTGAAATATTCTAGTTGAATTTCTACTTTTGTGGAAGACTTTGGACCTTTAGAGTAATGATCTAAAGACTCAACAATAGGTTTATAAAACTCAATACTGTTTTCAGGTATTGATCTTCCTTTTAACTCCATTAAACCTTTTTCAGCATCAAAAAATACAGTTGGCGTTTTTGAAGTACCTTCTATAGAAATCTTTCCCATTTTGCAATCAATTTTTTTGAGGAATTTTTATGTGTAAACTAAAAAATGAATATTGATCATCAATATCCATAAAGTCATAAACTAGCTTCTGTCTACTTTTACGAGCAATATCTATTATACCAAGACCACCTCCACCTTTATCGGTTCTTTCCTCGTTATTTAAAACTTCTTTGTATAACATTTTTAAGCCATCTTTATCTAGAATATTTACTTGATCAATTCTTGATTTCAAGTCCGTAACCCTATCAGCTAATATGTAATTACCGGTAACAATATTGTATGAGGATTCATTTCGACCAATCATAAATATTGCAGCACTTTCTTCTTTAAAACCAGTTCTTTTCATCTCATCTCTATGATGATACAGATTCTGTAGGCATTCTACCAAAACATTATATACCTTACGCTTAATCTTGCTCTCCTCTCCTAAATTATCCAACTTAGTTTCCATGATTTGAAGCATCGAGGTTAACATCTCGGAAGTCACGTCACCCTTAAACGAAAGCATAATATCATTACTTTCCATCTTTTTGTAAAAGTCATATATGTTTAGGTCTCCAAATGACATAAAAAACAAAACTAGAGTTTTTAATTTAATTAAAACAATTTTCGTGCATTATAACGAAACAATAAGGTTTTAGTTTCAAAACAAACTCCTTATTTTAGACTCAATAAACCTGTGTAAAAGTTTAAATTTTTCAACTGTTATTGACGATGAAAAATAATCATTTTTTATCTTTAGTGAATGGGAAAGGAATGGTATGAAAGTTGGTTTGACACAAAATACTATCACATTCTATACAAAAACAGAGATTTTAAAGAAGCTGAAAGGTTTATTTCAAATTTAATTGATTTTTTAAAACCAAAAAAAAACTCAAAATTTGTCGATGTTGCTTGCGGTAAAGGACGTCATTCGTTGTTTATTCATAAGCAAGGTTTTGATGTGACCGGTTATGATCTTTCGGAGAGGAGTATCATTGAAGCGAGTAAAAATTCAAAAAATGGTTTGAAATTTTATACACATGATATGCGTCAAATATTTAGAACAAACTATTTCGATTTTGCATTAAATTTGTTTACAAGTTTTGGTTACTTTAAAAATGCTAGAGACGAATTAAACGCAATGAAAGCCACAGCAGGCAATTTAAAAAAAAATGGAACCCTAGTAATTGACTTCTTAAATAGTAAAAAAGTTATAGCTGATATAGTGCCTCAAGAATCAAAAATAATTGATGGGATTAATTTTAAAATTTCAAAGAAAATTATCGATAATCAGATTGTTAAAGAAATAAATTTCAAAGACAAAGGAGAAATATTTACTTTCCAAGAATCTGTAAAACTATTGACTATAGCAGATTTCAAATCATATCTGCATGAAGTTGGTTTAAAAATAATCCATACTTTTGGAAATTATAATCTAGAAGAATTTCAAGAAAATTCCGATAGATTAATTATTATTGCAAAGAAAATTGAATAGTGTTATTACTGAAATATTGCTTTTTGTAATTACCTTTTTAGCTGGTTCAACTTTTTTGTTTTTAAATATAAAAAATGATCGTTCACTGAAAATTCTTCTTTCCTTTTCCGGAGCTTTTTTGTTCGGATTAACAATTTTACATTTTTTACCCGATTTATTTCTCGACTATACTCCTGCCTATGGCCTATTTGTTTTAATTGGGTTTTCTATTCAATTGATATTAGAGTTTTTAACACAAGGTATTGATCATGGACATTATCATAAAGACAACATCAACAAAATAAGGCTACCTGCCTTAATTGGCTTATTTCTGCACGCTTTATTTGAAGCTACACCATTGTCATCAGAACATCAGCATGTTAGTAATGATAATAATTTCCACGAATCCTTTTTTCTGGGTCTAATTTTACATAAGCTGCCTGTTGCAATAGTGTTTGGAAGTATGCTTAAGCATTACTTAGGACGGACCACAAAATCATTTTTAATCATCGGAGTATTTGCTTTCATGGCACCGCTTGGACTAATATTATCAGATTCAATACCTATATTTAATGAATATCAGCATTATTTTATAGCTATTGTAATTGGAATATTTTTAAACATTTCTACCACAATACTCTTTGAAATAAGCGAGAATCATAAATTCAACCTAGTTAAATTTGTTTCAATTGTCGTCGGATTTTCAATTGCCGGATCATTCTCTCTAATATGAACAGTTTAAAATTAGAACACTATTGATTATCCATCGAAAAAAGGAAATCCTCAACAATTAATTTTAGATTTTTCAGTACGCTATCGCTTTTCACCAAATAATAAGGAGTTCCCTCAGATTGCACAGTTGCGATTACTTCGATATCCCTTTGAGCAGATACTACTATAGTTTTTGTATTTGTTGACTTTCTTTTTATTTCTTTTATTAAATCCAACCCATTTATATCGGGAAGATTTAAATCTACAATTGCTATACTTGGACATTCATCAATTTTATCCATTAATTCACTTCCTGTTTTAAAATGAGTTATTTCAAGATTTTCGACTTTACTCAACGCGAGCCTTAGTAAAAAACCTTCAGTCAGATTATCTTCTATTAAAAATACCTTATGTTTCATGCTAAATTTGATAATTACCTTCTATATATTTTTCCAACTCTTTGTATTCAACAGATAAAGAATAAGCCAAAGAACTCGCAGTCATCTTATTACCATTTTTTAAATCACTATTTAAGGTTTTACAAATATCATAAAGAGTCTTTGCACCTATCGTCCCGGACAAACCTTTTAGCGTATGAGCTTTAAATTGAACTTCCTCCCACTCTAAATTACAAACTGCACTAGTTATATCCTCTGATAATTCCTTTGCATCTTTTAAAAAAGAATTAAAAAGCTCTAATAAAACACCATTATCTCCATTTGCAAGCTCTAAAATCATATCTATTGTTTCTTTGTTCAAACGTTGCATTATGTCAATTTTATATCTCTGTTACGGCAATTTATTCAAAAAGTTAAATCAATATAAGCCTGAAATATTTAGAATTTGGCAAAACTTAATCTTATTTAAATTACATCAATTTTGGTTTCGAAAGGGTCTAAATTTTTAATTTAGAAAAAAACTGTTTTTTATCCATTTGCTTGAAATCACCGGGTTTCAAATCACCTAGGTCGAGTAATTCAATATGTGTCCTAATTAACCTTAAAGTTGGAAAACCGACCTTTGCTGTCATTTTTCTTACCTGTCTATTTTTTCCTTCTTGAACTGAAATTCTCAACCAAGATGTGTGTTTTTTTTCAATTTCTAAAGGCGGTATATTTTTGGGAGGAAATCCTTTTTTCACTCTAGCGGGAAGTGTATTATATTTTTTTTTATTTATAAAAATACCAACTCCACGTTCTAACTCTTTTAATGCTTTTTTATGAATTTGACCATTTACTAGTGCCCAATAGGTTCTCCAATGTCCATTTTTAGGATTAAGCAATAATGAATTAATCGACTTGTCATTTGATAAAATTAATAAACCTTCTGAATCTTCATCGAGTCTTCCAACTGGGTAAATATCTTTTGGGAAATCAAAATAGTCTCCAAGGGTTTTTTTTTCATGCTCCTTTGAGAACTGACTTAAGCATCCCTTTGGTTTATAAATTATAAAATAACTATTTCCTCTTGACATCTATTTAACTAAAATTTCAACTCTTCGATTAAACTGCATTTCATGCTCTAATTTAGTATTTGAATAAATCATTCTAGTGTTACCAAATCCAACACTCGTTAATCGATCTGATTTGATTCCTTTTTTTACTAAATAATTCATAACAGCTTTTGATCTTGCCTCAGATAACTCCTGATTTTTTTTTGTGTTTCGTTTTCGTGGACTATTTACATGACCCTGAATTTCAATTTTCAAATGATCGTTCTTTATCATAACATTGTATAATCGATTTAAATCCTGATAGCTAATCGGTCTAAACCTAGCTTCACCACCAACAAATAAAATTCTTTTCAACCTTATCCTATCTCCGGATTTAAGCTCTTTTTCATACCAGGATTCATGTAAACTAGATTTTTTCTTATGTTTCAAAATTTTTAATTTCGAGGGTCCTATAACCTCTATAAAAATGGGTTTTTGAAGTGATATTTTAGAGTGTCTCGCAACACATGACCTACAAAAGCACATTCCTCTGTTTATCATTTTATCACTAGGAATAACTAAACCATTAGAATCTATCTCTAATGTATTTAAACCATTACAACTATCGAAATATAAATTAACACTCTCAAAGCCACTAACAAAACTAAACGAATCAAATGTAGAATCTTCTTTGACCTTAAAGTATTCAATTTCAGAGGTTGAAATAAAATTTCTTAGGCTATCAATCGTTATAACTCTAATATTATCACAAAGAATTTGAGAAAACATTACCAGTTTAAAAAAAAATAAGAATGAAAAAACGGTTAATCTCATTCTACAGCTAAAATTACAATTTCTACTCTTCGATTTTGGGTAGCTTGATAGGCGTTCTTTGGGGAAGGATATCTCATTTGAAAATTTGACATTCCCTTAGCATCTACCCTATTATCATCCACTCCATTTTTAACTAAAAATTCTTTTATAGCCTGAGCTCTTTGATCAGATAAAGACTGATAAAATGACGGTTTGATTTTTGCCGGACCATTAACATGACCTCTAACCTGGACTTTCAACACATCATGCTTCTTTAAAAATAATTCTAGTTTTTTTAGTTCAGGAATAGATTTAGGTAAATAACTAGGTGTTTTAGGAATAAAAAATATATCCTTTAATTGATAAACCATTCCTACTTCAATCTCCTCAAGAGAGATACTATCAATAGAAAACTGAATTGGATTTAAAGTATCAAAATCATTGAAGCTTAAGGTAAGTTGAAAAGGCTTGTTGCGAGATAGGACTTTGATTAAGTATAACTCTCCTTGTTTTAATTTTAATGATTCTTTTTGATCAATTTCTATTTTAGATAAGCATGATGGACAAGAACAAATACCATCCTCCAAAACCTTTTGCCATAGCTCGCTTGTAACTAAAACAGATTTTTTTAAAATACTTCTTAATGGAATAACTGCTCCAGATTTAATTTTTTGACAATTCGTAAACGGATAAATCTGATATTCAAATAAACTATCTTGATTTTCAAAAGCACCGATAACATCTAAAGCATTACCTTTTGCTCTAAACTTATACCATGATTCTTTATTTGATTTTTGAACATTAACAGTTTGTTTTCTTAAATACTCTACGGAACCACATCCTGATTGTCCAAACAATAAGGATGAAAAAAAAATTAAAAATGATAGCAGATAAGATTTCATTTCATAAGTTACAACATAGGCTTGAAAACACCTCATATAACGCTAATATATATTTTTGTTACAATTGCCCAAGCTATTAAATGAGCCCACCCAAGAAAATAATATCTCTTTACAAGCAGAATACCAAAAATCATTTTCTAACTTAACTTGATAAACTTTTAAAGTGGAACTTTAATCCAACCAACAAGAACTTAAAAAACATGATTATCTGGTACTCAATTTAATAGCTTGACCTACAATATGGAAATTACCATCACTTGAAAAAGCCCAAAGCCTACCTTTTAAGTCTACTCCAAAAGAATCTCCCTCCTTGACGAATATCCAATCAAATCCAGTTTTATCGCTATCTTTTTTGATTCCAACAGGAGTATATCTATTATTAATTTCTTCATAAACCTTACCATCAGCATCTATATAATACATTTTTTTATCGATAGCTAAGAAAACTCGATAAACATATTTAGGCCTTTTTCTTTTGTTCCTAGTATGTTTTATGGAATCCACAGCCTCATTACCAGGGGAAATAATTGTATCCGTCATTAGTGTTTTAGCATTATTCCATCCCTTTGCAAGGGCTGAAATACGGGTGTTTTTTGGAATACTACTTTGATTTTTTTTGTCAGAAATAACGCTCTCAAGAGCTGCTATCGCCTCTCCAATTGACGCACCCATTTTGAATAAAATAAAACCTGCAAACTCATCTGCTTTAATTTCCTCCTCAATACTTGGGATTCCACCCTCTAATTCGTGATTAGACAAATGATGTCCTATTTGTCTAGCTAAAACAGAAATACCATTCCAATTTTTTTTTGTTTGAATATTTTCCATAAAATCAGGATTGTATTCCAAAATTCTCTCATTATCTTCAATGTAAGCGCGGACTTTGTCAACATCACCAGGTAAAATGATAAAATTTTGCGAAAGACCTGTCTCTTTTACTATATTAACCACAGTTTTATAGGCAGCTATATCTTCAGACAAATTTGTCTGAAAATTTAATAAGGTAGCAGATGAACTTTTTGTATCAGGCGAATTCTCAACTTTACTAACCCCCTTTTTTTCAACGCAGGAAAAACCTACAATAGAAAGGAAAATAAAAAAGACTTTAAAATTTTTAGTCACCCTTTAAAATTAAAAATTCTTATTAAAACTACAGACTTAAAAATTTATAATTATTTACATTAAAATCAATCTCTTTTACTAAATCATTTCTTTCCAATTTAATTTTATTTTTTTTTTGATAAATCACATCGAAATCATCAATTCGAATTGAATCTCCTTTACTCAAATAAAAAATTTCATTCCTATATTTCAATTGAACGTGAGTATTTAATTTTAAGATTTGAATACTACTTTTGTTTGGTAAAAAAGAAACTAAAACACATATAAATATCGAAATAGAATAACATTCTCTTTTTTTGGTTATAAAAGACAATAAAATCGAAAAACAAACTACTAGTATTGTACTATTAACAAAAAAGGACAAGGAAACATGAAGATATTCCGTAATTAAATTTAGAATCTTATTCACTCCTAAAAACAAATAATCAAGAGTTATAAAAATCTTCTCGGAAAAAAATTGATTAAATGAGAAGATTAGCAGAGTTAATCCTAAGTACATTCCAATTGTTATTATTGGTACAACCAATAAACTTGCCCATATACTAGTGAAATTGATAACTCCAAAGTGATACGAAATTATAGGTGCTGTAAACAAAAAAGCTGCTCCATTTACAAGTGCAACTCTCCAAAGAACTCTCAAGTATTTAATTTTCACCCAGTTATCACAACCAGAGTACTGCATCATCAAAACAATACCTATTACTGCTGAGTAACTTAGTTGAAATCCAACATCTTGAATTAAATCAGGGTCATAAAACAAAATCAGAACAGCACTTGAAAAAACTACATTTAGGGTACTCACCGATTTTTGATATGATTTACCAAAGTGTATAATGATAAACATAAGAACCGCTCTAATTACAGAGGGAGACAGTCCGGTTATAAAAGCATATAAAATTAATAGAAAAGAAATACAGTAAAACACAATTTTCTCAGGTAGCCGAAAGAGTCTAGAAAATAAAATGCACAGTGTAACGTAAAGTATACCAACATGCAATCCTGAAATAGCTAGTACATGAATAACACCACTATCTCTAAATAGTTCATGTCCCGTTTTATCTAAAAATGATTTATCACCCGTGAACAATGCTATAGAAAGCCCTTTAGTTGAACTCGTTACTTTTGAAAATGTTTGTAAATAAGTTATTATGGATTGTCTAAATTTTGATGCTAAAAAAACAATACTCAAACTATCTCTAAATAATACTTTAGGAGGTACATTAGGATAAGCAAGTGAATCTACTCCAATTTTTTTTAAATAGTCTGCATAAACAAAACCTTCAAGAGTTTTTGGCGAAGGTAGAGGTCTAAATCCATCGTTATATTCTACTATATCATTGGGAAAGTAAATGTTCTCAAGAGTTCCTTTTGTTTTTAAAGTAAACAGAGCTTTTTCCTTACCATTTCCAATAAAAACAGTTTTTTTTTGGTTTGCTTTAATTATTCGCTCTATCTTATAGTGTCCAGAAGGAATTAAAAAAACTGGTTTAAATTTTATTCTAATGCAACAAATTAGAACAATAGAAAATAGTATTACACAGCTTTTAAAAGATCTTACTATGAGAATTAATAAAACAAAAAATATAGAGAAAATCAGAATAGAATTCACAAAACTGAGTTGCATTAAAGAGAGATAACACATTATGAAAAGTATTAAAATCCTTAAAGCCGGCAATTGTCTTATCTCCAATTATTCCTCTTTGAAAAAGAGAAGTGCGCGTTGGTTAACGATAAAAACTTTTGTGTAATAATATTTTAGGATATCTACGTAACTATAATTCTGTTTTGCCATTTCAATACCTCCCTCCTGACATAATCCAACTCCATGACCAAAACCTTTTCCAAATAATATTACATCTGAACCCTGTTGCTCTACCGAAAAATAAGTGGATTTTAAGTTCAACGCACTTCTCAATTTAGTTAATTGGGTAGAAAGTAAATTTTTATTAGGAAACCTGGCAGTATCTTGACAAAAAGTAACTAATGATTGAAATTCTGATGAATCAATTGGTCTATTTTTACTAAAAACGGATATAAATTCTTTTTTTGCTAACTTTTTTTCCCAGTTAGAGTGCGGTGAAAAATGACAAAAAGAATCTTTAACAGATCGCAGATAACTTACAGGAGTTAACCAGACGTCTTCAGAGTTACAAGTTTGCCCACCACAATTAGAGTGAAATGTCGTATTTATAAGCTCCAAATCGTGGTCGACCACAACAAGTCCACTGGTCGCTGCAGTTGCCTTTATTATGTCATTTTTTTGACATTTACTATGATAGACCTGACAGTGCACCTTGTCACATAAGTGAAAACCATCATTTATGTGCCTATTTATATTTTTTAGTGCATAAGTTCTACAAAGAATAGCTTGTAATTTATAATACTCAATAGGTAAATTATATCCAGCTTCCCCTTCTACAACTCCTGCGACATAGCGATCCAAATCAACTTCATTAGTCAACCTAATATCGTTATCATTAATTTCAATATGTAGGTGATCATCATATTTAATTGATTTACCTGCAAAGGAGACCTCAAAATGATTAACATAATCATTACCTGTAATATCTAAAGTATCTATTTTAAACCTTATTGAATCTCCAAAACTTAAGTATTGTCCTTCTTGAATAAATACTTGAGCTCCTTTAGGAAGGATATAAACCTTATTTCCTTGTTTGAGAGTATAATTCCCACGTATAACCTTTATTGAGCAGTTTCTTAAATTCTCGCCACCTAGGATGGAGACGTAGATATTTTTTGAAAAACTAAGGGATAAAAACGAAAAAAAAACTAGAGTAAAAGCAATTAACCTATGATCTAGAAAAATACCCATATTTACCGTATGTCATTTATTATAAGCTCAGCAGCTCTTTTACTAGCACCTTCTTCCCCCAAAGCAGCAATCAACTCATTATAATTATCTTCAATTTTTTTGAAACTGTCATATGAATTAAACTTTGAGAGCTCTCTTACTATAAGCTCTGGGGTCATCTCCTCTTGTATTAACTCTTTAACTATTTCCTTATCCATAATTAAATTTGCTAAACCCAAATATTTCACCTTTACAAATCTCCTTGCTGCAGCAACAACCAAAGCAGGACCATGATAGCAGATTACTTGAGGAACTTTAAAAATTGCAGCTTCCAATGTTGCCGTTCCACTTGTTACAATGGCCCTTTGGGCTGAATTGAGCAACTTATAAGTTTCTCCAACAACAAACTTTGCATTTAAATCGTCAATTAAACTTTTATAAAAATCGATAGTAAAATCAGGAGTAGCTGCAATGTAAATATCATAATCTTGCTGCATTAATTTTCCCGCTTTTGCCATAGTTGGAAGCATTCTCTCTAATTCCATTTTTCTACTTCCAGGAAGAACAGCTAAAATTGGCTTTTCTGTCTCAATTTTAGAAGCAGTTTTTTTAAACTCTGA
>MDTD01168103.1_pt1 | contig 10446 bp, 9 predicted proteins | sample 811221 | NCBI WGS metagenome assembly MDTD01 (sample SAMN05326646, study PRJNA326480) | marine metagenome | isolation source: seawater | place: Pacific Ocean: South West | collected 2011
AATTTCGGAAAGAATAGCTTCGTCGGGGTGGGCCACCGGGCGTTTATGCCGTCAGGCGATACCAAGTCAGATATGACGCTCCAAGGTATCACGATGGAACGCTTGGAAGATCGGAGGGCCTTGCTCAGTAGCTTCGATGGCTTGCGGCGTCATTTTGATGCAAGTGGGATGATGGAGGGTTTAGACGCCTTTCAGGAGGAGGCATTTGATCTTCTCACCTCCAGTCGTCTCCTTGAAGCCCTTGACCTCAGCAACGAAGATCCAAAAGTTCGGGAGCGCTACGGCAAAGGAACCAGCAAGGTGCAGGGCGACGCCGCTCCGCGCATGAATGAACAGTTTCTTGTCGCCCGGCGCCTCGTAGAAGCGGGCGCTCGAGTAGTGACGGTGAGTTACAGCTTCTGGGATTGGCACGGGAATAATTTCTCCCGCGCGAAGGACAACTTCCCAGATTTTGACAAGGCTCTCACGGCGCTGGTTGAGGATCTGCATGAACGTGGAATGGCTGAGGATACGACGGTGATCGCGTGGGGTGAATTTGGGCGCACTCCTACCATTAACGACAAGGGAGGGCGCGACCACTGGCCACGGGTGGCGAATGCCTTGCTTGCATGTGGAGGCATGAATACCGGACAGGTGATCGGGACGACAGACCGCCTGGGTGGAGAGGCCGATGAGCGGCCTGTGCACTTTCAGGAGGTATTTGCAACCCTGTATCACAACATGGGGATCGATATTAACAAGGTGACCTTGCCCGATTTGAGTGGTCGGCCCCAGTTTCTCGTGGATACAGAGCACCAGCCGCTTCCGGAGGTTATTTGAGAGCGACGGCGCCGAACACGGCGAGTGCCAAGGTATCCGCTCCTGAGGTGAAGAGCGTTCTCAGCGGGAAGACGGAAAGGGCGGAAGGATGCCGGCTTTAGAAGAGTTGGGCGCCGAGAGCTTCATTGCTGGCGTTGATGTCGTCGATTCCTGACTGCACTGCAGCTTCGCAGTCCTGGGTGAGGCCGGAGATGGTCTGGCGGGCTTTCGATCGAAAGGCTTCAAGACGCTCACGGAGGTCGATTGGATTGCCGAGCTGGACGATGCAGCGCCGCTTACCCGCCGGGGGAAAGGTCAGGGAATGAACGTCTTCTCGAAGCCGGGCGACCGTTTCGGCAACTCGGTCAAGCGTCGGATTGGAGGCCATGTATCCTCCCTGATATCCGAGAATCCGAAGGGCAAGAATGGCCTCATCAGCCCAGAGCGCGGCGGCGGGATGGTCTACCTCCCGGGCGGGGTCGATGCGAATGCCATGGATGGTTGCTCTGATTCTCCGAACGCGGTCCGTGAGACTGGATCCGGGCTTGCTCTTGATATCAATTTTCTCCTCGAGGGAGGTGATTATCTGCTCGGCTGCGTTGTGTATTTGTTCGTCCACGGTGGCGGTTTGCTTGCTGGAGCTGTAGCCGCGTTGTCGCAGAAATCGTTCAAGAGCAGTGGTGCTTATCCTCAGAAGTTCAAGACCGAATTCGACCTTGGAATCGAGTTTCGTTTCGAACCGGCGGGCGAGTTCGTCCAAGGAGCTCCTTAGTTGCTCCCGAACGTCCTCAACGTAGGTAAACTTCATGGAGACCGGGACGGCGTAGACTGGATGGTTCTCGCCCAGTTTCTTCTGAGCGCTGAGGGCGATGTAGGAGGCGCCTTCTGCAAACGGTGCGACTTGATCGTTACAGAAATAGACATTTCCTTCTGGAAAGACGATGAGGGGGTGCTTGCCTCGAACGAGAACTTCGGTTGCGCACTTCATGGATTTTCGGTCGCTTCCTTCCCTGTCGACGCTGAAGGCACCAGTACGTTGCATGATCCACGCTTGGACCCGGCTGCGTGCGAAGACATCGTAGGCCGCCATGAATGAAGGCTGTAGCCCGAGACGGCGAGTTACCTCTGACATGACCTGAGGGTCGCTGTGGGTCGAGTGATTGGGGAGAAGCAAAATGTTCGCATCTCTTCCGCAGGATTCTTGGAATATCTCCTTGCCGCGGATCTCCAATTCCTGGATGAGGTGACGTTTGCTGGGAAGGGCGAATTTTCCGATAACCCACTGAGAGAGCGAGATCAGGAAAGGATTAGGCTTGGGAGGAACAAAGCGATAGGGGAGATCTTTAAATTCCAACATCCTGCACACTATTTTACGTGTTCAGGGCATAAGGACAAGAAAACCCTGAAGGAGCTGCGACTTGAACAGAACGGTGATTTGAGGTGGCATAGAGGCGTGCAGGTAAACTGGATTCTTCGCCCGGCTCGCAGGGAAGATGGTCCCGGGCTGGTTCGTCTTGTCGACGAGGTCTACCAAGAGTATGGAGATGAGGCGGATGTGGAAGGATACGACCGAGATCTTCTTGATGTGGACGCTGCTTACCGCGCGGAGGGTGGAGAGTTCGTTGTGCTGGAGGAGCAGGGTGAGATCGTGGGAGCACACGCGACTCAGCCCCTTGATCGGGAGCAGGGTTTGCTGACCTTTCGAAGGCTCTACCTCCCGGAAAGCATGCGAGGAACCGGAGCTGGAAAGGTTTTGATGGACTGGGCTATCGAGTGGAGTCGGAAACATAATTTCACTAGGGTTGAGTTCTGGTCCGATACGAGGTTCGCAAGGGCGCACCGCTTTTTTGAAGGTTACGGATTTGTGCGAGGCGGGACTCGAGAGGTGATTGAAGGAAAGCTCACTTTTTCTGAATTTCATTACGGGATGGACCTGTAAGGATATGAGAATGCACTCCTACCGAGGCTCTTCTTGGGCAACAACTATCCATGCGACGGTGGTGAGTATGGTGCTGAGTTGTTCCATGATTTCCGTTTCTGCAGAGAAGGGTGGCAGTGCTGGAGACCTGTTATCCGTCTTGTTGCCTGACGCCGGCCGCGTTGCCGATTTACAGGAGATGGTCAGGCATCTCGGTGCTGAGACATACCGTATTCGGGCAAATGCGTCCAAGGAGCTGCTTGACGCACCGGTAATCCCCAAAGTCGTCATGAAGGAAGCTCTCGCAAGTAGAAACCCGGAGATTCGAGAACGAATGAAAGGGATCATGAAGGATGGGGCCTACAAGAATTCCGGTCGCATGTTCGCGAAAGCTCTCAGGACTGTTTGTGACAGCAAGGAGAAGGGGCTCCTGAGACGGCTAGAGGCTGTTATTGAATCAGGTGTTTTTCTTGAGGATCTAAGTCTCGCGACCAGAGCAGCTCGTTTGACGGTCCAGCAAGAAGATCTCCCTCTGGTGGAGCAGATGGCCAGGCATGCGGATCCGCAAAGACGGGCGATTGCGGTGGCTGCCGCTGCTGGAATTGGAGCGCCTGCGTTAACAGTGTTAGGTAGTCTCGGACGGGATGAAGACCCGGGCGTGCGTCTTGAAGCAGCGGTTGAGATGGGAAACCTCAAGAACCGGCGGGGTCTCAGGATTCTGGAAGGGTTTCTCCTTTCGGACGATGCTTCAAAGCGAGTCCGGGCGACGCAATCCCTGCGGACATTGACAGGTCGTGAATTCGGGTATGAGCCACTTGCTGATTTGGACAGTCGCAAGGACCCGGCACAGCGCTGGAAAAGGTTTTTAGACTCACCATTTGAGATCACCGGGGAGGTAAAGACTGATCCGTTGGTTTACCTGTTCAACGGAATAGACCTCACAGGTTGGGCACCTTTTCGTCGGGGGAGAAAAATGGGGAAGGGTGAAGATTCGTGGTTGGTTGAGGACGGAGTTCTGATCTGTCCAGGGGAGGGTCCGGGCGATCTTCGCACCATTGGAGTCTATGAGAATTACCTTCTTGAAGTTTCCTACCGTGCGGAACAACCGAGGGCTGACAGTGGCGTGGGTGTCATGATGCAACCCGGTGGAAAACGGATCGATGGAGGAGATTACCTCGAGGTCCAGCTACTCCCGGGTCGCACAGGCGATTTGTATCGCATCGGGGACTTTCGTGCAGAAGCCGGGGGCAAGAGGATAGGGTTTTCCCACCGGAGAAAGGTCGACTGGCCGGAGCGACTGAACGAATGGCACGATCTCCGTCTCGAGGTGAGAAATGGAGAAATCAAGGTCTTCCTGGAAGATGTCCTTGTTAACGAGGCCCGCGGTCCAAAGGGAGCTGGTAGAATTCTTCTCCGAGAGGAGAATTCGAGGTTCGAGTTTCGAAGGATCGTGCTGCGGCCGCTCTAGCGCTCTCGACAGGCGACATGCTGACTTGGCAACAACCACCTTGGGAGGCCGCGGAGGTTGCCTTCGAATCTTTATAAGCCTTGGTAATTGTGAATAACTCGTTCAAGTATTTTAGGATTTCCATATTTTCCCAACTCCTTGATTGCATTGCGTGAAGTCAACTGGCCAACTAACGACCATGTCCAGCACGAAGAATGTCCTCGCAGAAGGGATTGAGATAACCGGGACCATCAAGTTTCAAAATGACATGATCATCGACGGTAAAGTGGATGGAGAGATAAAATCGGATCAAGGATCTCTAACGATCGGGGAGAATGCCCGGATCAAGGGGGATATCAAGACCGGAGAGGTGAAGCTGTTCGGGAGAGTAAAAGGCGCGATTCGTGCGGAGAGATGTGAACTGAAAGCGAACTCCAAGCTCGATGGCGATATTACCACTGGAAGTCTGAAGATGGACGAAGGAGCTACCTTGTCCGGAAAGATGAAAACCGGAGGGTGAATGGCGTCTGCTCGGCGGCGATAGTGGTGAGAGGGAACCGTCAATTGTCTCCGCTTCGAACGGTGCGCAGGTAGTTGACGAGCTTGCTTATTCGCTGGCTGACATCCTGTTCTTCCAGCAATGACTGTCTGATGACGGGATCTTGGACGAATTGTTGGGACACAGCATCGGCCATGACCTCCGGTTCTGGAGCCCGGTCCAAAATCTTTCTGACCTCGGAAGCAAGCTCGTCTGGCAGGCCTAAAAGAACGGCTTCAACGGCCTCGCGGAGCTTCCTGGTCCTCTCGCTGCTCGCCGATTCTTCGACCGGGGTAGATCTGACCGGTTGGACGCGAGCATAGGGATAGGGCTTCTCATCCAACCATTCAACAAACCGTATTCGGCAGAGTCCGTGAAGTAAGAGGTTGGAACGGCCTTCATGATCTTCGCGGGAGGCACGGATCAAACCCGCAGTTCCTACGGGGGCTGTGCAAGATTCGAGGTTTTTGGTTTCTGCAGAGGTCAAGGTTCCGACACAAAACACACAGCTTCCTTCGATCGCCTCAGTAAGCATCTGACGATATCGAGGTTCAAAGATGTGCAAAGGAAGGGCCCCATGAGGGAACAGCGTGCAATCAGCAAGAAGGAGTGCCCCTAAAGTGTCAGGAATTTGTATCGGATCCACAGGAAAAGTCTGATCAGGATAAAACCCCGCCTGCATGCGAGGAATTTGAAGGTATTACCAGGGCTACTTTTGCCAGCAATCGGAGCGATGCAACTGTTTTGCTCTCCGGTGGTTTCCGAATAAGAAGTGAGTTGCATGAGAGCCCTTAATTTGATCACTGATTTTATGACGAGAGTCGCACTACGGATTTTTCACCTTCTGGCGGTGATGGGCATGATTGGGCTCCCAGGTGGGATCGTGGCGCAGACTTTGAGAGAGATGTTGACCGAATGGGACCCTGCGTGGCCTCAGCGCGCTGGGATCACAGCCGTTGGTTATTCGCAGGAACAGAACTACGCGTTGGATAATTTTACGATCGATCTGCCTATCGAAGTTGACCCAACCCTGCTCCTTTCGGAGATTGAGAATGAAGTGTCTCAATGGGGAGCCAAGGCGGACTTCTGGATTCTCCCTTTTCTGAATGTTCATGCCATGGTTGGAGTGGTGGATGGGCAGACTGGTGTGGGGCTGACGCCTGCAGCAGTAGAGCTGATTGGCACTGATCAGATCGCTGTCAATTACGACGGCACGGTGTATGCCGGTGGGTCAACTTTCGCCTATGGCCAGGACTGGTGGTTCTGTTCCGTTACCGGGATCTATGCCTACACCGACGTGAAAGGGGAAATAGAGTCTATCCCAAGCTGGATGATCATGCCAAAGTTCGGTGTGCGGCATGAGGCTTTAGAGCTTTGGTGCGGAGCTACTTACCAGCGTGTTGCAGAGCGCCAATCCGGGGCTTTTGACCTCGATGGTCTCGTCCTGAATTATGATCTAGAGCTCGAGGCTGAAGAAGAATGGAATACCCAGATTGGATTCCGCTACAGATTTTCGGATAATGTGCTGCTGACCCTTGAAGCCGGATTTGGTAACCGGAAGTCCATGACCGGCCATCTTGAATGGAGGTTTTAGGCTTTTTCCGTGGCTGGGGAGCTCAGTCCGTGCGCTCTCTGATAAGGTGATTGGGAAAATCAGTGACCCGTTCGCAGGCTAGTTGTTCCATAACCTGTTGAAGCTGTCGCTTGATCATGGAGATGGTGTGATCTCCGCCTGAACGGCCGAGTGCGCCAACGCCATACATGAAGGAACGCCCGAGAAAGGTGAAGCGAGCGCCACTCGCGAGAGAGCAGGCAATATCCGGTCCCCCTCGCAAACCACTATCAATCATGACGGTGAGTTTATCCCCATAGGATTCCGCGAGCGAAGGAATAGGCCGTATTGTCGACTGTCCTGCATCAAGTTGTCGCCCACCGTGATTTGAAGCGATAATTCCATCCGCTCCGAGCCGATGAACCTTTTCACAGTCCTCTTCATTGACGATACCCTTGACCACAAGCTTTCCTTTCCATCGGTCCCGAATCGCCTTGATCCGGTCCTCGTTCAGTCTGCCCGAAAAGGTCTTGTTCATAAACAGACCAAGATGCTTCATACTGAGACCCTTTGGGATGTAGGGAGTCATCGTCTTGAATTTAGGCACTCCTGCGACCAGCTGTGAAAAAGACCAGGTGGGGTGTAGCATCATCTGGATGATATTTCTCGGGGTCATCCGGGGAGGAATGGAGAGGCCATTGCGGATTTCCTTGGGTCTGTACCCAAAGGTCGGCGTGTCCGCCAGAATAACGAGAACAGGGCAGCCCGCGGCGCTGGCCCTTCCGAGGATCTTATCTCTCAGCTGGTCTTCAGCCGGATGGTAGAGCTGAAACCAAGCGTTACCCCCGGTGATTTCAGAGACTTCCTCGATGCTCGCAGTACTAACCGTACTGAGAATAAATGGGATATTATGTTCTGTTGCGGCCTTGGCGAGGATTTCGGTGGAGCGAGGCCACATCAAACCTTGTAGGCCGATAGGAGCGATGCCGAAAGGCGCGTCATAGGTATGACCAAAGAGCTCGGTTCGAAGATCAGATCCTGCGTAGTCTCGGATGTAGTAGGGTTGCAGACGAATATCACGAATCTCACTGGTGTTGCGTTGCAGATTGATATTGGAATTACAGCCACCCTCAAGATAGTCGAACGCGAACCCAGGCATGCGGCGCCGGGCCTTGTCCCGAAGATGTTCGATGGAGGGGTGTCTTGAATTAATGGGCATAGGACGCAGCTTAGCTGTTAAAGGAGGCTCTCGAATCGAGAGAGGTTATCCTCCCAGGGAGATGGGTCGGATGGAGCGAAAGTCTTCAAAGGAATGGATCGCCTGATAAGCTCTCTTCCCGCGGCGATGTCGGGGAGGTCACCTGTGGCAACCATCTGGGTGATAAGGTTTCCGCAGGTAGTAGCTTCGATGGGTCCAGCATGAACTGGAACCCCACAGCATGTGGCGATGGATTGAACAAGGAGTTCATTTTTTATGCCGCCGCCACCCATGTGAATCCGATTCAAGGTTTTTCCAGTGATCTCTCGGAGCTGGTCGAATCGCACACGATGTTTAAAGGCAACACTTTCGGCCACCAGTCTGAGTATCTCGCCCTTCCCTTCGGGGGCCTCCTGGCCAGTATCCCGACAGAGTGCTTGAATTCTCTCCGGCATGCTGCCCGGTGCTTTAAGAGCATCGTGATCTGGGTCAACCAGGGATCCGAACGCTGGAGCATTTTCTGCGAGTTCATCCAGCTCCGCATAGGATGACTCGTCACCTTCGGAGCGCCATTGACGGACACACTCCTGAAAGAGCCATGCCCCTGAAATATTGCGAAGAAAGCGCGTGGTGTTTTCCACGCCTTGCTCGTTGGCCCACCCGACTCGGAAAGCTTCCTCGGTGAGAATAGGATCGCTGAGTTCGGTTCCAATGATTGACCACGTGCCCGATGAGATAAAAGCGTAGTCACCATCTCCGGGGATGCCGGTAACCGCAGCACCAGTGTCATGAGTAGTGGTCGCGATCACAGGAAAATTTCCGCCAAGGCCAGCCGCGACGACCTCCCGAAGTTCACCCAGTGGTGTTCCGGGCTCGACGACTTCACCGAATATCTCTCGGGGAATCCCCAGTCCGTCAATCACGTCCCACGCCCAATCCTTGGTGACCGGCGAAAACAGCTGTGTGGTGGAAGCGTTCGTACGCTCCACCGAGATGCGACCAGTGAGCCAGTAGGCCAGCAGGTCTGGAATCATCACAAAATGGGAAGCATTTAAGAGGGCGGCACCATCCCTGAGTACTTCGCTGAGAAGCTGATGAGAGGAATTAAGAAAGAAGGGCATGATTCCCGTCTCTTTGTACATTTTGGCATTCCCGTATCGACGCTCACATTCCTCTTCCATCCCGTCAGTACGGGAATCCCGATATTGATGTGGCAGTCCAAGAAGGCGACCTTGGGCATCGAGAAGGGCGAAATCCACGCCCCAAGTATCGATCCCGAGCGATTGAATTTTGTCCCCGTATCTGGAGACAGCCAATTTGAGTCCATGGATAATCTCACGATAGAGACCGACGACATTCCAGACCAAGCCACCGGGTAAGTTTGTTCCGGGATTATCGAAGCGATGTATTTCCTCAAGCCTCAGGTTGCTGATGTCAGTATGTCCCGCCAGCAGGCGCCCGCTTCCTGCGCCCAAGTCGATTGCGAGATACACCTTATCGTTCATAGCTTCACCTGGGACGCATAGCCCGGGGGCTGCGTATAAGCCCTAGGGAGAAGAAATACCAGATAACCTGCTAGACAAGAAACAAGTTTTCGATTCAGAGGCCTACCAGGTGATAGAGCGGTGGCTCGAGAATTCCTTTCAGGCTCCCAAAACCTCGATATCCTGATTTGTGAGAGCTGCGGTGAACCCCGGATCGCTGTCTTCATTGGTAACGACCGTGGTAAGATCAGAAACCTCCGCAAAGAAAAAGGACGACTTGAGGCCTATCTTGGTGGAGTCAGCCAGACAGTAGACCTTTTCGGAGCATTCAATTACACGCTCTTTGAATGAAGCTTGCCGGGGGTTTGTCTCGGACACTCCTCGCTCGAGGTGAATCCCGTTACATGAGAAAAACATCTTGTGGATATTGTGCTTACGCAAAGTGGACTCGGCGGGAAGTCCGATATACGAGCGAGAACGCGGTTCGTAAATTCCCCCGGTGCACACAATGTCAATGCCATCTCTGTCTGCGAGGGCCGTGATAACGTTATGGGCGTTGGTGAGGACAGTCAGGTGGAAGCTGGGGAGATGTTCAACGAGTGTCAGGGCCGTGGAGGAGGCATCGATAAAGATGGTATCATTCGGTTCTATGCGCTCTGCGGCAATGCGTGCGATTGAGGTTTTAGCTTCGCGGTTCACTTGCTTGCGCTCACTGAGGGCAAGTTCGACCCGGCTTTGGTTTGGGCGGACAGCTCCGCCGTGAATACGGAGCAGTTCACCGCGCTTTTCCAAGTTTTCGAGGTCCTTCCGGACGGTTTCATCGGTAACTTCGAGCAGAGCGGCAAGATCAGTCGTTCTTACAGATTCGCTTTCTAGAAGTTTGGATGTAATAAAAGACTGACGTTCAACAGGTAACATTTGATCAAGGCCTGACGACCACTTGGGGTTTTCTTTGATTTAGTTGGGAATATCTGGGAATTAGGTTGACTAGTCAAGAAATCCCAACCATAAACGCGATGGTTTCGGGAAAATGCCAGTAGATTCCAACATTCCGCGGGCCGTTGTTGAACACATGGTTCGTGAGCAAGTTTACGCGAAGCTCGGCGTGCCGCTGCCAGATTCAGCATCTGCTCCCAACGGCCTGGTGGTGAATGTCAGCGCGAGACACTGCCATTTATCGCCGAGGGCGGTGGAGGAGCTTTTCGGGCCTGGATACGAGTTGACTCCGATGAAAGACCTTTACCAGACTGGCGCGTTCGCAGCTAAGGAGACGGTCACTCTTGTTGGGCCCCGGAGCCGGGTAATCTCAAATCTCAGGATACTTGGTCCTTGCCGGGAATTTAATCAGGTGGAGTTAGCATATACCGACGCGATAGCCCTCGGCTTTGATATTCCGCTCCGCCTCTCGGGAGATATAGGAGGGAGTCCCGGGTGCATGCTTATGGGCCCAAAGGGCTTTTTCGAAATGCCCGAGGGGGTGATCCGCGCAGCGCCACACGTGCACATGAGTC
>MDTD01024420.1_pt1 | contig 10445 bp, 13 predicted proteins | sample 811221 | NCBI WGS metagenome assembly MDTD01 (sample SAMN05326646, study PRJNA326480) | marine metagenome | isolation source: seawater | place: Pacific Ocean: South West | collected 2011
ACTTTTGCCGCGGCAGTTTTTATGTGTAGTGAAGTATCAGGTGAACTTACTGATCCTATACCCACCTGTCCACCTGCTTTTAATAAAATGTCACCTGTGCCATCGTTCTCTATTGTGATGTCTCCATTTGTGCCATCAGCAATGGTAATGGTTCCAGAGTTGGTTCCACTGTTGGTGCTTAGTGTTAGATCACCTGAGCCTTGTGTGGTTATTGTTGCGTTTGTGTCGTTCTCTCCAACTGTTAAATTACCCGCAACTTGCAAGGAATCGTTAAGTTGAATGGCAGATGAATCCACAGAAGAAATTGTGTTTACATGTATGGGTGTGTCGAATGACAGTGCAGATGAATCGTTGGATACAATAGAATCCACCTTAAGAGGGCCAGTGACTTCAGCACCAGTAAGTGTTACTCTGAAACGCTCTACTAAACTGGCACCCGTTGAAAATATAAGTTCATTTGCAGTCCCGCTGGTGCCATCAAAGCCAATAGTTGCACCAACAGTTCCACCACTGCCTTTAAAACGTAGTGTTGGAATATTGGCATTGTTAGTTCTTTTAAGTGTCAAATGAGGAGTTGCACCTTCTATGTGTGCTTCATCTACTATGTCTACCCCATGACTGCCAGTGTTAAACTTTTTTACATCATCGTGATAAAGTTCAACTGCTCCATCGGCAATAGCCTTCACCATAGTTTCTGTGCCAGTGTCTTTAGAAAGTATCACATTGTTGTCACTCTGTAGGAAAAGGTTTCCTGTGCCTGTTTCTCTTACAATCGAATGACTGCCATTGTGAAATATTTTTAGGTCGCCGCTGTCACCAAGTTGTATTTGGTCACTGTCACCCATTATTATATTTCCATCAACATTTAGATTTTCGTTGATGTTAATTTGTGTCGAATCTGATGTAGAGATACTTGATCCTGAAAAAGTAATGTTGCCTGCAGATGCTACTCCGGTAAGACCTGATCCGTCTCCAGTGAAAGATGTTGCAACCACAGTGCCTTTAACATCTAATCCGTCATCAATAGTTACTACAGTCGAATCATTTGATTTAATAATATTTTGCACAATAAGATCAGATTCAACTACAACCTGTCCTGTTCCGTTTGGTGTTAGTGTTATTGAACCATTTGTTACTTCTGTTGAAATTTGGCTTACATTTATTGACACATTGGCTGAATCAGTGCCAAAAGTAGCATTATAAAGCTCTTCAAAGTTGTCATTGGACTTATCCATCGCGGCACGAAGTGTGTCTCCTGTGCCCGTGTTTATTCCCGTACCTATATTAATGGTTTGTCTAGCCATGTGATATGCTTATTTATAGTGTTAATAATCTAAGCTGAGAAGGAAGTGCCACAACCACAAGATGATTTGGCATTGGGATTGTCATATGTAAAATACGAGCCCATCAGTTCATCTTTGTAGTCGATTTTGGTACCCATTAAAAATAATTCACATTTTGGATGGACTAGAACTTTTACTGGTCCGAAGTTGAACTCCATATCATCTTCATCTTTTGTATCAACTGTGTCTAGAATATAATTGAAACCTGCACATCCGCCGCCTTTTACAGCAAATCTAATGTAAGGTTTGTTTGATTTTTCGCAGACTGTTTGCATTCTTGCAATGGCCGGAACTGTTACTTCTATCATAAAAGTATTTACATTCCAAGGGCCAGCAGTCCTTCTTCTGAGACAAAATCTTTCATCCATGGTGGATCGAAAGTTAATTTTATCCTTACTGTGTCGTGGCCTGCCAGTTCAACGGCCTCTTGCACCCACTGTGGCAGTTCGCCTGCCACAGGACAGTTGGGTGCTGTCAAGGTCATTACCACATCTACAGAATTATCCTCCTGTAGTTGTATATCATATATGAGTCCAAGTTCAAATATATCTAATGGTATTTCTGGATCGTATACCTTTCGTAGTTCCCTAACTATGTCTGGATATTTTTCTTCGAAATACTGTCTATCAATCATATGTTTTATGCTTCTAGTAATCTTTGTTCTATAAAAGCATAATTTATTAAATTTTCCATAAATGTTTCTAGAAACTTTTTCCTGTCTTGTTTGTAATCAAGATAGTAAGTGTGTTCCCAAACATCGACAGCTAACAAAATTTCAACGTCTTCGCCAACAGGATTATCAGCATTTGAATAAGTTTTCCATGCTAATTTACCATTTTCCATTATTAGAAAGACCCAACCAGATCCAAATCTTTTAATCCCTGCATCTACAAAATCAGATTTAAATTTTTCCATAGATTCGAAAGAAGATTCTATTTTGTTTTTCATCTCTTCAGTTGGTTCTTGATATTCATCGGTCATGCTTTGCCAAAAAATTATGTGATTATAATTTTGGGCGGCATTGTTGAATACAGCATCATCGTTATCACGTGACGCAACAATAATTTCTTTAAGGCTCATGTTTTCATAATCAGTGCCTTTTATCAAATCATTTAGTTTGTCAACGTATGTTTGATGGTGTTTGCCATAGTGTGTATCTAAAGTTTCTCTGCCCATGTATGGTTCAAGATCTTTTCGATCATATGGCAGATCCATAAGTGTAAATTTGTCGCCGTTAATTTTTACATCATCTGCTACTGCGTCTACTTTAACCATTGACTACTTCTTCTTGCTTTTTTTCTTAGTTGTTTTTTTAGTTTTCTTCTTAGCAGTCTTTTTTGTAGCAGTAATTTTTTTCTTTGGTGCTACTTTAACTGTTTTTTCTTCCTGCTTTACTAAGCCTGGAAAAAATGTTTTTAAAAAACCCATCATGAGTTCCTCCTTATTAGTTTTTACTTTATTATATATTAATTTGACAAGAAGTCAATAAGTTAACTAGATAACCAAATTTAAAAAGCCAACAAATACAATGTTTCACACAATGTATGAGCCATTTTGATCATACCATTGTTGGTATAATTGTTCTGCGGCTATGTTCTTTCCTTTGGCTTCTGTTTGTATGTCAAAATTTTCGGAAAAACTTAAAGCCCAATCATTAACTGCGGTATTAGGAAGTAGATCAGAGTGTGCTCTAAGTTTTTGTTTTTTGCAACCACGTTCTAAAAGTAATTTTATGTCATGCATTTGACCATGCATATTATCTAATTCTGCAGGAGCAAGAGCTTCATCACGTGAATATGAATAATGTAAAGTAGGCCTTACACCACGCCAGCTATCAATAACACGTTTTACTCTGTCATCGTTGGGCTCGATGTATTCCTCTGCTCTGATCCAATGATGATGTATATCTAACACCAATGCAATATCTTTTCCGACCAATAGTGTGTCTTCTAGTCCATGCCCCATTTCGTCATTTTCTATTGTAATTAAATTACGAGCTTCTGGAGACAGTTTGCCAAAAGATTTAAGTAGTCCTTCAGGGCCAAGTTTGCCTGACATGTGAACATTAATTTTACAACCATCGTGCCAGCTTTTGCCATAGCCCATCCATCTGGCCATGTCTACATGATATTCGAATTCTTCAATACTTCTTGCAACTATTTCAGGAGTAACACTTGCTAAACAACAAAACTGTCCAGGATGGAAACTAATTTTTACGTCAAGTTTTCTTGCAGTTTCTCCCACAGGAGCAAATATTTTTGCACAATGATCTTGCACATCCTTCTGTTGCCACCAATCTATCCAGTTAGCTTCAGTATAACCTTGCAACATTTCAGATCCTAATCTAACCATTCTACGTTCTTTTGGTAATGTTCCAACACGTTCAACCATTTTTTTGGCCGCTAGTGCATTGTGGTTCATTATATCCCACTGTCTTTGTTCTGCTTCTTCAGGATGTTCTCTGAGCCAACGCATCGTAGTTGACCTGCCATTTAGATCTCTATCTTTTGCATTGACTTTCATGCCACCAAATTCTGAGTGATCATTAAGCCATTTGCAACAAAACCCTATTCGCATACCCTTATATTAAAGTACAATTATGTTTTGTCAATGTTTTTTGAAGAATAATCATATCCTGGTTTCATCACTTCAATCTGCATCTGCTTGAAATTATCTTGTGACCAAACATAATCAAAAGTGTTGCTGACTCCATCAACTTCAATTTTGTAAATGTCCAAGTATTGTGCCAACTGTTTCCAGATCTCCTGTGGGTCATTGCTACCAAATGACTTTTGTAAATTACATTGGCCTATTTTTATAAAACCATTTGCAAGTTTTTTGTCTCTAGGATCAAAACCATTACGTGACAACCATTGGTAAAATTGTTTTTGTTCTTCCAAATGCCATGGTGCATTTGCTTCAGTAATATCTTTGGCCCAGCCTATGTCAAATTCACCAGTATAGTACTTTAATGAATTAATTGTAGAACAAACAACTTCATCTACATCAGCACCATCTTCATCTCTAAATACTTCTATGTGTGTTTTACCCACTTGTGCCCAATGCAGATACAATCCACCACATACACGGTCAAATTTGTTATCTAAAAATAAGTCATAGTCTTCTTCAAGTAAATTTTTCCTTGGTGCCTGCAACCAAGTGGTTATTTGACTAGGTTGACTCCATTCAGGTTCAAATTTACTTTTTCTATAACTGGTAATATAAGATTCTAATTCATGGCATAGATCATTTAGTTGTCTTATTGCATACTTTGTTTCGTAATCAGCAAATTTATAATATAAACTTAATCCCCATGCTTCGCCTTGTAGATCTTCAAAATACCTGTGCAGTCTATTCATTGCATCATGTTTCATACAAAGGCCTAAATTACTGTTTTGATCACCATTGATAGCATTACCAACACCGTGTGATTCATCATACATTACAAGATCTTTTTCGAAAACATCTAAAATATGATAATCGTCCAAGCCATTTTGTACCCATACTCCGGTTGCATTAAACTTATTAATTTGTTTGATTGCTATATTGATTTCATTACACAAATATTCTACGTTCCTTGGAGACTCAGGAAATCCCATAAAACAATAATTTTTTTCTAAATGATAATTTTTTGTTAACAGACTTTTAAGCTCTGTTTTCCACCTGTTGTTAAAAGATGTATTAGGTATATCAAAGTAAACTTCTTTTGTATCATTTAGGTCCTGTGGATTTCTGTAAGTAATAATCATTGTGTAAAATAATTACCTCTCACTTTGTCAGCTACCATCTCTACTTCTGCATCTGATAACCAAGGATTTAAAGGTAGGTTGATGGCATGTTCTACAAAAAATTCTGTGTTGGAAAAATTACCATCAATCCAAACTGAGCTTTGTAGAACGTCTGTTTTAGCAAAATTATAAGTGTAGTGTAAATGACACTCAACTCCGCTTTTCGCCATTGTAGACGCAAATTTGAGCTTATTTTGTACGAAAATACAGTACTTGTGATAATTTGTTTCACTATAGTCTGGTGAAGATCTTTTGTCTATACCTTGAAGTCGACTGTCATAATATTCGCTAATTTTTTTGCGTCTATTATACCAACTATCCATATGTTTTAAACTTACCAACACCTGTGCCGCTTTGTCTTCTTGTGGCTGTGCATTGATTCCTACTTCAGTAATTGGTTGGCCTGCTCTATATCCAGTACGTCTCATAGCCAATATTCTGTTTGCCATATTATCATCGTCACATAGTATGGCACCGTAAGTTCCAAAAGTAGGACAAGGCTTGTTTAAAGCAAAACTTAAAATACTAACATCTCCCAAAGACACACTTTCTTGTCCTTTGTATTTTGCTCCATAACTTTGTGCAGAATCGTTCAATATTGGGACGCCTAAGTTTTTTATTGCATCATGATCATAACAGTCTCCGTACAGTCCAGTTGCCAATATGCATTTAATTTTTGTATTTTTTAAATTTTTGAATGATTGTTGACCATGCATGTCGATATCACAAAATACCGGAACAGCACCAGATACTTTGATTGGCATTACCGTAGCAGGACAAGAATAGTTTATAACTGCAATTTTGTCTGATGGAGATACATCGTTGACCATTAGCATTAATTGGATAGCAGAAGTACCGTTACTTACTAAAAATGCGTGTTTCCTACTGAATCTTAGTTTAAGAAGATCTTCTACTTGTTTACAAACAGGTCCTTCGAATACACAATCATTTGAATAAACGTCATTTAGTATGTGTTCAAGTTCATCTCGTATGGATGAATACCATCTAGATGGATAATTGAAATGAATCATTATCCAATATATATCGCTGAATTGGCTCCGTGTTCAAAAACTTCGACTGAAACAAGTTTTACTCTATCTTTACTGGTGGCTAATACTTTTGTAGAAACATATCTATACACATGTTCAGCAAATTTTTCACATCCAACACCATCCATCTCAACAATTTTTGCAATACCTTTGTCTTCTAAGGCTGTTAAGTCAAACAAGTTAGGATCATTCTTATCTACTGCCACAGTATGATCGAAGTTTTCTTCCAAAAAGTTTTTTATCCATCCACAGTTTCCAAAATCATACACCCAGTTTTTGTCATCAAGATGATCAGCTTCAAAAACAAATTTAAAGCCTAAGGAATAACCATGTATTAATGAACAATGACTGTGTGTTGCTTTTGGTTGTCTAAAAGCACAACTGAATCCACGGTCGTTGCCATAAGTTTTTGTCGATTGATATTTCATATTAGTCTAGGGTGCTCCTTTCCTTTTGTAACGACATATGGAAATGGCTTGTTTTTGTCTTTGTTGTCTTTTTCCGACCATTTCTGCCAAGCTTCTTTACAAAGTTCATTACGTTTGGCCTTTGCGTCTTGCTTTTTATCAAAACCATCTGCTACTATTTTCATAGTTGCTACATTTTTTACACTATATATGTCAGTCATTTTTTTTTCCTTTTCTTATTGTACACTATAATTGTATGTTCGTAAACGGAAACCTTTCAGTTTCATGGATAATAATTTTTCTGTAAAATCATTTATATTATATGTAGAGTTCATTGTAAATTTTTTTGGTGAACTTACTACTACTATCATGCTATTTGGATTTTCAGCTTTCTTGACAAGCAAATCATAATTTGAATTAGGAATTGTCAAATTCTGTACTTTGTTTTCATTATGATGCACATTAGGATATAATCTTTTCACAGTATCAGTCACAACAAAAACTTGATAATACAATTTACTTAGGCCATATACATTTATTTTAAGAAAATCATTGTCGTGATAGTTGCCATTTTTACTCATGGTTATGCTGAAATCATGACCTTCTTCATAGTGATTTTCAAGGGACAAAACTTCGCCTTGAACTGTTGCAGTGCATACCCTTCCGGTCGGAAGTTCTTCTATTTTAGTTTGGAATGTAGTCCTTTTTAGTATTGCAGGATACAATACCCATTTGAAACTGTTAAATTCACAGTTGTTATTCAAACAAGTCATCAAGTCTCTTGCTTCAATAACTACTCCTAATTCATTTTCAATTAAATTTTTTGTTGCCTTTAATTTAGCAATCTCACAAGATTGATTTTGTGTTATGTTAAGCCCAAAGTCATGTGTGCCTTTGCCTTCACCCGCATAGGCAGACCAAGACAATAGACACACAATGATTGTGGTGGTTAATTTACTCAATTGTTTCTGACTGAGCAAATGCTTCATCGATTTTACCTGTATCAATTGCTACTACCTTCGCAGGTGGATACCAATCTGTACGATCGAATTTCATCAAAACGAAGGATCTGTATCCGTTGCCTTCATTGACGACCACTTTGTTAACAATTATATAACCGCCCATATCAAGCTCATCTATTATAGCCTGTGACATTTTTTCAGTCTGTTGTTCGGTTAGTCCATTAACTACAGATCCAGAATCTCCAATGTAACTTTTCATGTCTCCATTGATATAGTTCTGTAGTTTATCCGCAATCATAACCTTGGCGCTATGGATGCCTTTGTCGATAGCAAACTGCATATCCTCACTTTGGCCAGTGGCAACTCCATAAACCCAACCTTTATCCTTTGGATAATCAAAGAACCAATCAGGAACCTCACTGCCACCACGCAGTTTGACATCTTCAACGTCTACACCTTTGTTGATGTTCTTGTTCAATGGATTCATCGACGAACAAGCACCAAGCATCAACGCAAGGCATATTATTATTACATGTTTCATATCTTTATTATACAACAACATGGTATAATGTCAACATCTAAAAAAGTGTTGTAAAATGGACTATTTTTTTAAATTACCAAATCCCTTTTCGTCCATTTCTATACAAATTTGTCTACCAACCCTTTCCAAACTGTTTCCATTTGACTGTAACGCATATGGTAAGTCTTTATATCTATAACTTGCTTGTAAGACTGACTTTTTATAATCCTCTATTAGATCTTCACGGCCTATTTTTTCTAAGAACTTCCACCACATTTTACTTTTATAATTGTAATTGGAACTTAGACTCTGTAGGCCATAACCACCTAGTTTTCGCTCCGATCCATCGTAATCACTTTTGCCTAAAAAAAACATATCTAAAAATCTATGTCCTGTGCTTTCTAATCCTAAGTCATTTAAAACTTTTAATTTGTTTTTGTTAAAATTTTCATATGAATAATAATTTGCATGATACGTGCAATTATCGGCAAACGCATAAGCCATTGCGACAGTTAATTCAGGAAATTCTTTATTATAAAATAAAGGCACTACAGATTTTATCCCCATGCATTCAGTGACAGCGTCATCCTGTAATACCCAATACATTTTATTATTTTGTTTTTTTATATATGGCTTCTCATAACCAAATATGTCTACTCGATCATCTTCAGGCAAGTTTGTGCGTTCAAGCCAAACTTTGTTAAGACAGGGTCGAATAGGCCAGTGTGAGCCACGCACATAATCTGGATTGCTCCACCAATTTTTTTCTTTAACATATAAACAATCATCTATGTTAGGATAAACTTTATTGACATGCCCTATAGATTTTCCAACATGTTCTTCGGCATATCGCAACGCAGGTAGCCATTCAAGATTGTGTCTGACATTAGGTTCAAAAGTAAGCATACTTGTTACCACTTCATCTACATATATGTCAGACTGTACACAATATTTTAGTATACTCCAACTGTCAGTGCCACCACCTAAAGCTATTCTAAGATATTTGTGTTTTTGCCTAAGATGTTTTAGACTTTTAACAATAAGATCTTTAATGTATTGATGTGATATTTTGTTTGGGCGTTTACAATTTGTGATAGCGTCTATAAAGTCTTTATCAGGTCGATAATATGGAAAGTGTTGTGATTCTAATTGGTAATCAAAAGCCTGCCAAAGATTAACAAACTTTTTGTCGCCGCACTCATAAAATTGATCAAATTCAGCATGAGTGCGGGACATAAAAAATAGTTTAAGCTATTTTCTTTTGTTTTGCAAGTTCTCTACAATCAACGTAGTATGGTTTGTCATGGTTTTTCATTATGTTATCTAACCATTCGTTCCTTTTAGCTACAAACATGAAAGCATTTCTTACACGGTCTTCAGATGAGTTCCATGTTGAGTGTGCTACTTTGTCTTGGTTAAATGCAAGCCATTGTCCTTTTTGTAATTGGACACTAAAGTCACTGTCAGATGTTTGGAATCTAAAGTGGAAGTCACCTTTGTTTTCGTTCAGTTGAACAAAAATTCTTACAGTTTGACCATGTGTCATACCTTTCTGATTATCAAAATCAGTGTGTAAAGGCATATGATGTCCTGGCTGTTGTTGGAATATTCTTACTCTTGTAAGTGGACATTCAAACCAATCTATCAATGCTCTAATTTGAGGACATTCATAGTATGCAGGTGTATATTTGTAGTTGTCTGGATCCTCTTCTGCCCAAAAGTCTGAGTTTACAGGATCGTAGCAGTCATTTTCACCTGTTGCTGATTTGAAAGAAAGATTTTTATATCCGCCTTGTTGACCTTTTTGTCTATCAACTTCTTCCATTTCAGGCATAGGTGGTGCTGGGTCATAAAAAGTCTGTGTTGCTAATTCTTCTTCAAAGTCACCTACAAAGTAAATGTTTGAAGAATAAACGCCAAGTTCTCCATTATAACCTTTTGGTTGGTAGCCTTTGATATCTTGGACTACTCCTTCGTCAGTTTGACTAGCATAAGCTAATTTCTCTGATTTTGCCATTTTGTTATTCTCCTTAATTAATTGCAATTAATACGACTAGAAGTATGACTACTTCATAGAAGCCGGCACATGCATTTAAGCATAGATGTCGTTTTGTGCTTCACGTCCTTAAGGCGTTGTCATGTTTACTTATACACTTTTCTATGCATGTGTTAATTATAGTGGCGATTCTAACCAAATCATTAGGAGTATAGTCATAACCTAGATCAATGTCCAATAAATGCTTGTCTAATTTTTCTGCGTTTGGCATTTGTTTGTAGAATGGTTTGCATAGTTTTAATTTATTCAATGGGCCTCTACTAAAAGTGTTTGTAACTGGATATGAGTCTTTCAGTTTGTAGTAGATCATATCTCTACAA
>MDTD01035441.1_pt1 | contig 10444 bp, 7 predicted proteins | sample 811221 | NCBI WGS metagenome assembly MDTD01 (sample SAMN05326646, study PRJNA326480) | marine metagenome | isolation source: seawater | place: Pacific Ocean: South West | collected 2011
ACGTCATTGCCCTAGTTCGTGAGCCGGTAGCCGACTATCCGATTGCCGATCCGGCTGCACGGGGGGAAGTCCATCGCCGAAGATTGCGCGCGGCAATGCATGTCTGTCGTGAAACTGGAAATGTCATCGATGCCGCCGCGCTGCTGCTCGAAGGTGCGCAAGCGCTCAAGACCGACGACGCGGTGCAAAACACCTTGTTCAAGCATGTCGAACTTGCCGCGAATTTTTCTTGGGATACGATCTTTTCGCTGCTGCTGAGAAACCGCGACAAGCGTCCAGGACATGGCGTCTTGCTCCTCCAGCTTGCCGGGATTGACGGAATTGCTGGCGATCGTATCGGCATGAAGTCCCATTTCCGAAGCTTTCTTGCCTGGCAGGATGGACGCGAGGATGCCCAGAAAGCCTTTGAGGATGAGAATGACGACGAGGTCGCCGACGAGGATGATCCCGATGCCGGTATGCGACGTCGCAGACGCGATATCGCCAGGGAAAATTTCGAGCGGGATTGGAAACTCGAGGGGGACGATGTCGCCGCATTTCTGACCGGATGGTTGCATGCCTACGGCGCGAGCGAGGTTCTGGCACTGATCCGGCGCGCGCAACCCGCACGGTTCAGGCTGGAAGTGCTGCGTTGCCTGGTGATGCGCTTGGCACGTCGGGGGAATCTCGCTTTGCTGACGCAAATGCGTGATGCATTACCGCTCCCGCATCCCGGCCGCCCGATAGTCGAGCTGGCAGTCGGCTTGTGCGGCGGAGATTTTGCTGCCGAACCGATGTTGCTCCACCTGGAGGCCATGGCGGCCCGCGGCGGATTTGACGAGCGCAATGTCGGCACCGACCACATGCCGGACGATGCGGCGAGCGAAGCACTGCGCTTTGGTCTTGACGCATGCGATCTGGTCGCCATGCAGGCTGGCGATCCTGCGCGCCTCGCCGTTGCACTGGCACCGGCGATGGCGACAAGCGCGAGAACGCCCAGCGCGCTGGCGAGCTATGGCCCCAGGAGCAGCGATATTGCGGCGCGGGTCTTTGCGTTGGCAAATGTACTCAAGGGCGAGCCTGTCACGTTCGACAAGTTTGTGGTTGAGCCACCACCGCCGCCTCCACCGCCCAAGAAAGTTCGTGGGAAGAAAGCATCCCAGCAGCGGCTTTCGCGTGATCGCGAGTCAGATTTGCGTAAAGTGAAGGAACTGTTCGAACCAATCCTGCAGCTTCATGCCACGCGCGCCATGGTGCTTGTTGGCACCATCACGCCGGGTGATGCACTACCGGCCTTGGTCGAGGCACTGAAGAAATTAGGCGCCGCCCGTCGCTATTATACGCGGGAGGATGAATGGCGTACGCGCGACGATGCTGCGATCCGCGCGCTGCTTCCATTGGGTCTGATCGCCGGCATGGACGCCGCCGCTTTGTTTACGGCGCTCCGCGGCGCTCTGGGTGAAATCGGTTCGCTAATGCGGTTCGGCGCGCTCGACTTTCTCAAACATGCGTCACTCGTGCCGGGCTTCCGGCCCGGCATCGTCGAACTTGCGGTTGAGACCTGCGATCATGTGCGCGGTATAAAAATCTCTGCCGACGAGAAAATCGACTATCTCGTCGAGCTTGCGAAGCTAGTGCTCCCGATCGATGCTGCAGCCGCCCGCTATTGCTTCAACGCCGCGATGAGCGTTGCCGGCGATGTCGATTATGACACGCTACACGCCCTGTCGGTGACGGCGGCGCTGGCAAAGCGCGCTCGGCCGGCGATGCGCGATGCCGACGCTGAGTGTGTGGCACTACGCCTCGCTGCGGTCCATCAAGATGCCGCGATCCGTCTCGGCAACGCCGATCAATTCCCCTGGAGCGACGTAGCGATCTCGCTGGCCGCGCTTGCGCCGAATATTGCGCTTGCGGCGGTAGCGCGCTTTGCAGAACTCGATCTGACCAGCGGGTCGTCGATGCTCGACAGAACGCTCTTGCAATGCGCTGCCGACAAGACGCTCGACGATAGGAGTTTGGCGGCCTTTTTACCGATCCTCGGCGAGGATGGCGGCCCCCTTGCGACGCTGCTGTTCGAGCATGCCGGTACAACTTCTGACCGGCTGCTTGCCGAGGTCGTCGCGAGCCATCTGCTGCGCGAACCTTGTGGCGACCGTGGGAAACAGATCGCTGCGGTTGCGCAGCTGGCCGAGCCTGGTCCGGCCGTGCACGATCTTATCGCCGCTGCAAATTTTGAGGCGACACTTCCCCAGAACCAGCCGGTCTATTCCCGCTACGATTCGCCAGCCAGCCCAGGGGCTGGACCGAAACCGATCGACCCGGCGCTGCTGTCCGTTGCGGGAATCGATGGCATCGCGTCGTTCAGGGCGCGGGTCGACGCCATCATCGCCGCTGAGAAGAGTCCATATGCATCGCGTAGCGCGATTGCGAACCGGTTACTGGCCAATGTCCCCGTACATCGCATCGGTGAGTTTCTCGACTTGCTCATATCGGTGCCGGAAGAGGACGGCGTCGTCCATGACATTGCTCATTTCCTGCGGGAGCAGCTCGACCGGTGGCACGACAAGCTCGCTGCAAGGCAATGGGCGAGAGATCGGCTTCTATCGGTCATCGAAGCGCGATTGCCCGAATTCCTATGGTATATTGACGACCGTACGCCTGATCTTGCGGCGTTGCTCAAGCGGAGCGAAGCAAACCCAGCTGTGATCGTCAGCCGGCTGCTATCGGCAATCGAGCAGCACATCACATCGCTGAACTCTCTGGGCATCTTTCGGCTAATCAGCTTGCTGAGCGACTATCTCACCCAGGAGCAAGCCCAGGGGATTCTCGATCGGCATACTAACGCGCTGCATCTCCGGCTCGAAGTCGCGGACCGTAATCTGCCGGGTTTCGATACCATTGGCGATTCCGCGTCGTCGGTCGCACGCTTTATTTATGCCGAACTTGGTCATGTCGCGCAGGCACGGCGGTGGCGGGCCGGCTATGGCTTGCGCATTCTCGCACGCCTCGGGAGTCGCGATATACTCGAGCAGGTGCGTCAGCGCTATGACCATCGTGCTGAACCCGCCTTCAGCCACCCTGAAGCGCCCTTCTACTTCTGGGCGGCAAAACTCTGGTTCATGATGGGGCTAGCGCGCATCGCTTGGGAGACCCCCCACTGCATTCAAGGATACCGGGACTGGTTGTTCGAGCAGGCCGAAAGCGCCGCATTTCCGCATTTGCTGGTGCGCGCGTCGGCAAAACAGGCGTTGCAGGGGCTGGCCTATGCCGATCCGAACAGCTTCAGCAAAGCCGATTGCGCGCGCATCGCGGAGATCAACACCAGCAAGCTCCTGGCCCAACAATCAACCACGCAAAGCTGGCACAAGGGGTTCGACCGCCATCGTCCGCTTGGCGAGGAGGGGCGGAGATTTCGATTCGACAGCCTGGATTCGCTGCCATACTGGTATTCACCGCTTATGCGGTGTTTTGCCGAACCCGATCCTGGCGCCTTCCTGGAATGGGCCGAACGCTGGATCGTCGATGACCTCGGCGTTACCGACGACATTTTGAGCTATGACAAGCTGCGCGGCAACCACCGTTTCAATCGGCGGGGCCGGGATAGTTTGAACAGCCATGGTTCGCTCCCGGCGGTCGAGCGCTATCGCACGCATCTGGAATGGCACGCGCTCTACCTAGCAGGGGGTGAAGCGTTGGCGGCGTGGCCGCTCGCGGCCGACGCTGAAGAGGATGCGTACGACAATTTCGACCATTGGCTTTCATGCCAGGGGCTAACGCTAGCGCCAGCCTGGCTCGGCGATCTACGCGGACCAAAGCCGCTTGAAGCCATTGCCTGGCAGGGACCGCAGCTGGACGATTGGCTGAAGATGCCGGACATCGACGCCGTTCGCAGAGCGCTGGGGCTGGACCGCTCGGATTGGCTGGTCGTCAGTGGGCATCACTGGCTGCACTATGGCGAGGCGTCGGGATCGACCCGGGTCGAGAGCGCATTGGTGTCGCGCGACATGGCGACTTCCCTGCGGCTCGCGCTCGAGGCCAGCGAGAATAGTCAAGATTATCGTCTCGCCGTGAATGACGACGACAGTTTGGAAATCGCGTCGGGAAGATTTGTGCTCAAATCACTCCTCGTTGATTGGAACGGTGGAACCGAACTTGACATCCATGACCCCCTGCGCGGCGAGGTGTCTGCCTCGGGTCAGTTGCCCCATCCGCGGATCGTCGCCTTGCTTGGCCTAGTGCGCGATCCATCCGGGCTGCCGGTCTGGCGCGATCCGAAGGGTGTCGTCACTGTTCTGCGGGTCGCCTGGAGCGACCCGCAACAACCCGATGAGCGCGCTTCCCGGCATTCTGCCCAAGGTAAGGAGCTGTTGTTTCGCAGGTCGGCGATTGTGCAAATTCTCGAAGCGTATGGGCTCGATCTTATCACCGAAATCAACTTCAACCGGCGAATTGGCGAAGCGAGCTATGCCCTCAAAAAAGACAAAAAGCGCGAGCGCGAATATAACCGGATCATCCTTTACCGGCATGACGGGAAAATCGAAGCGAGCACGCGCGGTCTCGGCCGTTGGGCGTGAGATCGAAGCTGCGCTGGGACTGGGGCGGAGCGCCGATGTCTTGACGCGCTGGATGGCGTTCCGCCTCGCCGAGGTGCGCGCAGCCGTCGAGGACGCGCCGACGGCTGCGGCACGCAAAGCTGCGCTTGCCGAGCAGGACGCCCTGATCATGGCGTTGTGGAACCAGCGGGGCACGCTCCCTGAACCGCTCGGCGTCGATCGCCGCACCGGGCTCGCCGCGCGCATCATCCAGAAACTTGTCAGTGATCCGAGCGTGTGGGACCGACCGGACACGCCCCGTAATACCGTCGAAGCTCTTGATAGCCTGAGCTATCATTGGGCTTATCTTCTCTCGGCAACGGCCGTGCTGACCTACAAGCGCGAAGCGATCGCGCTCGGCCCTGAGGATCCGGATATGCCCCTCACCGACGAAGAACGTGAAGATCGCAAGCAATGGGTGGAATTGTCCGAACGAGTCCTGCGCGAGGTTCGCATGCGGGAAGGATCGCTACACCGCGAGCCCGCGCTGTCCGATGATGAAGCGGTAGTGAATCTCGAACAGGATGTCGGCAATGCCATCGCCAAATTACGTGCCCATCTCGACATACTGGAAGCAACTCTACTTCCAGATGTTCAGAAAAATTCTTCGAAAAAGCGCGTGCCTAAGTAAAATATCTGTCCGTCTTGTTGAAGAGATAATCGTCGATAGACTTCATGCGTTTGTCTGCATCGCCTAAACGCACTGGTGACAGCTGTCGATAAATGTCTAAGCACGAATGAGTTATGCCAATCTGCAATAATAAGAACTCATGAGACCCGCGCTTCAACCCAATGGACATGATCTTCCAGGGATGGCTGATGAGCTTATTCCAGGCATGGCAGCACATAGCGATGATCTGATCGTAGATTCGAAGATGCGATTGGATAGTCAATTCTCACGCATGAACTTCCAGACATTCTCGACCGGGTTGAGTTCCGGCGATCTGGGCGGCAGGGCGATGATGGTGATGTTCGCCGGTACGATCAGCTTGTCGGTCATATGCCATCCGGCCCGATCCATCATGAGCACGGCGTGCGCTCCGGGCGCGACCTGGTTGGCGATCTCATCGAGATGCCACTGCATGCCACGGGTATCGCAGCGGGGCAGGATCAGGGCGGCGCCGGCGCCGCGTTCAGGGCACACGCCCCCAAAGATGTAGGCCGAGCTGGCCCGTTGATCCTGGGGTTCTACAGGACATGTCCCTTGCCTGGCCCAGCGCCGCGTGATCTTGTTCTTCTGGCCGATCCGGGCTTTATCCTGCCACCACAGCTCTATCCCGGTTCCCGGCGGTAAGGCGGCGTCGATTTCTGCCAGTCTGGTCTGGAATTTTTTTAAAGTCTTCAAGCGCTTCGACATCCTGGGCATGGTGACGGGGCCGGGCTGACAGCTTGCGGAACCCGTCGCCTTCGGCTCTCGTCCCACTGTCGTCTCGTCGATCGAGATGCCGAATTCCTCGGAGATCCAGTGCGCCAGATCCTTGAGCCGCCAACGCACCACACCGTCAACCCCCAGCGTCGGCCCGCCTGCCACTTTTTCCGCCAGTGCCTGACGCCAAGCAGCGTTCAGCTTCGGCACCGCACCAGGCGCCTTGCGATCGATCAGCCCGTCCGGCCCGTGGCTGTTGAGACGCAGAACCCAATCCCGAATGATCTGCAGGCCAACCCTGCCCAGGCTGGTTTGCCGAACATCTGCTGTCGCCATTGTAGATCGAGGCCAATGCCAGGAGGATCCAGGGGCCGATGCCTTCCTTGTAGTCTGATGGGCAAACCATATAAGCATATTTACATCTATGCATAGATGCGTTCTTAATATCCGTGTAGCCTACACTCACAAGGAGACCGCCGATGCCCGTCATCGCGCTCGCCAACAGCAAAGGCGGGGTGGGGAAGTCGACCACCGCCCTGGTCCTTGCGCAGGTGTTTGCGGCCCAGGGCGCCGGGGTGACGCTGCTCGATGCCGACCCGAACCAGCCGCTTGGAGCGTGGGCGGCACGGGATCCCGAGCGGGTGCCGGCCCTGCTCCGGGTGGTGCCTGATGTGACGGAGGAAAACATCCTCGATCACATCGACAGTGCCGCGGCCCGTGATCCCTTCGTGATCGTGGATCTGGAGGGCACGGCCAATATGGCGGTGTCCTATGCGATCGGCCGGGCGGACCTGGTGCTGATCCCCATGCGCGGATCTCAGCTGGATGCGGATCAGGGGGCGCGGGTCATCAAGGTGATCGCCCGCCAGGCTCAGGCCTTCCGCAGGACGATCCCCTATGCGGTCCTCTTCACCTGCACGAGCGTCCTCAGGGGACGGGACTTCCGCCATATTGCGGCCAGTCTTCAGGATGCCGGCATCCCCATTCTGCCGGCGGAGATGGTCGAGCGTGCGGCTTTCCGGGCGATCATGCAGATCGGAGGCACCATCTATGACCTCGGCCCGGGCGACGTCGCCAATCCCGAAGCGGCGATCGAGAATGCGGAAGCCGTCGCGGCGGCTGTGGTGGACTATTTGAAGGGACATGTGAAGGGAGATGGGGCATGAGCGAGAGCAAGCGCGACGGCGCCCGCAAGCGCGCCACCCTGGATCTCAGTGGCTTTGCTCCGACGCCGGCGAAGCCGGCCGCGGCCGATGTCGCTGCCGCAATCGGTCGCGAGGCCGGGTTCACCTCCCGGGCGGCTTCAGTTTCCACTCCGACGCCCACCCCCACTCCGACACCCGCGCCGCGCCGTGATGCCCGCATGACCATCGTGCTGCCGGCGGGTCTGCATGACTGGCTCCGCGAGCAGGCTTTTCACCGCGGCACATCGATGCGCGGGGTGATCATGGCGGCGCTCAAGGAGGCCGGGGCGCCGGTCGATGATGACGATCTCCACGATCGACGCCAGACACGCGACTGAGTTCGGCAGAGGTCAGGCCGCAAGGGGATGGGGGCGTGTTGCCCTCATCCCCTTTGTGTTGTCCGGAAAGAGCTGGGGTGCCCCACGCGACGGTTGCGAATCATGTCTGGCCAATCTTGTTCAGAATCGGCTAGCATTCAGCCCGATGGTGATTCGACGGCGACGCAGCATCCTTTCGCGGAACCGACGAAGCCCAGATGCAACCGACAACCACCCCTTGTATCGAATCGCGATTTCTATCTCAGATTCTAGGCGGGGGACAGAAAACGGTTGCTGACTCGCACATCACGACGTTACAGATAACCGATGGCACAGAATCAGCTAGCCCTACGACAGCAAGCACATCGTGACCGGCAGGCAGCTGCCGGACGCGGTCTCTTGCATACCTATGTTCCTGGCGAGCTTCTCAGCGAGTTGGATCGTCTGAAGGAGCGAGAGGGAATGCCGAATCGGAGTGTGCTGGTTGCACAAGCGCTGAAGGAATTTATCGAACGCAGGCAGGCTGAAAAGTAAAAGCCTCGGTCGTTGGCGCGACCGAGGCTTTCAGAGATTGAGTGCAAGAGCCGCGATACCGCTATCAAACGAGAACCCGCCCCACACGTACAGCTCCGATGATAGCGGCTGGCGGCCCCCTCGGCAAGGTCCATCTTGCGCGAGCGGGTATCTTTGCGCCCGATCTCCGGCCTCTGGAGAGGACGGACAGGAGTATGAAAACCGCGACAGGCGCGGTGCGCGATGAGCCGGCGGCTCATGCGCGACCAGCGCATTTGAACAAGCTCGCGATGCTGGATGCGACGGACCAGCTGCAGCATCTGCCGGAGCTTGCCCATTTCACCCATGCTGATGGCAAGGTGCTGCGCCGGCTGGTGCATCATCTCTCCCAGGCTGATATCGATGCCGGCGACACTGTGGTCTGGCCGAGCGCCAGCTATGTGGCGGTTCAGGGCTGCCTGTCCGACCGCCAGGTCCGGACCTCGCTGCGGCGCCTGGCCGGAGCAGGGTTGATCGAGATCCGTCATCGAGGCCGTCGCCGGACGCCCCTGATCAGCCTTCGGGGGTTCATGGAGCGCGTCGGTGATGTGATCGAGGCCGGCCGCGCCGCCATCACTCTTATGCGCAAAGCGGAAGAGATTTCCGCGGATGACGGAAAAATTTTCCGAACAACAGAAACAGTCAGAAGAACCAGCCAATCTGTAAATACGGCCGCTTCGCGAAGCGATCAAAAACCGGCGCCGGCTACGCCGCCGCACACTCATAGCTCCGCGACAACCCTAACAACCAGCTCATCATCAGATACAACCGCCGGCATCTGCCCGCCAACGCGGGCACGTCGATCCGCTGGAGGTTCGTCGGCAACACCGGATCTCACGGCACCGCCGGTGGACAATCTGCATGCCCTGCTTGCCCGCAGTCGGACCGGCCAGCTTCTGGCAGGAACCGATGACCTCATTCACCTGGATCGTCTGGAAGCACGAGCAGCCGAACACTTTGAGAGCACGATCGGCGCTGCTCGCCATCCTGGCCGGATCTGGACCTGGGCCCTTGATCGCCATGGCCCGGCTGAGGCCATCACGGCCTGGATTCTGGCCTGTGATAGCCCGGAAATTACCAGCCCGGGCGCGTGGTTCATGCGTTGGGTGGCAACGCCGCAGCGCTGGGATCTGGCTCCGAATGTCGCCCGACTGCTGGCTCGATCGCCTGAGCCGGTGACATCACCGCAGATCGACTACAGCGAGGCGCCCCGAGCGCGGGTTGAGGATCTGGAGCGCCTGGCGGCCCGGATCGAAGCCGAGACCGCGCCTGCGATTGCCCCGGCCCCATCTGGCGTTTCTCTGTCTGCCACCCCTCCGACCCTCAGTGAGGCAGGAGAGGCTTGGAAACACTTCCTGGACGCCTGGACAGCTGAACGTGGGGAGGCTCTGCGGGCTTCCTGGCTCGATGGCAGCCACTGTCTCGGCATTGATGGGGACCGACGGCTTCATGTGGTGGTCAAATCCGCCTTCGCCCGGGATTGGCTGGCAAGCCGCTGCGTCGATACGAACCGGCGTGCCGCGGTGGCTGCGGGGACCGATGGGGTTGTTTTCACTGTGAAATAAGGCGCTGTTACAGAACAACACTGGTCTTCGATTGGACGCGCGGCGTGCTCTTCGGCAGGCTGCGGGCAGGGATTAACATCCATGCGGGGCTTTGGGCCCCATATGGGTGCCCTGGCCCTCCTCTCAAGGAGTGCTCCAATGCTGAACCAGTGGACCCTTATCGGCCGGATCGGCACCATCGAGACCAGGAACGGGCGGGAAAAGTCCCGGCTCTACCTCTCGGTTGCCGAAGATGCGGATTATTTCGACCAGACCCGGGAAGAGTGGGTCAAGCGCACCCGCTGGCACAATCTCGTCGCCTGGTCGGAGATCGCCGAACGGATCATCAGGTCTTATAAGGTCGGTGATCTGGTCGTGGTCGAAGCCGAGGTACAGCCTTGGCGGGTCGAGGAAGAAGGCGGAGACGGATGGCGATCGGGGGTTAACTTCGTCGTCCATCGAATCCGCCTGCTCGCCCGGCCCAAGGCCGCTGAGGAACAGTAACAGCCGGCGTTCCAGCGTCTGGCTGTCGGTAGGGTGCTGTCTGCGGGCAGCACCCTATATCTCCATAAAAATGCATATGCATACTGAGAGGTTGTTTTAAATCATGGCCTTGAGAGGCATTGCTCGGTAATGGCACGGAGTTCGTCGCAAATACATATATACATAGATGTAAAAATGTAATGCACCCCGCCCCTGGTTCGACGCGGGCCGCAGGCCGGTCGAACCTCGCGGTAGCGAGGACGAGGGCGACGCCCCTCGTCCCGACACCTCCGGCAAGGCCGCGGCGAAGGCCTCCGGTCAACCCCCGAAGCCCGCATGCGGGACGCCGGCTCTGCCGGCGTGGGGTTGAGGGGAGGCCTTCGGTGTGGCAGATGATCAGTGATCAACGGTCCCTGAGGGCTGCATC
>MDTD01091943.1_pt1 | contig 10443 bp, 8 predicted proteins | sample 811221 | NCBI WGS metagenome assembly MDTD01 (sample SAMN05326646, study PRJNA326480) | marine metagenome | isolation source: seawater | place: Pacific Ocean: South West | collected 2011
CTTTGTAAACGTTTTTATGAGGAACATAGGCTTTTCGATGAACCTGAGGAAGAAGATCTATAATAAACTCTTCTTCATCTAGGGCTTCTGTTAAAACAGGTCTCCAATGAATCTGTAACGATAAAACATTCATCTTGAGTTTATAATTAGGTATTGGGGTAAGTGGCTTTACCATACCAAAAAGACCGCTAAAAATAAGAATATGATTTTGAAGATAATCTTTCGCTTTTTGATCAAGATTTTTCCACCCAATATTTTCATAAACTACACCTGTATATCTATCAATTGCTGGAACGCATTTTTCATTAAAAATAGATTGATTTTGTCTGTGAAAAGATTCAGATTTTTCTTGAGAAGTACCGTAAATCGACCTTAAATCTTCTTCATCAATTAATTCTAACAGATTGACCACTTGAGTTACAGATTCATTAAACCTAAAGTCGGTATCACGAAACTTTAAATTGGATGGTGTTGTTACCTTTGCCTTACCTTCACTTGCTGGTATTAATATTTTCATAGTTTAAATTTATTAAAAATTCAATATAATTTAGAGTGTTTTATTATTGAATGACTATATTTAATGAATCATATAAGTCGCTATCAAGATAATAGAGCTTGCTGAGCGTTTTTTTTGCTTCTCTTTTTTTATTGAGCTGGTAATAGCTTAATCCTAAATGGAAAAGGATATCTGGGTTATCTTTATCAATTTTTTCTGCTTGTTTCAGATACTTAGCAGAACTCTTATAATCTTCAAGCTTAAAAAATGATAAACCCCTATACACATCAGCTTCTACTGAGCTTCCAACAAACTTCGAGTAAGCGTCGAAAAATAATATTGCATTTTCATACTCGCCAATATTAAAGTAACATAGGCCTGCCATAAATTTTGAATCAGAATCTGTTAAATTATAATTAATAAAATAATCTAATGCTTTTTCAAACATTCCCATTTCTGTTAATGTTACCCCTATTTGATATTTTATAATTTGATTATTTGGGTCTTGCTGTTCTGACCGTTTGAAACTTATAAGCGCTTGAAGATATTGTTGAAGCTCAATATAACTTAAAGCAAGATTGTATAGTAATTTTTTACTATTTCCATCACACTCAAGAGCTTTATTATAAAAGTTGATTGCTCTTTGATAATTTTGAGTTTCGAAATATATATCCGCCATCTTAATCATTATAGATGTGTCATCTTCTAAATCCGATAACATCTGGTCATAAAAAATTAATGCATTTTCGTATGACTTTAACTGATAATAAGAGCTGGCTAATTTTTCTTTGTAAATGATATTTTCAGCGTCATCAACCAAAAGCCTGCTATAAATATCAATTGCTTCTCCAAATCTTGATTCTTCAAAATATATCTCGCCAAGCATTTTTAAGACATTAAAATCATTTCCTCCAGAAATTAGATAGTCTTTAAATGGATTTATTGCTTCTTTAAACAGGTTCATATTATACAAAAGAGTACCATACTGCAAATCTAAATCATTATAACTACACTTATTTCGTTTTGCTTGCTTATAATGATATTTCGCTTTTTCGTAATCAAGAATACTTTCGTAAATATTAGCTAAATTATAGTGAGAGTCGGCGTGTAATTCATTGATAGAAGTTACTTTATTGAATGCATCTAACGCAAAATTATACTTTGTTAAGTTCATATAACATAAACCAAGTAAATAATATGCCTTCTCATCATTTGGGCTAAGTAATAAATATTCTGTTAATTGTTCTAAAGATTTTTCAAACTCATCAACTAAGAAATATGTTTGACCAAGTTCAAAATAAATCTCTTTAAAGTAAGGATCTTTTTTTAGTATTTCGCTTAACAAAGAAATTGCTAGATTATATTCTTTTTTATTAAGTAAGCATTTTGCCATTTTATATCTAACTTGAAGATCATCTGGCTGCGATAATAAAATCCTATGATATTGAAACAAAGATTCATCCCATTCCTTTAGTTGAAACATAATATCTCCAATCATTTGGTAAGCTTTTGGGTCTTCAGGATGATGTAATTTATATTTTTGTATATTTTCTAAACTTTCTTTAAATCTATTTTTTAAAAAGTAATTGATTGATAAAAAGAAATATTTATGAGTATTTAAGCTATCATTTTGAGATACTAGTGCAGGATATAAGTAGTCTATATTATCTAAGCTTAGCGCTCTTACTTCAAAATAATCATTTAACGTAAATTCTTTATGCTTATAATCTAAGCTTTTGCAAAGATTTTCTAATGCTTGTGCGTACAGTCCATTTTCTAAAGCGGTGTTAGCCTGGACAATTTCTTTTTTTATAAAATATATTTTCTCATTTTCTACGTTTTCGTCAAAGTTTTTAAAATTAATTAGATTTACTTTCATCGAATCTACCAGATCTGTTGTCTGCAACTTTCTGATTTCATTTACTTGCCTTGCAATTGATTGATATTTCAGAGAGTCTGATGAATATACATCCATCAAAGATAATAGCGGGTCTTCCATCAACATTTGATTTCTTATTTTGCTCTGATTATGTTCTTTGACTGCGCGTAATAAATACTTTTCTGCGTTTTGAACATCATCGCTTAGTAGATATAATCTTCCTATTATATATAAATTGTTTGAGATGTAAGAATCACTATAAATATCAGAAAATTGTACTGTATTATCTATCTCTATATATGTATTGATTGCGTTGATTGTATCGCCTATACTTAAATATTTTGTTGCAACATCTTCAAGACTTTTTACCTTGTCAATTGTGTCAATGTATTGGTACTTTGAAACCGTTTGATTAGCATAAAATGTGCTAACTATTGCTATGGTCATAGTTATTATTTTTAGTATAAACATATTGTCTTTTAATAATATGAGCTTATTAAGAATTTGTTCCTTTCTAATTATATGTTTTATAATTTAAATTTATAATGTAATTAATACTAATAAATGAAAAAAATAGTCCCAATAACAAAAAAATGGTCTCCTGGTTCATGGATGAACTTACCCATAAAGCAGTCTCCATCTTGGCCACCTCAAGAACTTGACAAGGTTGTAAAGAAACTTTTTTCTTTTCCTCCATTAATTCCTATAAATGAAATTGAAATACTAAAAAAACAACTAAAAAAAGTCGCTAAAAATAAATCTTTTATATTGGTTGCAGGTGACTGTGCGGAAACTTTTTCAGACTTTAACCAATCTCTTATTGAAAGAAAATTACAAATTATTTTTAAAATGTCTTTAATCCTAAGCTATGGAATTAATAAACCAATTATAAAAATTGCGCGCTTGGCAGGTCAGTTTGCGAAACCGAGATCTTCGTTAACTGAAACAATTGGAAAAGTGTGTTTACCATCGTATATGGGTGACGCGGTTAATGATAAAGAATTTAACTTAAAAAGCAGGTCCTTCGATCCAAAAAGACTTATTAAAGCTTACTATCATTCTGCAACTACTTTGAATGTATTACGATCTTTAACGGACAAAAGTATTCATGATATAATTGGTAAATGGGACAATAAAAAAATTCTTGGTAAGAATATATCTCCTTTAATTACTGATATCGCAAGAATAGAACGAGCAATGCATGCTATGAGTACTATTAATGACTATAACAATCGTTATAGGTTTTCTAAAGATTTTTTTACAGCACATGAAGCACTTTTACTTGATTATGAGCAAGCTTTGACTAAATCCAATTTTGATGATAAGTGGTATGATACTTCTTCTCACTTAGTATGGCTGGGATATAGAACAGGACAACCTGACCACGCACATGTTGAGTTTTTATCAGGTATTGAAAACCCTATTGGAATAAAAGTTGGACCTGAAACATCTTTCAACGATCTTAACCAAATAATTAAAAAGCTCAATCCTAAAAATGAATTTGGTAAAATTATTTTAATAATAAGATATGGAGTGAGCTCTATTGATAAATGCTTAAGGCAATTAGTAAAAAAAATGATTAAAACTAACCATCGTGTATTATGGATGTGTGATCCTATGCACGGAAATACATACAAAACTAATAAAGGATTTAAAACTAGGAATTTTAAGGATATTAAAAATGAATTAAAGTATTTTTTTAAAATTCTTAAGGTGTATAACATTCCACCGGCGGGTGTTCATTTTGAACTAACGCCAGAAAATGTAACAGAGTGTGTTGATGAATCTGATAATATTCATCAATCAAATGTTCATGAGAAATATGAAACAGCATGTGACCCAAGACTAAATAATAATCAAAGTTTAGATATTGCTTTTTCAATAAATAAAATTACAGGAGAAAGTAATGGATAAATTAAAAATTACTGGTTATGGTGACGACCTAACTATTAACGGTATAAGAATCGGAGATCTAACTCCCAAAGATCATGAAGATATTGAAATCAATAAAGGTGGACAAAACTACAAGCCTCTAGAAAATGTTGTTGTCTCACATGTCAAAAACTCTTCAGTTCTTGTATGTCGAAAACCTTCCAAAGATAACATTAAAGAATATATCGAAGAAGAACTCGTTGATGGACTATGCTGTTATTCCGCAGTTAACCAAGGACAGCTTAATGAAGAAATTGTAGATGCGGTTGTACATCATTTAAAAAATGAAAAGTTGCCAACTGTTCCACGTTCTATTAGACACAAATATATGGCTGCGTTCTTGATGGCAGCAACTGAAATTACACAAATGGATAAAGTTGTTCCTAAGGTTGCCGGCGTAGAGTCGTGGGAATTGACTTTTAAGTTATGTAGAAGATGGGGATACAAAATTAAAAAAATTCCTACTGGCAAAGCAATTGTTGTTGGAGCAACGGGAAATTTTCACGGACGTTCAATTTCAGCAGTTTCAATGTCAGACGACCCTGATGCCAGAAAAGATTTTGGCCCTTTTCTACCAGGTATTGAGCTAGTGAAGTATAATGATATAAATGCACTAGAAGAATTATTTGAGAAAAAAGGCGAGCTGATTGCTGCATATTCTGTGGAACCTATTCAAGGCGAAGCTGGAGTAATTGTTCCAGATGAAGATTATTGGCCAAGAGTATCAGCACTTTGCAAGAAGCATAATATATTACTTGCAATGGATGAGGTTCAAACAGGCTTTGGTAGAACTGGAGAAAATTTTGCGCATCAGCTATTTGGTGTAAAGCCTGATATAATGGGCTGCGGTAAAGCAGCAGGGGGAGGCATTTTGCCTGTCTCATTTGTTGCGGGGAGAAAAGATGTAATTAATACTTTAACCCCAGGCTCTGAGGGCTCCACGTTCGGCGGATATCCTTTAGCATCAGTTGTTGGAACTTATGCTATAAAAGTTTTAGTAGATTCTAATCTTTCAAAAAATGCTAAAGTTAGAGGAGCTCAGCTAATGTCGCATTATGAAGAAATAATGTCTGATTTTCCAGATAAAATCAGAGATGTTAGAGGTAAAGGACTTCTTACAGCCTTTGAAATGTTTGATTCTAGCAGACTCGATGGCCATAAAGTCTCTGTTGAGCTTTTAAAGAGAGGTGTATATGCCAAAGAAACTCACAAAACAACGGTAAGAATTGCTCCAGCTTTGACAATTGATGCACATAACATAGATAACATTGCAGAAAATATTCGCGATGTGATAAAATCCCTTTGATAAATATTGTTTTTTTTTAAAATTTCAATATGTTTTTTATAAAATGTCTCAAACTTTTAAGCCTAGTAATTATTATCAGTTCTTGTAAGCCTGAATCTGTATTAACATTAGAAAGAGGTAATTACTTCTACTCTAGGGGAAATTATGCGGAGGCAAGCGCAGAGTATAAAAAAGTCATTTTAAGAAATTCAAATATTAAAAGTATGAATAATAGTCAAATTGAAATTTTGGCGCACGCTTATCAACAATTAGCACTCACCCAAGCACAACTAGGAAATCAATCAAAAGATAAACAGGAACGCAAAATTGATTACATGAAAGCCTTAGAAAATATTAAAAAAGCTGAGTCTTTAGCTATTCAGGGCAAAAAAAGAAATGAATACAGAAAAACTCGTTTAGGAATAGAACAAAATTTAAATCAATAAAATCAACCCGATATGTCTTCTCCACCATCAAGCCTTATAACATTTCCAGTCATCCAACTTGACTCATAATTAATCATTAGTTCAATAAAATCTGCTATGTCAGAAGGCTTTGTCAGTCTTTTGTGGGGATTATTATTCAAAGCTGAAGTTACCATATATTGATAGCTCGGTATTTTTTTTAGCGCATTTGTATCTGTTACACCAGCTTGTATTGCATTAACAGAGATTCCATCTCGCGCTAATTCTAAGCTCAACTGCCTACAAACTGATTCAATTCCTGCTTTGGCTATAGATATAGCACCATAATTACTCCAATTTTTTCGGCCTCCTGCGCTTGTCATAGCTAAAATATGACTTCCTTTTTTTAAAAGATTACTTTTGTATAATTCTTGAGACCAATATACTAAATTATTGCACATCGTATCCATTGTCATTTCAATATTTTTTTTATTTAGATTATCACTCTCTCCAATCATTGACTTCAGAGTTCCAAAAGCAATGGAGTGAATGAAAAACTTGACTCTTACTCCGCCTATTTTTTTTATATTTGAAACAACCTCTTTCATTTTCTGTTCGTTTGATGCATTGATTTTCTTAAAAACAAAGTCAACATCAAATTTTGACATGGAATTTTTTAAAATTTCAATATCCTTTTGTTTTTTTCTTAAATAAATACCGTAGACATTTATACCCTTACTGGCAAACCTAATTGCTAGTTCTGCTCCAATTCCACTTGATGCACCTAATATTAAAGCCCAATCTTTCATTAAATTTTCCTTTTTGACTAAGATTTTTAATTTAATGCTTAAACTTGTACTATAAAAACTTAAATTAAGCCTATGTCAATAAAAACAGGAATTATAGGATTACCTAACGTTGGCAAATCAACGTTATTTAACGTCCTCACGGAATCTAAAATTGAAGCTGAAAATTATCCGTTTTGTACGATTGAGCCAAACCACGGTATGGTTAAAGTCCATGAGCCAAGACTACATGAAATAAATAAATTAATACCGACTGAAAAAATTACTAATACTTATATTGAGTTTGTAGACATTGCCGGTTTAGTTAAAGGTGCTAGTATGGGTGAAGGTTTAGGCAACCAGTTTCTGTCTAACATAAGAAATGTTGATGCTATTATTCATGTAGTTCGATGTTTCGACGATGATAATATAACTCACGTTGAAAAATCGATATCTCCCATTAGGGATATTGAGATAATTAATACAGAGCTTCTGTTAAAAGATTTAGATACGCTCACAAAAAGATTAAAAAAAATTGAAAAAACAGTAAAATCAGGCAATAAAGAATTTCAGCCTGAGTACGAACTTATAATTTTATTAATTGAAAAATTAAATCAAGGAATTCTTATTAGAAATATTAATCTCAATGAGGATCAAAGAAATTTATTAAAATCGATATCTCCCTTAACTGCAAAACCAACTCTCTACTTGGCAAACATTGATGAGCAAAGCATTGATGGCCCTGCAAATAATCATTCTTCGGATTTAAAGAAATGGGCAGACAAGAACGATGAATTGGTTTTAACAATTTGTACAAAGTTTGAAGCAGAAATGATTGACTTAAATAAAGAAGAAAGACAGGAGTTTCTCAATAGCTACGGTCTGTCCAAATCGGGAATTGACCGATTGTCTGCTGCCGCATTTAATCTATTGGGATTGGAAACGTTTTTTACTGCTGGAGAAAAAGAAATAAGATCTTGGCCCATCAAGAAGGGAACATCTGCTGTTCTTGCCGCTGGAGAAATTCATAGCGATATTCAGCGCGGCTTTATAAAAGCAGAAGTTTATTCGTTGTCGGATTTAATACATTATAAGACAGAAGAAAGTCTAAAAAGTTCTGGCAAAATAAGACAAGAAGGCAAATTTTATACAGTGAAAGACGGTGATATTATTTATTTTAAATTTAATGTTTAACTTTCTTTTTTCAAGAAATTATTAATTCGAGAAAAAATTATATCTTTATCTGCGCTCTCATAAAATAAGTGGTGACTTGCATGATCAACAATTAATCTTTCTTTATTTTTTGAGCTAATACTATTCATTACAAGATCCATATTGTAAGGTAATGATAATCCGTCTTTTTTGCTGTGTACATAAAGCGCAGAACATGTTACTTTATGTAATTTTTTTATAACCACTTTGTTCAACTTTCTAAACTCATTCAGGGCAATTAGAGGATAATGATCATAGCCACTATAACGTTTATTTGGATTTGTAGATACTTTTTTTTGTTTTACGAAAATTTTATTAACAACTGGGATTAAAAAGTTGACTACAAAGGGATTTTTAAACTTTAACACAGCTGCACATACTATTAGCTTTTTCACCGGGAAAAAACTAGCGAGATACAAGCTTAGCACGGCTCCCATACTTAATCCTATAACGCTAACTTCGTCGCATTCAGATGAAAGTTCTGCAAGCTTGATATCTACAAAATCTAACCAGTCATAAAAGCTTTGCGCGTTACAATCTTCAATTGTTGTTCCGTGTCCCGGTAAATTAGGAATAAGAACCCTAAAACCTTTTTTTGAAAGATATTTTCCTAGGGGAACTGTCTCATAAGTAGAGCTTGAAAATCCGTGTAAAATTAAAATACCTTTTTTTGAATTTTTATTCAAATCATAGCTTTTCTCGTCAAATAATTCAAAATGTCCCATTTTTAATTTATAAACTTTAGAGACTTTACTTTACTTATCTCGCTTATATTGTTTCTTATTTCCATTAAAATAGTTCGAATTGTTTCATCAATATCCAAAGATTGAAAAAAATTACCAAAATGACTAATATCATTTTCATTATTTTCACGCTTTAACAAATCAAGGGCTACGCTGTAATGACAATTACTAAAAGAATTAATAGTGTACCCATTGTGGTAGCTAAAGGCAATTAAAAACAATATAAAAATTATTTTATAATTTTCCTTGAACTCTATTTTGTTTAATGACTGCAATGTAATATCATACATATTAATATCATTATAATTTTTTGGGGTTGCTTTATCAATAATATCTACAACGCACAATGCATATTTCAAAGAATTGAAGCTCTTTTTTATATGATAGAAGTTGTTTATCAATTCTGACTCTTTATGGATTTGGATTTCGCGCGATTCTCTATAGTAATACGTAATATTTATAAGATTTGTGGATTGGAAAATAATGCTCTTATTATTTTTGATATTTTTAGCACCCTTTACTATAATAGATAATTTTTGTCCATCCTCTAAAATTAATCTGCTTATTAAACTTGAATTTCCGTAAGGAAATGATTTGATTACAATAGCTTGAGATTTTTTAACCAATCTCTAATAAGCTTTTGAAAAAATGACTTCATACTTCGCTGGCTTTTTGGATAATATACACTGAATACTTGTGTCATTTATATCGCGCAGAATACATCTTATTGTTGCTTTAGTTTGATCTTTTATTTTATTTTCTGTTTCTGCAGTCCCATCCCAACCACATTTTATAAATCCCCCTTTTTTTATCTGTTCTTTAAATTCGTCATAGTTAGAAATAGAAAAGGTGTTTTCATTCATAAAATCAGAAGCTTGCTTGAATAAATTTTTCTGTATTTTTTGTAGGCTAACTTCTATGACATCAAATGATTCATTAATCGATATATTATTTTTTTCTGAATTATCTCTTCTTGCAATGACAATTTGATTATTTTTCATATCGCGAGGGCCTATTTCAACTCTTAGAGGAACTCCTTTCATTTCCCACTCATTAAATTTATAGCCAATTGAGTATTGCTGCCTATTATCTATATAATACCTAATTCCTTTTGATTTTAAAAACGAGATAAAATCTTTTGTATAGTTATTAAATTCATTCTCATTATAATCCTTATTAATTACAGGAATGATAACAACTTGTATTGGAGCTATATTTGGTGGAAGTCTTAAGCCTTTATCGTCTCCATGGACCATAATAAGCGCTCCAATTAATCGAGTACTCACACCCCAACTAGTTGCATAAACAAAATCTTCGTTATTATCTTTTGTCTGAAATTTAACATCAAATGCTTTTGAGAAATTTTGACCTAAATAATGAGATGTGCCTGCTTGAAGCGCTTTTTTATCTCCCATCATTGCTTCAATACAATATGTTTCTTCCGCTCCCGCAAATTTTTCAGATTCCGATTTAGTTCCGGTTAGCACTGGAATTCCCATCTGTTTTTCTAGGACCTCTTGGTAAATATCGAGCATTTTTTTTGCTTCTTCTAGCGCTTCATTCTTGGTTTCATGAGCTGTATGACCCTCTTGCCACAAAAACTCACTCGTTCGTAAAAATAGTCGAGTTCTCATTTCCCATCTCACAACATTTGCCCATTGATTAATTAAAATTGGCAAATCTCTATAAGATTGAATCCATTTTTTA
>MDTD01172627.1_pt1 | contig 10443 bp, 9 predicted proteins | sample 811221 | NCBI WGS metagenome assembly MDTD01 (sample SAMN05326646, study PRJNA326480) | marine metagenome | isolation source: seawater | place: Pacific Ocean: South West | collected 2011
ACTCCGCAGCCAGTGGTAAGCCGCGCTGCCAGTCGCGCAGCGCGTTGCCAAAGGCCGCAAACAAAAGCCTAGAAACTGCGTCTTCCGTGGCTTTGTATTCCGGATGCCATTGCACCGCCATGGCGAAACCGGGCGCGTCCTTGATTCTGATTGCCTCGGGAGTGCCGTCAGGTGCTGTACCGTCGATTATGACGCGCGGACCGGGTTCTTCGATGCCTTGACCATGCAGGGAATTGACCATCACCTCATCAGACTTGAACAGGTCGACAAATGGACTGCCCGGAACCAAATTAATTGCATGGCGATAGGCAAATTTTTCTTCGATTGTGCCGTTTGGGGGCATACGATGGTTCATGCGCCCAGGCAGGTCCCTGATCTCCGGATGCAAGGTGCCTCCCATGGCAACATTGAATTCTTGGAATCCTCGGCAGACCCCCAGGATCGGCTGACCCCGCTCCACACAGGACCGGATTAGAGGCAGCGCGATCCGGTCGCGGTTCCGATCAAAGTCGCCATGGGCCGCTGTCGGCTCGTGGCCATATTCTTCCGGGTGTACATTTGGACGCGCGCCTGTCAGGAGAAACCCGTCACAGACCGCGAGGATATCTTCTAGTTCGAGGTGCTGGGGCAATGACGGTATAATCAGCGGCACTGCACCCGCAGCATCCGCTACGGCTTCAATATTCATTCGACTGGAGCCCTGAATCCAGTATTGATCATTGATCAGGTGCGCGTTGGCGACAATACCGACAATAGGTTTTCGCATGGCGAGTCCGCATTTGTTTCAGTAAAGTCGACTGGCGATTGAGAGGTATTTAATCACATCTGGGGCGGTGCACAATCCTGATTGCGTTTCCTGGGGTTTCACGGACACCTGTCGGCAAGCCGGAACGGGAGCTGGACCTGCCTCCACTCAGTTTAAATGGGACACTGGGCGTCAATCTAGGCGGTTCTGTGACTGTGACGCCTTTCCCCTGCCTTAATTTCCCGCTATTCAGACTCCATGAACCTCATGAAGGCAATTACTACGGTCGGCGGCTTCACCATGCTGAGTCGAGTTTTCGGCTTCGTGCGAGATATCATGATCGCTGCGGTATTGGGCGCCGGTAGCGTAGCCGATGCTTTCTTCGTAGCTTTTCGGTTTCCGAATTTATTTCGCCGTCTTTTCGCTGAGGGTGCCTTCGCGGCGGCCTTCGTCCCTATCTTCTCATCGATATTGGAGCAGGAGGGGCGGGAGAGAGCAAAGGAATTAGCTGAGCAAGTCTTTGCCGTATTATTCGTGATTCTGGTGCTGTTTGTGGTGCTGATGGAGCTGGCCATGCCCTGGACTATGTGGGTTCTAGCGCCGGGGTTTGATGAGGTCGAGGGTAAAATGGAAATGGCGACGGAGATGTCGCGGATCGCTTTTCCTTATCTTTTGTTCATTTCCCTGGTCTCCTTGCAATCAGGGGTCCTAAATTCGTTGGGCCGGTTTGCCGCTGCCGCTGTCGCGCCAGTGCTGCTCAATCTGGTTTTGATCTCAGCAATGTTGTGGTTCCGTGATACGCTGGAGACGCCCGGGCATGTGCTATCCTGGGGCGTTTTTGCAGCCGGGGTGGTGCAGTTCATTTGGCTGATTTGGCACTGCAAAAGTGCAAACTTTCCTCTCCGATTGGTTCGTCCTCGATTGTCGCAGAGAGTACGCCTGGTGGGCCGTCGTATCCTGCCCGTAGTATTCGGGGCCAGCCTCTATCAGATCAATCTCTTAATCGGAACTATCCTCGCGACCCTTGTTGCTGATGGAGCGGTTTCATACTTGTATTACGCGGATAGAGTGACGCAGCTTCCCCTGGGGGTCGTCGGTGTCGCCGTGAGCACGGCGTTGCTGCCGACCTTGTCACGCCAGCTAGCGGCAGGAGAGGAAACGGCGGCGGCCAAAAGCCAGAACCGGGGCATCGAGTTCGCGCTTTTACTGACGTTGCCCGCAACGGCTGCTTTGTTGGTTATCGCGATGCCTATCGTCACCGTCTTGTTTGAACGTGGTGCCTTTGGTCCGGCCGAGACGCGGGCCACAGCGGATGCATTAATGGCCTATGCAACGGGCTTGCCAGCCTATGTTTTCATTCGCGTTTTGACACCCGGATTTTTCGCTCGCGAGGATACTACGACACCCGTCAGAATTGCTGCGGTAGGCATTATGGTGAACATTGTCCTCAACCTATTTTTAATGGAGCTTTGGGGGCATGTGGGCATTGCTTTGGCATCATCTTTAGCCGCTTGGGTCAATGCGGCGGCTTTGGCTGTGGTGTTGAAGCGACGTGGCCAGCTCTCCATCGACGATCGTCTGATCGAACGAGGGCCAAAAATCGCCCTGGCTAGCGCGGGTATGGCTGCGGGTCTGCTCGTTTTTGAGCGCCTTATCGCGGCTGCCTATGCTGGGCCGCATGTGGCCAATATCTGCGCGTTAGCCCTTTTGATTTTTGGCGGCGTGTTAGTGTTTGGAGGGTTGGCGCATGTCTTAGGCGCAGCACGTTGGTCGGACCTGAGGGCGCTACGGAGACATCGCATTGAAGAGTTGGGGGACTCTTGACCACTAACAGCTGAGCCGCCATAACTCGGGCGCTCAAGAAATTTTTTACGTGAAGGCTCCAGAGATGAAACGGATTTTTTCCGGCGTCCAGCCCACTGGCAACTTACATCTTGGAAACTACCTCGGCGCGATCCGCAACTGGGTGCGTCTTCAGGATGAATTTGACGACTGTCTGTTCTGTGTTGTCGACCTGCATGCCATCACTGTTTGGCAAGAGCCCAAGGATTTGGTGGCGAACATTCGCGAAGTGGCGGCGGCGATGATGGCCGCAGGCATCGATCCGGCGCGCAACGTAATTTTCAATCAGAGTCAGGTATCGGCTCATGCGGAGTTGGCATGGATTTTTAATTGTGTAGCGCGTCTGGGTTGGTTGGACCGGATGACCCAGTTCAAGGAAAAGGCCGGCAAGGACAAGGAGCGTGCTTCGGTGGGGTTATACGCGTACCCAAATCTCATGGCCGCTGACATCCTGGCCTACAAGGGGACCCACGTTCCGGTCGGCGAGGATCAGAAGCAGCACTTGGAATTGGCTCGCGACATAGCACAGAAGTTTAACCACGATTACGGCCAGGAATTCTTCCCTGTGGTTGAGCCGTTGATTTTCGGTACGGCTACAAGGGTTATGTCTTTGAGAGACGGCTGGTCGAAGATGTCTAAGTCCGATCCGGCAGACAATTCGCGCATCAACATGACCGATGACGCAGATGGCATCGCACGGAAAATCAAGAAGGCGAAGACCGATTCGGAGCCGCTGCCGTCCGAGGCTCCGGGCCTGAATGGTCGACCGGAGGCCTCCAACTTGGTTGGGATTTATGCAGCGCTCGCCGATACGGACATGGATGGGGTTCTGGGCGAATTTGGCGGTCAGGGGTTCGGTGCCTTCAAGCCGGCACTTGCCGATCTGGCCGTCGCAAAACTGAGCCCTGTCCAAGATCAGATGCGCCGCCTGATAGACGACACGACTTATGTTGAGTCCGTGTTGCGTTGCGGTGCGGAAAAGGCGAACGACATAGCGACACCGATCTTGCGAGAAGTGCAGGACTTGGTTGGTTTCTTGCGTCCATGAAAGGGGACTGAAGCGATTTAATGTCGCTGCGTGGGTCCATATTATCGCTCAAAATCATTGAGCTTTAGTGTGAGCCTGGACCGGACCGAGAATGGTTTGAGCCGCTCTCTCAGATTGCGCTTGCCAGCGAGGCAGCACTCACATTGAGGTAATTAATCAGGCCTTGTATTCGCCCTGGGCAATTCGATCCAGGGAGACGGAGAAGACTAAGGAGAAGGCGTCAAACACCCTATGTCCAACGATGGTGTATTGCTTAGGAACCAGTACCGAACTGATGTAATAGAATTTACCGCTAGTGGTACCTGCTATGACTGAGGTTTCGATATGGACCACCAATCACCAATTTCTGGATAGAACGGTTATGAGAATGTGATATACTGGAGGTGTTCGATCAATTTAGCTCGAGCCTTGACGCAAAGGCTACTAGCTTCCAATTCTACGAAACAGCACCCATGTTTTGAGAACGCCGCGAGGGATAGCCATGTTCATTCAGACAGAAAGCACGCCCAACCCCGCCACATTGAAGTTTCTTCCCGGCAACACCGTAATGGAAACGGGTACAGCCAACTTTGCCGCGCCAGATGAGGCGGGCCATTCACCCCTGGCGAAGTCTCTATTCGCCTCCGAAGGTGTGATCGGGGTGTTTCTGGGTTCGGACTTCATCACTGTTACGAAATCTGGTGATAAGGAATGGGAGGTGATGAAGCCGCTCATTCTGGGGGCCATCATGGAGCACTTCCAATCTGGCCGCCCGGTTATTGAAGTCGATGCCGTCGACAAAGACGTCATTGATAGCGATGATGACGAGGTCGTGGGCCAGATTCGCGAATTGATCGACACACGGGTGCGTCCCGCTGTCGCTCAAGACGGAGGCGATATCGTCTACAAGGGATTCGAAGACGGGATTGTATTTTTGCACATGCAAGGCGCTTGTGCGGGGTGCCCAAGTTCCACTGCCACCCTCAAGCACGGCATCGAAAATATGCTCCGCTATTATGTGCCGGAGGTACAAGAGGTACGGGCGGTTGAATAGCTCAGGCGACAGCGATAATCAGACCATTGCAGCCGATACCGAGTTTTGGTTTGTACTTTTCGGAGTTGTTGCATAGACCGCATGGAAAGGAAGCAAACCTCGGGAAATCTGGCGGTCGGATTATTACACCAAGTGCCTTATATAGTTTGCTCCAAGTTTAGATCCGTTCCTCACAGAGAGAATACTGAAAGATCCATTCCCAATATGACGAGCGTTACTGATAATTAGAGAGCGTTAAACGGGCATGCTTTTTTGACATGGAGCGCCGGATGGTGTCATGACAGGTAAATTTGAGCGTGGGATTCTGATTTTGGCGGGGGGGTTAGTTGTAGGTTTGTTGACCTTGGCGGTTATGTATCCACCCAGTTCAGAAATTACTCTTCCCGATGCGCAGTTGAAGGCGCCGACGCACAGCAAGACAGAGGACATGGACAATTTAGCGGCGTCCAGCATTGTTCTTGTTGAAGCCGCGGGGACGTCGGCGGAGTCGTTATCTGACGGACTGGATATCCAGACCCTGGATCCTAGCTACAATGCGAGCACTCTGCACACCGCGGAGGCCCTATCGAATACTTTTAAGCGAATTGGCTATGATCTCGACGGGATCAAGGCTGGCGGCATGGCCGTGCCGCGCCTATTCCTGGCCAGTTTGCCATTGGACATGTCGGCAATTCGTCAGGCAACAGAGCGCAAGACAATTTTTTTTAAAACAGTTTTACCACTGATTTTACAGGTAAACGATGAGATTCGGGCCGATCGGATGCGGTTATTGGATTTGCATACCCGAGCCAGGGACGGCAAACACCTGCCTGCTGTAGACCGCCTTTGGCTTATTGTTCTTGCGGAACGCTACAAAGTAGAGCGTGGTGATTTAAAGGGGTTGTTAAAACGGGTTGATATTATGCCGACGTCCATGGCGCTTGCTCAGGCGGCGGAGGAGAGTGGATGGGGTACATCTCGGTTCTCCCGTGAGGGCAACGCCATTTTTGGGGAATGGACCTTTTCGGGCTCCGAGGGTCTGGTGCCATTGCAGCGCGAGGCGGGGAAGACTCATAAGGTTCGGGCCTTTCGAAGTCTTCTCGACTCGGTTCGTTCCTACGCCCGGAATTTAAATACTCATCGGGCCTATCGTGAGCTTCGAACTTTGCGTGAGCAGATGCGCCGCGACGGTAAACCGATCCGTGGCCGACGACTTATCGAAACCCTGACCAGCTACTCCGAGCGCGGCGTTGATTACGTCAAGGACCTTCGCGCTATTATGAGTGTGAACAAGCTGGACGGGCTGGACGCGGCAAAGTTAAGCCAACCGGAAACGGCAGAACGACCAGTTATTTGATAGGTCGCTACCTCAGTTTCAGACCACTCTGGTGAAACTTATGGAGAGTTTGGGGGCGTGTGCTATTATTTTTGGCGATGATGTTAAATCACTATAATGTTTGTTCATGGAATATAAAACTGACGTCCGTACCAGCGCCAACGGCCCGAGGCGACGGGCATGGTGCAGTTTAGCCGAGTTCTGCCCCGTGCGAATGTCTTGGTAGTGCGCACTTCGATCCGTGGGTTGAGGTCGATTAGCTCGCTTCGGCCGGCGTGCGATAGGAAACAAGACAACCGCGTCAAATCGCTCATTTTATCGACCAAGGTGAATCCCATGGCAGGTGGATTTTCTTTGGTAATCGTGTGATCCGGCGGTGTGACGTCCTTGACCCTGAGCGGAAGCGCGTTGATGGCGAGGCGCAGCCGCCCTAAATCTCCGAAGGTTTCATTCATGGCAAAACGCGGAAGGTAATACATGTCGCCCGTCGATCCGATGACCCCAGAGTGTTGTCCAAAAGCCGCTGAAAATCCCGCGTTCTTGATAGCGGCGGCTACAGACAGACTGGCTTCCCCGTATGGATAGGCAAAAAGCTTAGGCCGGAACCCCAATTCTGTCTCAAACCGTTTGTGGGCATCTTCAATCTCCGCAGCGATACGCGGTGCGCTAGCTTTCGGCATGTGGAGGTGCGACACCGTGTGATGGCCGAAGTCGACGCCGGCATCGCGCATTTCTCGAATTTGGTCCCAGGATAGATGGTGTGACGAACGCTGATCGATATGGCTGGTCGCAACAAAAATAGTGAACGGCAGTCCGGCTGCTTTGAACCGCGGCCAAGCCAAAGAATAAATGGAGCGGTAGCCATCGTCGATGGACAAGCCGACGGTTCGGTCTGGTAAAGCCTCGCCCTTGTTTATTGTAGCGACAATATCGCGTAGCGGCATCACGTTGTAGGCCCCCGACTTTAGTTCGGCGATATGCCTGGACAGTTGTTCGGAGGTGGTGTTTGTGGAGGGATATTCAGGCTCGCCGAAGCGGTGGTACACAAGTACCACAGCCGATGTGGCAGCATTCACGGCGCTTGCTACAACTCCCGTCAGCACTCCTAATACAACACAAAAGAGTGCTTTCAAATTTATCTTGTGATCAATCATCCAATAATTATTTCGAGATTGCCAGAAAACACAAGTGGTTAGCCCTGGGTGATTGGAGTAATTCGATGGGCACAAATCAAAGCAACCGCAGTGGCTAATCGCCGGTCGATGAAATATTTTTCAAAATAAAATGCCTTGTGGGCCGAACATCCGTTGCAACAATCCGTGCATAACATGTAAAGAGCGAGTATTTCACGCTCTGTGACATTCCGCACAGGCAACGGATCTTCTGTCGCCCCGGAGGAACTTTGTCCGCCGACATCCCCCCGACTGCAATATTGTCACGTACCATCTATTTGATCGTGGTGGTTGCTGCGATCGGATTTGTGGTGTTCGGATGGAAGCCGCTGCAGTGGTTAGGTGTGGCCGGTACCATTGTTTTTCTGGGGCTGGAGGTTCGCCATATCCCCCTGTTCCAGGCATTGATGGCCGTCCTTCTAGTTAGTGTTGGGATTATTGTTGGAGTTGAATTGGGTGATGCAGATCCCGTTGACATTGCGCTCAGTGGGATTGCGAAGGCGCAAATTTTTCTGGTTCTCTTTTTCGCCATCCAGTGGCTGCAGACGCCTGCTAGCGTCAGTCCGGCCCTGCATGCGGTGAGGCGGACGGTGGTTTCTCAGCCGCCCGGACGCCGCTTCCTTTATTTGGCCGCCAGTGGTCATATTCTGGGTTCAGTCCTTAATGTGGCGGGCTTGGTTTTACTCTCGACCATGGTTGAGCGCCAGAAAGATGCACTTCTGCAACAGCGCATGGCCTCGGCGCTGATGCAAAATTATATAGTTGCGTCGACTTGGTCGCCATTTTTTATCAGTGTGGTCGTAATCTTAATTGCGCTTCCGGAGCTTAGTTGGCTAGACGTCGTTACGGGCGGTTTGCCGATGGCGCTGATCGCGGTAGGTGTCTCCTGGCTTCACGACCGGATACGCTACCGGCCGAGGGCGTTGAGCGACGTCCGTTTCCCATCCGTGCCCCTGGAGGCGCCCCATGGTCGGAACTTGACCTGCGTCTTTGCAACTTTGATTGTCTTGGTTATTGGTACGGTGGAATGGAGCGGTTTGAGCCTTCCTGTAGTTCTTGGTTTTGTCGGCCCGCTTTTTGGGATGTTTTGGATGGCTTTGATCGAGGGACCAACAGTGCCGCCTTGGCGCAGCGCTTGGAGGGTGGTCCGGCTCGTTTATGGCCGTATCGAAGGATTGCGGAGCGAAGCACTGGCCTTTACGGCCTCGAGTATCGTTGGCGTCGGATTTGCCACGGGTTTCCCTATGGATGCGATCGTTCCTTTCGCCGGTCAGGGCGGTTGGATCATCTTCGGGCTGATTTTCGCGATCCTTGGTCTTGGTTTCCTCGGTATCCATCCCTTGGTCTCCGTTATTGTGATCAGTGAGGCCGTGCCGCCGACGGTTCTAGGTATGCCGGTGCAGGTCGTCGGCCTCTCGCTATTGGGGGTGTGGGGATTAACCACGTTGGTATCGCCGGTTTCTGGCACGACACTGATCATGGCGCGGTTTGTGCCGGCCTCCAGTTATACCATCGCCTGGCGGTGGAGCCCGCCTTACACAATTCTGGCTGCCGTGGCTATTGGCTTGTTCGTCTACGCGGTTTGGCGTATGGAACTATATTAATTGGACGCAATCATTTGGACATTCGGTCGCCATGACAGCCGTCCTTGCCATTGATACGGCTACAAATGCTTGTTCTGCCGCCCTTTTAGTTGATGGTGACGTTCGCGCTTCGCGATTTGAGCCTATGTCAGGCGGCCATGCTGAGCGTCTTATACCCATGATTCAGGAGATCGCTGAAGTAGCGAACCGCGCGGTTAAATCTGTGGATCTTATCGCCGTGACCATCGGCCCAGGTGCCTTCACTGGGCTCCGCGTCGGCCTGGCGGCGGCTCGGGCTTTTGCGCTGAGCGCCGGGGTGCCTTGTTTGGGTCTGACTACACTAGAGGTGATTGCTGCGGGTGTCGGGCCGTTGGGAAATCCTTTGGTGATCGGTCTCGACTCCAAACGAACCGACGTCTATGTTCAGGTTTTCAATCCGAACGGCCAAGCTGTAAGTGAACCCACGGCGATTCTACCGGAAGCTGCTTCTTTGTTCGTCGGCGCATGCGTGGCAGACGCTACGAGGGTTTCGGTGGCCGGAGACGCAGCGTCCGTATTGAAGGATTGCTTGAGCAGCGGCAGGGTGTCCGTGACGACCGTCAATGCGCCATATCCCGATGCGTCTGTCTTGGCGCGTTTGGCGGCGGCGCGTTGGGTTCCTGGGGAACCCATCGATAGGCCCGCGCCGCTCTACCTGCGCGCGCCCGATGCGGTAATTCCCCGTTACGGAGGACGCCTGCGACCTTAGTTTTTGCGGATCAAAAGACGATGCACGCCGTCGGCGGCGGTATTATCAGACTCCGGACGTAAGTTTAGGATCTCGTGGCCATGCTCCTCAACAGAACGGGGCACGTTCTCCAGGGGTTCAGCGCCTTTGAGGCGGACCTCTGCAAGTTTACCGGTTGGCATGCTCTCGATCAGAAGCTTTGTTTTGACGAATGTCAGCGGACATACCTGATCTGTTATATCGATAAAGAAATCAGCCTCGGGTATTTCGTCTATTGTAGTTTCGTCTACTTCCATCTCTATTTGCTTTCACTGACGTTTATTCTTATATGTCGTTGATAGGATGTATTTACTGTCCCGCTCTGCTCTTCGCTGATCATCGCGGGCTTAGAGTACCAAGGACGCTTAGGCATGGCCGAAAATCCGAATATTAGCGAACTTTTGGAGTTTACAACGGAAATCGTTGCTGCGCACGCGGGTAATAATACAGTTGCGCCGGATGACTTGCCAAAGTTGGTTCAAGATGTCTTCGTGACCTTGTCTGCACTTGGGACGAGAGAGCCGCCGCCTGAGCGGCCGAAGCCAGCTGTGGCAATAAAAAAATCCATATTCCCTGACTACATAGTCTGCCTCGAAGACGGCAAGAAGCTAAAAATGCTGAAGCGCCATCTAAAAACTGCCTATGGCATGAGCCCAGAAGAGTATCGTAAACGATGGGGTTTACCATCTGACTATCCCATGGTGGCTCCTAACTACGCTAAGCACCGGTCCAATCTGGCAAAGAAGATTGGCTTAGGTACTAAATCTCGTGGCAAGTGAAAATAACCCAGCTGGCGGTAAAAAAATTCCGTGGTCTTTTCGAGAATCAGTGTAGTATCCGAGTAGCGCTGTTGTATGATCCGTGTTTGTGGCGGGGCGAATGGATAAAACGAATGTTAGACACAAGCATCGAGAAGCTATGTATCGAAAAAGGCATGAA
>MDTD01114309.1_pt1 | contig 10442 bp, 6 predicted proteins | sample 811221 | NCBI WGS metagenome assembly MDTD01 (sample SAMN05326646, study PRJNA326480) | marine metagenome | isolation source: seawater | place: Pacific Ocean: South West | collected 2011
CACCAATAGATCCAGGAATACAATACATAAATTCAAATCCACTTATATTATTTTCCATTGCAAACAAAGAAACTTTTTTTTGTGAACAGGATGAGCCTGCTATTATAGTATCATTTTTTAATTTAGAAATTGATGAAAAATTATTACTTAATTTAATAACTAAACCTTCATAAATTTGATCACTAAATAGTACATTTGAACCTAGGCCTAAAATGAAAATCTTACTTCTATTAGAATATAGTATTAAAAAATCTTTTAACTCTTTTAGATTTTTTGGTTTAAAAAAAACTTTTGACCTTCCGCCAATATTAAACCAATTTAATTTTTTTATATCAAAGTCAAAGAAAATATCAGATTTATATTTAATTCTAAATTCTTTAATATCTTCTAAATTCATCTTTATTTTAAATTTCTTATCCAATTAGATATAGAGCCTGCACCCATACCAATAAAAATCTTATTTCCAAAAGCTAGATTTTTTACTACTTTTTTTAAGTCTTTTTCATCTTTTATAATTATTAAATTAACCTTTGAATTTTTTGCCAACAGTTTTGCAAAAGATTGGTAGGAAAATCCTAATTCTGTATTTTCTCCCGCTTTATAAATTGGACAGAGTAAAATTGTGTTTGCTTTTTTAAAGCATTTAGAAAATTCTTTTTTCAAACTTTTAATTCTTGAAATTCTATGTGGTTGAAAAATACAGACTATTTGTTCATTTCTATAGACTTTTTTTACACCATCTAATAAGGAGGAAATTTCTGTTGGGTGATGAGCATAATCGTCAAAAAAAGATATTTTATTTATTTTAAATAAGAAGTTAAATCTTCTTTGAACACCCTTAAAATTTTTAAGCCCTAACTTAATTACTTTATCTGAAACTCCTATTGAAAAAGCCACTGCTAAAGCTGATGTTGCATTCCTAATATTATGTAATCCTAATAATGGAATTTTTAATTTTTTTATAATTTTTTGTTTTCCTGGTATTTTAATTTTAACATCAAAAATACAATAATTTTTTTGTTGATTTATTTCATGAATATAAAAATTTGAATTTTTACTTAAGCCATAAGTATAAAAATTTTTGTTTTTAACTTTCGGCAAAATATTTTGCACATTTTTATCATCTATACAAACAAATGATTTTCCTAATAATGGAGTTTTGTTGATGAAATCAGTAAATTTTTTTTTTAGGTTATTAATATTTTTATAAAAGTCTAAATGCTCGTTATCTATATTAGTAATTATTGAGTAATTGAAAGGGATTTGTAAAAAACTCCCATCGGACTCATCGGATTCTATCAACCCCCAATCACTTTTTCCTAATTTTGCTGAACTTCCTATTGAGTTTAGCACTCCACCATTTATGATTGTAGGATCAAGTTTAGCATAATTAAAAATATTTGATAATATTGAAGTAGTTGTAGTTTTCCCATGAGATCCGGTAACAACAATATTTTTCATTAAAGATACTATATGACCTAACAGTTCTCCTCTTTTATAAATTGGTAAGTCCAGTTTCTTTGCATATTTATATTCTGGATTAGATTTTTTTATAGCTGATGAAATTACTAACACAGTACAGTTCTTAATATTTTTTTTATTATGGTTTAAAAATATTGGAATTTTTCTTTTTCTTAAATTATTAAGATATTTGTTATCTGATATGTCGCTCCCTTGAATTTTAAAACCAAGACTATCCATTATCAAAGCCAAACCACTCATTCCAATACCGCCTATTCCAACAAAATGGATTAATTCTGTCTTACCAAGATTAATTTTCATTAATAATTTCCATAATACGGTTATTTATATTATTCCATGTATTTTTTTCACTGATTTTTTCTAAATTATTTACTTTCTCACTATAATCTTCATGATTATCTAAAATTTTTAAAATTAACTCTAATATATAATCAACATTAAAATTTTTTTGTTCAATTAGCCAACAACATTTTTTTTGATAATAGTAATTAGAATTATAAAATTGATGATTATCTCTAGCTGAAGGCAATGGTATGACTAGAAAAGGAATATTTAAAAAAGAAAGTTCACTTAGTGTGCTAGCACCGCCTCTTGTGATGGCTAAATCTACATCTTCATAGAGATAATTGCTGTTATTTGTAAACTCAAAAAAATTATATTTTAAGTTTATCTTGTCATATTTTTTTTGTATTTGTTCTTTTGAATTCTTTTTTGAAATTTGTTGAATAATATGAAAATCTTTTTTTTTTGAAATCTGAATTATAATATCTGTAATTTTATTATCAAAAAAAGTAGCTCCTTGACTACCACCTATAACGAGCAGCTTTTTAATTTCTTTTAAACTATTTTTATTTTTTTGTATTTTGTAAAGGTCTTTTTTTAATATTGGCTGAATAATTTTTTTTTTAAAATTATATTTTTTTGGAAAATTTTTTAAATTGTTATCATAACAAATAATTGTATCCGAAAATTTTAATATAAATTTATTCGACCTTCCTAAAACGCTATTAGGTTCAAATAAAATAATTTTTTTTTTAAAAAGTAAAGCTGCTATACAGAACGGAAAAGTCATATAACCACCAGTACTGATTATAATATCTATTTTATTTTTTTTTATAAAATTTAAAGATTGAAAAATATTTATTAAATATTTTATTATGTTTAGTGGGAGTAAATAAAATTTTGAAAACAAATTTGGTACATCAATTAATCGATAACTATGGTCGCTTTTGTTTATATACTTACTTCCCCTAACATCTGTCACTATTTCAACTGAAAAATTATTCTTTAGATGCTCTAATAAAGCAATTGAAGGTACTACATGACCTCCTGTTCCACCAGTAACTACTAATATATTTTTCATATCAACTTAATTTTCTTTTTGTCAGGTTCAAAATAATTCCACTTAAAATAGACGTGCCTATTATTGATGAACCTCCATAACTCAAAAAAGGCATGGTCATTCCTGTTGTTGGAAGAATTCTAATATTTACACCGACGTGAATAAATGTTTGTACTAATATTATAGTAACACAGCCAACCAAAATAAGTTTAAAATTATTATTATCAGTAAAATTAATTTTTTTAATTACTCTGTAGGAAAAAATTAAATAAAGAAAAATAATACAAGTAACTATTATTACACCAAACTCCTCTGCGACAACAGACATTATATAATCTGTATGAGCCTCAGGGATTCTAGAATTTAGAGTTCCTTCACCAATGCCTTTACCAAAAAAACCACCACTTGAAATTGCATCACTAGCTTTATCAGCCTGATAGTTATTACCTTCGGAAACATCCAGAAAAGCTAATAATCTTATTTTTATGTATTCAAATTTTGGAACAAAAAAAACTAGAATAAAAGTTATAGTAGTTAGTAAAATTATAGAAAAACTAAATAATATTAAATTTATTCCAGATACAAATACAATTGACAGCCACACACAGAGAATTAGCAATGTTTGTCCGAGGTCTGGCTGAGATAAAAGCAAAATAATTGTAGGTAATAAAACTATAGTACTTAAAGAATACTTCAAATATAAATTTTTTTTATCTAAAGATATTATTATAGACACAACAATAACAAAAAAAGGTTTTAGAGTTTCAATGGGTTGAAATCTTGGAAGTGCCCCTAAATCTAACCATCTTTTAGAACCTTTCACTTCAACCCCGAAAAAGGGTACTAAAATTAAAGCGGCAAAAGCAAAAAAAAATAAAAAAACAGACATTCTGACGAGGAATTCTCGATTAAAAAGTGAAAATAATAATATTATAAAAATTCCAACTGTTACAAACGCTAAATGCTTTAAAAAAAAGTAATATGAATTAGTATCTAGTTTGTCTGATGCAATGATTGAAGTAGAAACAAGTGAAAAAAATAAACCGAGTGCAAAAAAAGTTGCAATTATAAAAAAAATTGATTTATCTATATTTTTCCACCAATCGTAAAAAGTATCAAAATATTTATTCATCATTTTAATAAGTATTTTCTTATATATGTATTAAATTTTTCACCTCTGTGTTCAAAGTTTTTAAACTCATCAAATGATGCAGCAGCTGGACTAAATAAAATTATTATTTTTTTCTTTTCTCTTTCTTTAACTTTAGATATTAATTTTAAAGTTTCTTGCAAATTTTTTGTTAAATTAGTTTTAATTTTATTTTTTAATAAATTAGAAAATATTTTCTGATCTTTACCATATATGAATGCTACTAAATTTTTGCAATATCTCTTTTTTAAATTAAATTTATCACCTTTTTTAAATATTCCACCTAAAATCCAATAAATTTTTTTATTTGATTTTAAAAAAGGTATAGTGGAAGATAAAGTTGTAGATTTTGAATCATTAATTATTTTAAAATTTTTTGAATCTAGGATCAGTTCCTGTCGAAACTTTAAAGGTTTAAAATTATTTATTTTATTTATTATGTTTTTTTTATCAATTTTAAAATGCTTAGATAACTCAAATATAAAATTTAAATTCTGAAAGGTTGCAGAATTTTTAAAATTGTTATTTTTTAATTTATTTCTTAAATATTTATATTTATCATTTTTTATATATATAATTTTTGATTTTACAATTTTGAGCCTTAACAAACCCTTTAATGAATTGTCATTAGGAATTATAGCAATGTCATTCTTGTTTTGTTTGAAAACACAATTTAATTTGGACAGTTTATAATTTTTTAATGTGTAGTGCCTTTCTAAATGATCGGGTGAAATATTTAATATTATTGAAAATCTTGACCTAAAATACTTACTATAAGCTAGTTGATACGAAGAAGCCTCAACAACAAAAATTGTTTTTTTATTAACTTTTTTTTCATCTAAAATAGGATTTCCTATATTTCCTGTTAATCTTACATCGTAATTATCACCTTTCAAAATATCGTATAATAACTTACTTGTTGTAGACTTTCCATTCGTACCAGTGATTGTGATTGTTAATATTTGAGGGTTAAATTTATAAAAAATATCTAAATCAGTAATAATTTTATTTTTGTTCTTCTTTAAATAATCAGATAAATCGCAACTACTTATATTAATTCCTGGGCTTATTATTATATTTTCAAAATTATTGTTTATTAATTTTGATTTAGAAATTAGATATTTATTAAATTTATTATTTAATTTTTTTTTATTATCATCGTATATAAAACATCTATTTTTTTGATTTAAATATTTAAATGACGAAATTCCAGATTTTCCAAAACCATAAATTAAAAAACTTTTTTTTAAATTTTTACTTTTAGATTTCATTATCTAAGTTTTAAAGTTGCTAATCCAATCATTGCCAGAATAATTGAAATTATCCAAAACCTAATTACCACTGTTGATTCGGGCCAACCTTTTTTTTCAAAATGGTGGTGTATTGGAGCCATTCTAAAAATTCTTTTACCAGTAAGTTTGTAAGAAAAAACCTGGACTATTACAGAAATGGCTTCTAAAACAAATAATCCTCCTGTTATTGCTAGAACAATTTCATGTTTTGTTATGATGCCAACTGCTCCTAATGAACCTCCTAAAGATAAAGATCCAGTATCTCCCATAAAAATTTTCGCTGGAGGTGCATTAAACCAAAGAAAACCTAAACAGGCTCCGATTATGGATCCACAAAAAATTGAGGCTTCACCGACTCCTTTTATATAGGCTATCTGGAGATAATCTGAAAAAATTATGTTACCAGATACATAACTGATAAATGCAAAACAAGCTGCAACTAACATAACAGGAACTGTCGCTAGTCCATCTAAACCATCTGTTAAGTTAACTGCATTCGATGCTCCAACTAATATAAATATGTAAAATGGTATAAAAAACCATCCTAGATTAATAACTAAATTTTTGAAAAAAGGAAAATATAGATTATTTATTTGATCAGAGTTACTTGTGAAATATAATATAAATATCCCTATAAGAGCTAAAATAATTTGTACAAAGAACTTAAGTTTAGAGGAAATTCCTTGTGAACTTTTTAACTTTATTTTTTTGTAATCATCATATGCTCCCAATAATCCAAAAGATGCTGCAATATAAATTAAAAACCAGTTATATGGGTTTGATAAATCACCCCACAATAAAACTCCAGAAAATACCCCTAATAATATAATTAATCCTCCCATAGTAGGTGTTCCTATTTTCCTAATTATATGATCGCTTGGACCATCTTCTCTAATTGGATTATGAATTTGTTTTAATGAAAAAAAATTGATTAGAGGATTTCCAACTAAAAAAACTACAACCATAGCTGTAAACATAGAAAGTCCAGTTCTTACAGTTAAATATTTAAAAACATTTAAAAAACTGAATTGATCGACTAATATTGAAAAAATTTCAAATAACATTAAAACTTAGATCCAATTTGTTTAGTTATTTTGTGAAGCCCAGTAGAATTTGAACCCTTTATCATTAAAAAGTCCTCATTATTTAAATCATATTTTACAATATTAAGAATATCATTTTTTGATTTGAGTATTTTTCCTCTTTTTTGTGTTCTAATTTTGTTGAAAGTATCAATAATATTTTTCCCATAAACAAACAATTTTTTAAATTTTGCTTTATTAATAACTTTTGCTGCCTCAATATGTAGTTTTTTTGAAAATTTTCCTAATTCCAACATATCTCCCAACAATAAAAATTTTTTATTAGGGTTTATTTTTAAGTTATCAAATTTATTTATTGAGAAATTTAGTGATAAGGGATTTGAATTATAACTCTCATCAATTATGTTTATTTTTTTATCACCAATATTAATTTTTTTTATATTTCCTCTGCCGCTAGGAATTTTAAATTTAGAAAAAAAATTTTTTTTTATTTTATCTATAATATTAAGACTTTTACAAACTGCTATTGAGGCTAATACATTTTCTAAATACGGTATTAAATTATTATCAACTTCAAATTTATAAATTTTTGAATTTACATAAATAAACAGAACACAAGTTTTTTTAGATTTTTTTATTTTAGATAGCCTTATGTCGGAATTTTTACTTTTTCCGAAAGAAATTATCTCTAAGTTACATTTACGAGCTATTTTAGAAAAAAAATAAAAGAATTTATCGTCTTTATTTAAAATAATTGTGCCATTTTTTCTTATGTTAAAAATTATTTCTGATTTAGCTTTAGCTATATCAAATAATGTATTAAAATTTTTAGCATGAGCATAGGTGACGTTTGTTATAATTCCAATATCTGGTTTAATGATATTTGATAAATGATCAATTTCTCCTTTTTTATCCATACCAATTTCAAATATTCCATAAATTGTCTCCTTGTTTAAATTTATTAAAGAAATTGGTAAACCAAATTTATTATTATATGAATTCTTTGAATAAGTAGTTGGATGAATTTGTTTGAGACATTGACCCAGCAACTCTTTAAGTGATGTTTTACCGGACGAACCTGTTATAGCAACTTGAGTTGCATTTGAAGAGATTCTAATTTTCTTTGAAAATTCAATTAATAATTTTAAAGTATTTTTAACACTTATTTTATTTTTATTTATATTTCTTGTATTTTGAACTATTGCAAGCTTTGCTCCATTTTTTAAAGCTTCTTCAGCAAATTTATTACCATTTAATTTTTTGCCTTTTATTCCAAAAAAAATTTTACCATTATTCTGTTTTTTTGAATTAGTGCTTATCTTTAAATTTTTTAGTCTATTTAATTTCTTATTTTTAAGAAGCTCTTTAAAAATATTTAATTTCCAATCATTTGATAAAAACCTATTTTTTAAAATTATAGATTTTCTAATATTCTTTTCATCTGAAAATTTTTTTTTCTTATTATATTCTTGAATACTCTCATGTCCCTTTCCAGCAATAATCAAAACCTCATCAGACTTACTATTTAAAACTGCATATCTTATAGCTAGTTTCCTTGATGGTATTTCAACAACTTTAGAAGGTAAAATAGATTTTTTAATACTATTTCTAATTTTTTTTGGATTTTCGGTTCTTGGATTATCATCAGTAATATAAGTGAAATTACAAAAATTATTTGCGATTTTTCCCATGATTTGCCTTTTTTCTTTATCTCTCTCACCACCACAACCAAATACGATATTAATTTTTCTTAAACCAAATTGCTCTTGAACATTTTGTATGCATGTTTTGAGTGCTTCAGGAGTATGGGCATAATCTAAAATAATTATAGAATTATTTTTAGTTTTTCCGATTATCTCGAGTCTACCTTTTGTTGGCTTAATATGCCCAAGAATTTTAACAATATCATATATTTTTATATTACTTTTGAGTGCTGCAGCAACAGCCATCATCAAATTCTTGATTTGAATTTTACCAATTAAAGATGTCTTAAATTGATAATTTTTATTTCTATAAGAAAATTTTACAATCTGTTTATTATTCATAATCTTTATAGAAAGAATTTTTAAATCATTGCCCGATAAACCCGTGGTAAATAAACTTAATTTTTTTCTTTTTGCAATTTCCTTGAAAACATGTGAATATTTTAAATCACTATCGACTATCATATTCCCATTTTTCTTTGTCAATTCCTTAAATAAAATTAATTTTGAATTAAAATAATTCTTATAATTTTTGTGATAGTCTAAATGATCTCGGCTTAAATTAGTAAATATAGAGGTATTAAATTTAATACCATTTAATCTTTTTTGATGCAATCCGTGGCTAGATGCTTCTAATATTACGTTTTCAATTTTTTTATTCTTTAAATCAAAAAGTAATTTATTAATTGCGATTATATCTACAGTTGTATTATTGAGTTTTAGATTAATATTATCAGATTTAACGCCCAAAGTTCCAATAGAAGCTACTTTTTTTTTATTCAATTTTAATATTTGGTAATAAAAATTAACTATAGATGATTTGCCATTAGTCCCTGTTACTCCAATTATATTATTTGGTTTTTTATCATAATATTTGTTTGCAAAATTAGATAAGGCAACTCTAGGGTCTTTAACTTTAATATAAAGAATACCATTATTGAGTCCAGTTTTAAACTTATTTGATATAATTATCTGAGCCCCATTTTTGATAGCATCATTTATAAAGAGATTTCCATTAAATTTACTTCCCTGTAACGCAAAAAATATAAAATTTTTTTTTATTCTCTTTGAGTTAAAATCAAATCCATCAAAATCTATGTTATTAAATTGTTTATTTATATTTACAAAAAAATTTTTTAATTTCATTTCAAAAATTTCTTAATATTTTATGGCTAAAATTGGCCCAATTTTTTCAATAATATTTTTAGCTACTTCAACTGAGGTCCACCCAGCTGTATTAAATGGAGTTCCAACAATACTTTTTTCCTTACCATCATTATATTTATAAACATATGTTTGGCTTAATTTTGGTTCATCTAATAAAACTATTAATACATATTTTGGTTTAGATACTGGAAAAATCGAAGCAAAAGTATTTATTTTTTTTTTAGAATATTTGCCTTTAATTGACTTTTGTGCAGTTCCTGTTTTACCTGCAATTTCGTAACCAGCGATATTTGCTAAATTGGCAGTTCCTTCTTCTGTTGTTACAATTTTTCTCAATATAGCATTAATTTTCTTTGAATTTTCCTCACTTATTATTTGTTCACCTTTTTTTAAGTTTTTTTCTCTTTTTATTAAAGTAGGCTTTATTTTATACCCTCCATTTGAAATTATGGCATAAGCTTTCGCAAGTTGAAGTGGAGTTGTTGTAATTCCATGACCGTAAGCAGATGTAGCTAGTTTACATTTTCCCCAATTAAATGGAATTGGATTTCCAATTTCTTCTATATCAAATTCTGTTTTATTTAGTAAATCTAGTTCTTCTAGAAATTTTCTATAGTTCTCCAGCCCAACTTTTTGTGCGATTTTAATTGAACCAATATTCCCAGATCTAATCAGAATTTGTTCTGCTGTAAGCTTCGATGGAATATCCATATCATATTCTGAAATTGATCTTCCAGCACACTTTATTTTTTTTGGTAAATTTTCGAATAAAGTGTCTTCCTTGATAACTTTGTTTTGAAGTCCAGCAGCAAAAGTAAATGTCTTAAAGACGGAACCAAGCTCATACACACCTTTTGTTGATCTATTAAGAAATTTTTTATCAAAAATTTTATTTCTTTTATTTAAATCAAAATCTGGAAGTGAAACCATAGAAAGAACTTCGCCACTATGAATGTTCATTAAAATTGCTGTACTACCATAACTTTTAAAAACATTTTGAAATTTAATTAGTTCTTGTCTTGTTAAATATTGCAACTCAGTATCTAAAGTAAGCTTCAGTGGTGTATTAGAAGTTGTTAATTCATAATCAAAAGATTTTTCTATACCTGACACACCATTATTATCTGTATCAATTTGTCCTAATATGTGACTAAATAAATTTCCGTTGGGATAAACTCTTGCAATATTTTCTTCTTCTTTAAATGATTTTTCACCTAATAATTTAATTTTTTCAAGTTTATCTGGTGATATTTTTCTTTTTAC
>MDTD01007158.1_pt1 | contig 10441 bp, 12 predicted proteins | sample 811221 | NCBI WGS metagenome assembly MDTD01 (sample SAMN05326646, study PRJNA326480) | marine metagenome | isolation source: seawater | place: Pacific Ocean: South West | collected 2011
GACAAGGCCTTATTCGATTCAGCCATCGATGCGGTTGAGGCCTGCATTTCCGCCGCCAGTGTGCCTGAGGTCTGCTCAATAAGTTTCATCATCTGAGTCATTTTATCGGATGATTCCTTATTCAGAGCGACCAATTCTGCCTGTTGTTCCAGTGCTACATTCAAATCAGTCAGAATCGTATTTAAATCATCAATATTCTCAGCGAAGACAACGAGTCCTTCACGATTTGTTTTTGTCATGAGACGCAATTCGCCCAGCGTTTTAAAATATAGCACAGCCGAAAAGCCTATACCGGCGATTGCCGCTGCCATAGCGGTTACAAAAGTAATGGTAGTGTATTTATGAATTTGAGACACTTTGCTCTCCAGCTTTTTGTGTTCACGTTTAACCTGACTGTATTCAGAAGTAACGTCAGTTGCCGCGTCAGCCGCATCCAAAGCCAGCTTGATGCTCTCTTGTACCGAATTCAGTTCGCTAGACATTGATTTCAATCCTCATTCAAGCCTGCATAAAAGGTGACAAGTGGTCTTACCCAGTAATATCAACCGCACCTGGCCGTTTCTTGCGCGATTTTTCCCGCCAAGCCTTAACAGACGGGGTTGTTTTATAATATGCACATTGCATGCCAGTTGCCTCATATACGGTCTGTGCGGGCAGGTTTTTTCCTTTAAATCCAAACTTGCGGCATCCCCATGGCCGGTGCGGGTCATAGGTAATGAAAAAATGCCGGCAGCCGTGACAACTCAGCCGGAATTTTGACAGGCTTTTCACCCTTCCCCCCTCAGCTTTTCAAGCAAATCATGAATAACATATCGCAGTCCACCAGCAAAACAGGCCAACGCGCAGACAGCCAATCCCCAGCCACGAACTCCATAGCCTGTCTCAAGATAATTAGAAGCCTCGAGCGCAAAAAAAGCGGCTAGGACAAAATAACAGACTGTGCTGATCAACGTTCCTACAGTACGTTCATGTGATTTACGCCTCATAATCTGTCCTATTGCTATTTTTTGCTGTCAAAGGCTGCCCATTTTCTGTGAAGCGCATTGTTTCTGGAATCTCTATCTCCGGCGCGTCAAGATCTTCACCTTTATCTACACGATACAGATAAGCCAAAACAACCGCTACTGCCTGATAAAGCTGCTCGACAATTTCTGCACCAATCTCACCTGTATAATATAATGCACGTGCCAGAAGCGGCGAACGGAATATAGTGACTTCTGCTCCTTTTGCCCGAGCAATGATCTGATGGGCCATATTGCCCCGACCCATTGCTAGTATCCGTGGTGCTTCTGATGAGCCCACTTCATACTTCAGCGCCACGGCAAAATGGGTTGGGTTGGTAATTACAGCTGTTGCATCAGGCACATCATCGAGTGCGGCCTGTTGACGCCCCGCATTTGCTGCTGTTTCCATCTGCATACGGCGGATCTTTGCTTTGACCTCTGGTGAACCTTCCGTTTGTTTGTATTCATCCTTAACTTCCTGTTTGGTCATCCGCAGTGACTGAATATGTGTGTAGCGCTGCCAGAAATAATCAATCATCGCAATAATTGCCAAAATGATCAAAAGCATACCCAATAGAAAGGGAAAATTCAAAAGAGAGGCAATGGTTGCTGTCTCCAGATCACGCGACGGCAACTGCAGCACAGACGGCAAGCGGAGATAGATCACACCAGCGGCAATAGCAAATAACAGCACCACTTTGAGTACAGATTTTGCCAATTCCATAAGGCCTTTTGGGCCAAACATCCGCTTGAATCCTTGCAGAAGGCTGAGACGGTTGCCTTTAAAATTTAGAGCCTTAGGAGCAAAATTCAGTCCGCCGACCGCAACCTGCGTGGCAATTACAATTATCATCATCGGTATACCAACGAAAAGACCAGTTATAATAATAGAGAAGACCAAGTCATTAAACCGTTCAAACGCCATCGTCATCAGATCATCTGGCCTAGTAAAATGAAAAAGGCGTGACCAATAGCTTAGGGCTTTCTGTGCAAAAAGCGGCGTTACAAACATCAGAAGAAAGGCTGCAAACATCGAGGTGAAGACAAACATCTCCTTCGAGGTTAGCACCTTGCCATCTTCAGCCGACTTCTCCAGCTTCCGTTGGGAGGGGTCTTCGGTCTTTTCCTGACCGTCCTGACTTTCTTCAGCCATAAGTCATTGCCCCCATCACAAGTTGAAAATTATCAATTGTGGAACGCACCAACTCCTGTAACGCAAGCGATATCACTCCAATTGACATATAAAGCACCACAAAAACAGCCAACATCGAGATAGGAAAGCCAAAGGAAAATAAATTCAGCTGCGGCGCTGAACGCGTAATAACTCCAATTGCCAAATTAATGAGCAACATTGTGATGGCAATTGGCATCATGATAATCGTGGCAGCCAAAAACATCGATCCCGCGGCGGCAATGCCACCTTCAATCAAAGCGCCAAAGGCAGGCATTTCACCAATAGGCAAATAACTGTAACTATCCAACATTGTACGAAGTACTACGAGGTGCCCGTTCAAGCCCAGAAATATTACGATCAAAAATAAAGAGAGCATTTTTGAGACAACCGGTGTTGAAGCCCCTGTACTAGGGTCAATCTGTGCAGCAAAGCCAAGGCCGGCAGAGGTTGCAATCTTTTCACCTGCCAGAACCGCTGCTGAAAACCATATGGTAATAATTAAGCCGGCTGACAGGCCCACAACAAGTTCGGTGACAATCACCCCCAGAATTTGCAGTTCGCTGAAGCTATCAACTACGGGCACCGGTACATAGCCCATGATCACAACACCTAGAAGCGCAGACAGGATGACACGTACCTGCAAAGGCATATTGGCCGCACCAAATACTGGTACGGCTACTAAAAAGGCCCCAATTCGAATCGTCGCCAGAAAAAATTGGGCTAACATAGACATAACCGACTGCAGTTCCAGCCCTGGTAAGCCGCCCATATCATGCAGCAATGTGAGAGGAAGGTGCATATTCGCAGACTCCCTGCTCAGCCAATCTGAGTAATTTGGTCAAAGATGAACGCAAAATAATCAGTTAAGCTAATTAACATGAAATTTGCAGCAAATCCAAACGTAAGCAGAACTAACACAAGCTTGGGTACAAAGCTAAGCGTCATCTCGTTAATCGAAGTGGCTGCCTGAATAATCCCAATCAGCAGCCCGATAGCCAAAGCGACCCCTAGGATGGGTCCGGCAACAATCACAATCTGCCACATTGCCATGCGCAGGAATTCAACATTCATATCAAAATTAAACATTTGCCAACCCCTATTTTATTGTTTTGTGCCTATCAGGCCGTATAGGTTGCAACAAGTGAACCAACCGTCATGGCCCAGCCATCAACCAGAACAAATAACAACAGCTTGAAAGGAAGCGAGACAAGCATCGGGCTCAGCATCATCATCCCTAGCGACATCAAAACGGAGGCAATTACCATGTCAATCACCAAAAAGGGCAGGAATAATAGAAAGCCAATCTGAAACGCTGTTTTAAGCTCTGAGGTTATGAAGGCAGGCAGTAGGATCGTAAGCGGCACGTCTTCTGCTTTTTCAAATCCAGTTTCATTTGCCATATCAGCAAACATATTTAAATCATCTTTACGAGTGTTTTTCACTAAGAAGCCCTTCATTGTGTTGCTGGCATTGGTCAACGCAATATCAGCTGATATATCACCATTCAAAAAAGGGTCAGCAGCGTCTTCATAAACAGAAGTGAGCGTTGGTGCCATAATAAATAAGGATAAGAACAGAGCAATCGCAATCAGCACCTGATTAGGCGGTGTCTGCTGTGTACCCATCGCCTGTCGCAAAATGGACAACACAATAATTATCCGAGTGAAAGAAGTCATCCCCAGCACCAAAGACGGCAACAAGGTCAGTGCCGTCATCAGAGCCAGAACCTGCAAAGACAGACTATAGGAGGTTGAACCATCACCATATTCCGTTGAAGTCAGGGCTGGCAGGCCGCCGGTCAAGCCAGCTAAATTGTCAGCTGCAATTGCTGATGCATCTGTTGCTATAAGAATAGTTACGCTGATTGCAGCCACCCCTAGAAAGCTGGAAAGAAGCAGCATCAGTTTTGAAAAGATTGTTTGATGCATCATTATTTTTTTCTCCAACCTTTGAATTTTGCAGCAAATGCAGCAACTTCTCCGGGGTCAATCTCGTGGGAGTCAATACCTTGCCCATGCGAAAGTTCAGTGATGTGTTTGCTCTGCGGGAAAGCTGGCGTAGTCAGCTCAAGCGTGTCCTGTTTAGATACAGGACTTGAAGTTGAAGGTTGACTAGAGGGTTGCTCATCCGCAGCAAAAGCTGTTCCAACAGGCAGCTTTGGTATTTGCTGTGCAGCCGGTGATACTGCCACAAGTGAGGGCTGAATTCCTTTTCCACAAAGCATAACAAATTCGCGACTATCAATGGTTATTAAACGCAACCGTTCAGCAGGACTGACAGCTATTTCCTCAATCACTTTAATCCGCTGCCCTTTCTGCAAGTTGGCTTTTATCAAGCCGCTCTTCATCCGCAAAAATACCAACAGACCAACCAAAAATGACAGAAATACAACAGTAATCACAATCTGCTGCATGCCTACAATTTGAGTGATCATCATCTGGATCCTTTCTCAAGTTCAGCTGTAGCTTGCGTAAAATACAGGCCAGCAATCTGAGAGAGGCAAAAAATATGCCAGCAGAGCTGATCTTGCTGGCAAAATTTTAACTATATGTTTTTATTTTCTTTTTTAAGGATGCTTGGCTTTGGCAGAAGATCCAAAACCTGTTGTCAGTTTCTTGACAGACTCATTGCCATTTGCTGCTACAAGCTTTCAACCCGCTTTTCAGGATCAACAATCTCTGTGAAGCGCACCCCGAAGCGTTCGCCAACCATAACAATCTCACCTTTAGCAATCATGGTTCCGTTAACTAAAATATCTAACGGGTCACCGGCTAGCCGATCCAGCTCAATAACAGAACCCTCATTCAGTCGCAGCAAGTCTCTGATTTTGATTTCTGTGTTCCCAACTTCAACAGCCAGCTGAACTTCTATATTTTCAAGAACACGCAAATTTTCGGATGAGGTGCCGCCAGAAGCTGCACCCGGTGGTGCAGAGAAATCACGAAGTCCATCTTCTTGATTCTGCTCATTTATTTCTTGTTCTTCAGCCATAATTGTCATCCTTATCGGTTCATGCCAGCAGTTCGGCCGGCCTGCTATTACATGCGTTTTTGCAAGCTAATCGCCGACTTGCCCGCTACCTCACCCATTTCACCGGTGAAAAACACTTTATCGTCAATTTTAACAGTAACCCCATCATTTACGTTGATAGGAACAACGTCGCCAGTTTTCAGCCTAGTCATATTCCCTACTGACATCACCGGTTGCCCCAGAAGAGCCGACAGATTCAGCGGAATATTTAAGATTGCTTTTTCCATCATTTCACGCCAAGAAATATTTTCTTGGTTGGAATCTGATTGCACCCGCGAACGCAGCTGCGAAGCAATAGGCTTCAGTGTCTGTAAAGGGTAAACAAGATCAAGAGTATCTGAACCCGCTCCCGGCAGCTGGATAACAAAAGAACAGATGATGACTAGTTCACTGCCATCAACAACTGAGGCAAACTGAGTATTTATCTCACGACCCTGTTCTATTAGTGTCACCGGCATCAAATCCCGCCAGGACATCATAAGCGCTTGATTCAACCCATCAGATACTAGCTCAATAACTCGTTCTTCTGTGGAAGTGAATTCGTTTCGACTTCCACCACCACTATTGATGTTTCCCCCATAATATGAGGCGGTAAGTGTTGAAATAAATTTTGGTGGAATTGCCAAGAGAAAAGCGCCTCGCAATTCTTCTATGCGAGAGATATTCAAGTTCATAAATGCATCAATGCTAGCACAATATTCGTCGAAGGTTTTCACCTCTGGTGCAAAAGAGGTTATTCGCGGCTGAATACGCAGCATTGGCAAAAACACCGCCCTTGCCTGCCTAGCAAAACGTTCATTCACCTGACGCAAGGCATAATAATCACCCATCAGACTGAGGTCATCCTCACCAAAGGCAAATGGGCGAACATCATCTGATGAAGATCTGTCGATATTAAGGCCCTGAGGGCTGTCCTGCAACCCCTCCATCAGTGCATTCACTTCATCACTAGTCAGTTTTTTAGAAGCCATTATTTTAGCTCGTTAACGTTACAAAACTCTTCACATCACCCATTAGTCTTATAAAAAATCATTGAAGAACAAAAGAGGTAAAGTGAACTTCTTCAATGCCACCAAAATCTTCAAGTTGCATCAGCTTTGCATTCACACCATCTGCAAGCGCGCGGGCCAAAGCTTCCCGTCCCTGTTTGCCCTGAATGTCTTCTTCAGAAAACTCGCTCATCACATTCAGAATTTCTGAACGCAACGCAAGTTGGTGATCCTCCACATTTGAGATAACTTCATCATCATATTGAGTAGATACACCAAGACCAACCTGTAGAAACTTACGTGATTCCCTTAAATTTGTCGTGAAATCGCCCGGAAATTCAAAATAGGTAGTCACAAAGGTTTCAATTTCAGGTGTTTCCTTAACAACCTTTTCATTGTTGAGGGCTGCTTCTTCTTCAGCCTGGCGTTCAGCATCTGCCTCTGCCATTTTCTTCTCTATAATGGATTCAATTTCATCAGAGGGATCAGGCTGGCTCCCGCCAAAAAGAATATAGCCGCCCCCAAGGCCAGCTCCGATCAGAACTAGTCCTGCGACCACAAATATCAGAATTCGAAGAATAGCGCCTTTTTTCTTTGGCTCATTATTTTCTTCATCTGCCATCTCTATCTCTCCTTAGCTTTGATAGCGGAATTACCCCACTACACTGTCTTCAACTCTTCTTATATTGTCAGTCCTCTGAACTATTTGGGAGGTTACGCCTTCAAATTAATTAACCCATCTGATGTATCTGTGTCACCTGCCCGACTATCATTTTCAGCCTCAGCCAATGTGCTATTTTGTTCCTGATGTTTGTCCTGCTGGCCAAATCCACGGCTCTGTCCACCAGTATAGGCGTCAAATTGGCCTAGCTTCAAACCCGCGTCACCGAGCATCTGCGCTAACCGGCCCTCTGCTTCCATCAACAATTGTGCAGCTGCACCTGTTTCGGCCCGTAAAACCACATTTGTCTGTTCCTGCGCTACAGAGAGTGTGACCTTCAAACGGCCCAAATTACGCGGATTAAGCTCGAATTCCAGGCCTTTACCACCTCTTCTGAATTCACGATCAATCCGGCGCACAAGCTGTTCTGTCCATTTTTCATTCTGCATGTCTAAAGAATCAAGCCACTGTTCAGGCAAGTCGGCCTGAGTTGTTCCGGTAAACGCAGAACCTGAGCCTGAATGCTGGCCACCGGTCTGAGTAAAGCTTGTCTGTTGGATGGCTGCCGACGGGCTCGTCTGAGCATCAGCAGTAGATGAGGACAGCTGAACAGAAGGAGCAACAACACGAGCGGGCCTTTCTGCAAGCCGCCCTGCCAACTCTGGCATCCGTTCAGCTTTCAGGCTGGCAGCATCTAGAGCATCTATGACTGCTAACTCATCGCCTAACTTACCTAACGGTGCGCTATCTAAAACGTCTGCTTTCAACACGGATCTTTGCGGCATGTCATTTTGTAATAGGACAGTCTGATGGGCAGTCGTCTTCACTTTTTTCGGGCTGATATCAGAGCGCTCAGGCGCTGCTGAAGCAGATTTTTGAATTACCCGAGGTAATGGAGGGCCAATAAAATCTTCATCTAAATCGGTAGGCTGCTGAAACTGTGCTGCAGATGTCTTTGGATTAGCCTGTTTCATATCTTCGGCAAGGGAGGCCATCTGGGATTGGTTCTGCAGATGTATCTGACTAGCTAAATGCTGACCACTTTTAGATATTTGATTATCAGCAGCCAGCAGTCCAGCATCAGGTGTCTTGTCCGCCTCTGGTTCAAAATTGTCTGTTTGCAGCTCAAAATTGTCCGTCTGTACATCATCAGAAGCATTTGGAATTAATGCAGCATTAACCTGATCCGGAACACTCTTTTTTAACGTCCCCAGCATTGCCGCCATATGGGGATCAAGACTCGGCTCATAATTAGAATTTGTGTCGCCCGCCTGTAAGTTTGACTGGGTAGGCTCAGCGCCATCTTCAGTTTCTGCCTCTTGAATTCCACCGAACAAAGCAGCAAAAAGTCCAACAGCCCCTGCATTAGCAGTGGTATCCTCTCCGGTCGCAGTTCCCTTTAAAACTTGTGCTTGGTTGCCAGATGTGGCCATGATTTTTGACATCAACCTGTCCTGTTTTCCTAAATGCAGACGTAAGAACTCGCCTACCTGAGTGCAAGTTGAATGCCAAAACCTCGAACCGGGCCGGTCTCAATGCTTTGAGCGGCGTGTGCGCAACTCTGCCAGCCTTTCATCAGCCTTATCCTGTGCAGTCTTTTTAGCCTGGCTTGTTAATTCATCAGCCCGTTCTTGTTTTCTGGCCCGTTTCTGCTCCGCGCGCGCCAAGTCAGTCTGCATGGTCTGGAATTCCTTATCCAGATGCGTGCAGCGATTGGCCACCATTTCAAGCTGATCACGCACCCGCGTACTATACCAAGAGGCAGAATATAGAGCCATTGCTGTCTGTGCATCGTCAGGACATTCGGCCTCCTTTACCAGATTTTCAAGCTGGTTACGCATATCCTGATTTTTGGACAACTCCTCACGCAGCACATTTAAAGACTGGCGTTTTCGAGAGGCTTCGAGTTTGTCACGTAAAGCCATTTTCTTAAAAATAGAGGCTCGCTTCAGCTTGTCTTCATAACTCATTTTACGGATCCGCCAAAGACGCCCTGAAGTCCGACAACAGACTCATCAAAAGACGATTTCTCATCAAACGGTTGCTGAATATGACCCATTAATTGTGGCCAGAGCTGGACAGCAAGATCAAGATCAGGATCCTGACCAGGGCTATACCCACCCATTAAGATCAAGTCACGATTTTCAAGATAAAGTGAAACAAGACGTCGAAACACCACAGCATTTTCTTTCTGCTGAGGTGTAACAATTTCGTTCATCACACGACTGACAGAGGCTGGAACGTCAACAGCGGGGTAAATTCCCATCTGGGTCTGCTGACGCGACAGCAGGATGTGTCCGTCTAAGATCGCCCTTGCTGTGTCCACAACCGGATCATTAGTGTCGTCTCCATCTGCCAGAACCGTATAAAATGAAGTGATAGAACCCTGATCTTTAAGTCCTGTGCCCGACCGTTCTATTAACGCTGGAATTAAGGACACAACAGATGGGGGATATCCTTTTGATGTTGGCTGTTCGCCAAGAGCTAGTCCGATTTCGCGTCTTGCATGTGCGACACGTGTTAATGAGTCCATAATCAAAAGAACATTTTTGCCTTTATCCCTAAAATATTCAGCAATTGCTGTTGCACGATTTGCTGCACGTATGCGGAGTAAAGGCGATCTATCAGCTGGTTCTGCAACAACCACAGTTCGGTTTTTTGTATTTGCGCTAAAAACTACTTTCACAAATTCACCTACCTCACGGCCCCGCTCCCCAATTAAGCCAACAACTACAACATCGGCTTCCGTGAAGCGAGTCATCATGCTAAGCAAAACGGATTTACCAACACCAGAGCCAGCAATGATCCCCAACCGTTGACCCTGACCAACAGTCAAAAGCGAATTTATTACCCTCACACCCACATCAAGACGAGTATCAATGGGCTTGCGAGCAAGGGGATTGATTTTTACCCCATCAATTGGCCAGCTATCTTTCAATTTTGGCATCACCTTGCCATCAAGACTTCGACCAAGGCTGTCAATTACACGTCCCAGAAGACCCTCACCAACTGGAATCATATAGCCATCATCATATACAGACACCTTAGCGCCAACACTTATGCGCGCGCCCGTTTCATGGACACACAAAAGGTTGTTTTTATCTTGAAAACCGATTACTTCCGCTACAATACGGCTACTTTCTTTGGTTTCAATCCAACATAATGTGCCGATAGTTGCGGGAAATCCATCACATTCAATTATATGACCATCAAATCTACTAACGCGACCAAAAAAATTTGGCTGTATTTGTTGAGCCGCGCCCTTGGCTGCCCTTATTAGGTTTTGCGTCAACGCATTCATTAATCATCACCTTCAGTTGGCTCAAACCCTTCCAATACAGGCAAAGATGAAATATCATTTTCTAAATCAACTTCCTCACTAGAATCCGGAAGAAACGCAGGTCGTTTCGCAACTTTAGCGCGTTGCAAAGAAGAATTTGAATCTGTAGCCTCTTCTGTATCGGCGCCAGAAACTGGATCGCTTGCTTTATAATGATCGTCAGACTGTAACTGCTCATCTCCAGTTTCAATTGGCTCAAAACCTTCCAATACAGGAATAGAGGATGTTTCATCAGCAGTAGCC
>MDTD01062740.1_pt1 | contig 10441 bp, 14 predicted proteins | sample 811221 | NCBI WGS metagenome assembly MDTD01 (sample SAMN05326646, study PRJNA326480) | marine metagenome | isolation source: seawater | place: Pacific Ocean: South West | collected 2011
CATACCTTTTCAGGGTACTGCTCTACTACTGAGCTACAAGGCCTAAAATCTAAAAGTTATTCTACCTTTAGTTAAATCATATGGTGTCATTTCAACCATTACATTGTCGCCAGCAAGAACTCTTATTCTATTCTTTCTAAGTTTTCCAGCCGTGTGTGCCAAAATTTCATGATTATTTTCCAATTTTACTCTAAACATAGCGTTAGGTAGCAATTCTGTTACCTTTCCCTTAAATTCTAAAGTTTCTTGTTTAGCCAATTAATTATCCTTTTTTTAATCTAATTTTAACCGAGTTGGCGTGACCTTGCAAATCTTCATGTTGAGCTAAATTTATAACTAATGGTCCCAATCTTTCAATACCTGATTTTGTTATTTTAATAAATGAATGTCTTTTTAGAAAATCATTCACTGATAAACCTGAGGAAAATTTTGCTGATCCAGTTGTTGGCAAAACATGGTTTGGTCCAGCAATATAGTCACCAATTGCCTCAGGTGAGTATTTTCCAACGAAAATTGATCCAGCGTTAACAATTTTTTTTATTATTTCGTTTTTATTTTTGAAATCAATCTCTAGGTGTTCGGGTGCAATAGTGTTTACAACTTCTATGATTTTATTTTTATTTTTTGCATATATAGCTAAACCAAAATTTTTAATACTTTTAGATGCTATTTTTGCTTTTGGTAAAAATTTTAATTGTGATCTTAACTCAATATTAACTCTTTTAATAAGATCTTGACTATTAGAAATTAAAATTGCCTGAGCAAAAATATCATGTTCGGCTTGAGCAATTAAATCTGATGCTATCCATTCAGGATTAGAAAACTGATCTGCCACTATACTCACTTCTGACGGTCCCGCCACCATATCTATCCCAACTTCTCCAAAAACTTCTTTTTTTGCAGATGCTACAAATGCATTACCAGGGCCAACAATCTTATCCACTCTTTTAAAAGTTTTAGTTCCATATGCTAATGCTGCAATAGTATGTGCTCCTCCAGTTTTATAAATTTCTTTTACTCCACATTTTTTTGCTGCATAAATTATGGCTGGATTTACATACGAACCGAGTGCAGGTGTTGCAAGATAAATATTTTTTACTCCTGCAACAATTGCTGGAATACAATTCATTAAAACTGTACTAGGGTAACTTGCTGTTCCACCTGGGACGTATACACCTACTTTTTCTATTGGGGAATATTTATAAGCTAATTGATTTTTAAATTTATCTGTATAACTGAATGTCTTATTTTTTTGCTTTGAGTGAAATAATTTAATTCTTGTAAAAGCAACATCTATAGCTTTTTTTAAATTCTTATCAATTTTTCTTGAAATTTTATTTATTTCGACATCAGAAAATTTAATTTTAGCTGATTTGTTTTTTAGTTTTGAAAATTTTCTTTCATATGCAATAACAGCTTTGTCTCCTTTTTTTTTTACATTATATATAATTTTTCTAACATCGCCTGTTTGATTTTGTTGCTGTAACTTTCGTGAATTTAAAATCAACTCTAATTTTTTTAAAGAATTTTTTTTATTAGCTGTAAAATATTTTAACATTATAATACCTTATGTTTTGGCATATTTTTTGTATCCCACGCCTCACCTTGATCATCTAGAGTTACTTCAATTACCTCAGAGATAACTTTTATAATAGCGTCTCCTGCAAAAACTAATTTCATTTCATAGTTATTATCAGGCATTTGATTAGTTTCAATAGCAAGAAAATCCAAAAATTTATCTTTTTTAGACTGATTTATATTTTTCGAATTCACCTTTAATACATTTTCAAACTTTAATATTGTTCTAATTCTCTTGTTTTTTCTGAAAACTCCTTTTTCTACATCTTCCCACATGAATCTATTTAACTGCATTAAAAAAATTTTATTTTTACCTAGATTCGCAATATCTGATACTATAGCTATAGAGTCTTGCAAATGAGCAGAAACAATTCTCAAGTCCTCTTCAGTTTTAGCGATTAATTTTAAATTTTTAACATTCATGCTAAACTCTTTGAATCTTAGCTTTACATTTTTTCAATTTATTTTCCAAAAATTCATATCCTCTATCTAGATGATAAATCCTATTAATAATGGTTCTATTTTCAGCTATTAATCCTGCTAAAACTAAACTTACTGAAGCTCTTAAATCTGTTGCCATTACCTCTGCTCCAGTAAGTTTAGTTGGACCATATATATACGCTGTCTTATTTTTAATTTCAATTTTTGCACCCATCCTTTTTAATTCTGGAACATGCATAAATCTATTTTCGAATATATTTTCTTTAATTTTTGATAATCCATTGGCTTGAGTCATTAAAACCATTAATTGAGCTTGTAAATCTGTAGGAAATCCTGGAAATGGTTTTGTGATAATATTATTTATTTTTAAAATTTTAGATTTTGAGATTGTAATTGAGTTCTTTGTTAAAATTATTTTTGCTCCCATCTTTTTTAAAATTTTTACTTCTGAGTCCAAGATTCTTGGCTCAATTTTTTTAATAAGTATCTTTTTTCCAATTAAAGCACCAGCGATTAAATAGGTTCCAGCCTCTATTCTATCAAAAATTATTTTATGGTTTATTTTTTCTTTGTTAAAATTTTTTCCATATATTACAATTTTTCTACCAGAGATTTTAATTATACAGCCTAATTTTTTTAAAAATAAAATAAGATCACAAATTTCAGGCTCAATCGCACAATTTGTTAAAGTTGTTTTTCCTCTAGCTCCGCATGCCGCTAATATTGCATTCTCTGTTGCCCCAACTGAAACTGATGGAAATTTGATTTTCGTACCAACTAAACCCTTTTTAGCTTCAGCTAATATATACCCATCTTTTATTCTTATCTTTGCCCCAAGTTTCTTTAAGGCAAATAAATGTAAATCAACAGGTCTTGTTCCTATTGCGCACCCACCAGGTAGTGAAACTTTTGCACTTTTGTATTTAGTTAATAATGGACCTAGAACTAAAACGCCTGCTCTCATAGTTTTAACTAATTTATATGGAGCCAAAGTATTAATATTGTTTTTACAATTTTTTATTTTAATAATTTTTTGTTTACTAATAATCTTAACTTTCATTCCTATAAACTTTAGAAGTTCTAACATTGTAAAAATATCTTTAACAAGCGGTACATTAGATAATTTTACCTCTTGAGCTAAAATCGTAGCTGCTAAAATAGGTAAAGAGGCGTTCTTAGAACCTGATATAGAAATTATCCCGGATAGTTCTCTCTTTCCTTTAATTAGAAGTTTTTGCATTAAAGAAATATTATACTTTTGGTAGAGTGACACCTTTTTGCTTCATATACTTTCCTTTCCTTTTCGCATATGAAACTTCTGGTTTTTCATTTCCTCTTATGAATACAAATTGAGCTACACCTTCATTCGCATAGATTTTAGCTGGAAGTGGAGTTGTATTAGAAAATTCTAAGGTTACGTGCCCTTCCCAACCAGGCTCTAATGGAGTGACATTTACAATTATACCACACCTTGCATATGTAGATTTTCCTAAACAAATAACTAAAACATTTTCTGGAATTTTAAAATATTCAATTGTTCTACCTAATGCAAAAGAGTTTGGAGGTATTATGCACTCTTTACCTTTTTTAGTTACAAAACTCTCTTTTTTAAAAACTTTTGGATCAACTATTCCTGAATTTACATTAGTAAAAATCTTAAATTCATTAGAAACTCTAGCATCGTATCCATATGAAGATAATCCAAATGAAATTTTTCCTTTTCTAACTTGCTTGCTTATAAAAGGTTTTATCATACCTTTTGTTTTAGCTACTTTTTTAATCCATTTATCTGAAAGCACTGACATTCTTTTTTCTAATTGATTGTTTTATTCTCTTTCTTTTTTTTAAGTTTTTTTTAAGCGAAGCCTCACGGTTCTTCATTAATGAATCTTTCTTTTCAAAAGATTTCATTATTTTACTAATTTTTGTCTGGATTTGTTAAATCCTCAAGAGTGATAGGTTTGTTAATATCATGCATCGTATCTTGCTCTGCTTCTTTTGGATTTGCGCTTGATCTTTTAGCTCGCCTTTGCTCAATACGTGCTTTTCTTTTAGCTTCTTTTTTCATAGCTTTATCTCCACGTGTTGATTTATAGTCATAGTGAATTCCCATAACAAGCGCTCCTTCATTATTAATCAAATTTACTTCTTGAACTGCTTTTTTTCAAGTACCTTGATAGAACCATCTTAATAATTATAAACAAAATCGACAAAAATACGGCAACTATCACATCCTGGAAAGGTGTAGCTTGTGGAAATCCATAATTCCAAGCAATTACTAAAATCAACCATGCAACCCAATTAAATTTACTAACCATCAATTTTACAACCTTGTTCATTACAATTTTTTCCTTCTTTTATATTGTTAAAAAAATCAAGAGCTCTTACCGATGTCATCATGAAATTTTTATAAATATTTAAATACCCATTCAGACTTTGTGATAATTTCTTAGCTTCATCAATCATTCCTAATCTAATTAGATTTATTAACATGATAGCGTTTCCATTAGGTATTGTGCTATCGCTGATGTCAACAGGTTTAAAAAAAACATCGTTATTATTGATTGGGTTCTTTTGAAAAATGTTTTCGCTACTAATATAAAACTTTACAATCGCCTCTTTTAAAATTTTTCTAGCTAAATCTTTGTAGTTGAAATTCATTGTTTTATCAGAGAGATCATTTAATGCATTTATTAAAAAAGCGTAATCTTCAATAAAAACAATATTTTTAGAATAGCTGTGATAAATATTTTTCTTAATATATTTTTCCTCAATTTTAGAGAAAAATTGCTCAGCTAACTTGAGGTAACCCTTATTAGGTAAAATTTCATTTGCTGCAACTAACGAACTTATCCATAAACAATTTAGATCTAGTTGAGTTTTATTATCGAAAAATGGTTTATTTCTTTTAGATCTAATTTCTAACAGTTTGTTAATTATTTGATTGGTAGCCTTTTTTTTTTCTACTAATATAATCTTATTTTCCCAATTTCCTTCCGATTTAATTTCAAAATAATTTTCGATATTTTCTATATCTTTAATTTCTTCATATTTATAAACATAATATTTTCCTTCTTCACCATCACTATCAGCATCGTAAGCAGAGCCCAAAAATCCCTCGTGATTTAAAAAATTTTTTTTTAAGAATTCAATAGTTTGTTCCAATTTTTCTTTAAAATAAATATCTGAATTAATTTTACAGTATTTTGATAAAAGTAAAATAAACTGAACATTGTCATAAAGCATCTTTTCAAAATGAGGAATAATCCAATTTTCATCAACTGTATAACGAGCTATTCCGCCCTCAACATGATCATAAATTCCTTTTGAACAAAGTTTTTTTATTATTAAATCTACAGGAGCAAAGTATTTTTTATCGTTTGATTTATTATAAAAATAAAGCAACGTTTCATAAAGATTAAATGTTGGAAATTTGGGTGCGCCTTTATACCCACCTTTCAATGTATCCAAATGACTTAATGTAATTTCTAAAATAGGTTCGAGATCTTGATTCAAAACTGAATTTTTTTTCAGACCTAAACTTTTTGAAATTAAATCTTTTTGTTTGATGATATTTTCTCTTTGGTCGATATAAGCCTCAGAAACTTTCTGAAGAACTTCTTTAAATGACGGCAATCCATTCTTCGGATCTTTTGGAAAATATGTTCCTCCCATAAATGGAACACCATTCTCATCTAAGAACATAGTTAGTGGCCACCCCCCGCTTGTTTGATTAAATAATTGAAATGAACTTTGAAAAATAAAGTCTAAGTCTGGTCTTTCTTCTCTATCAACTTTGATATTAACAAATTGATTATTCATTAGCTTTGCAGTTACTTCATCTTCAAAACTTTCGTGAGCCATAACGTGACACCAATGACAACTTGCGTATCCAATACTTAGAAGAATTGGCTTTTTATTTTCTTTAGCAAAATCTAAAGTTTCTTTTGACCAGGTTTGCCAATTTACTGGATTATCTTTGTGTTGTTGAAGATATGGACTCAAGTCCTCAGATAAAATGTTTTTGTTAATTTTCATTATCAAAAAATTTTTTTTTAATTGATATCGATAAAATCATTAGAATTGCAAAAGATACTATTGGTAAATAAATTTCAGGTGTGAAAACAAAGTCAAGAATACTAAATGTTTCAGCTTGCTCTACGTAGCTGCTTAACCCTGCACCTATAGTATTCATTATAAAAAAACTAGGAATAAATCCAAAAAAACTTGCAAAAAAATAATTAACCTTTTTCATTCCAAATAAAATTGGGATTAAATTTTGTAATCCAAAAGGTACTCCTAGCCCACCAATAAATCTATAAACGAAAAAATAAAAAAATTCATTTTTTTTGAATAATTGAATATATTTTTCAAAATTTTTTCCAAGAATAGCTTTAACTAAATCTCTAAAGAAAAAATTTCCAATTGAATATAAAAGTAATGCACCTAAAGAAATTGAGCTGACTGAGATAATAGTTCCGTACCATTGACCAAATAATATTCCAGAAATTATTAAAATTGGTGATCCAAAACCAAGTAGCGCAACCCAAATTATTGCAAACACAAAAAAGGAAATTAAGTTTATTATTATATTTGAGCTAATAAAAACATCTAAATCTGACTGAAGTTCTTTATAATAAGAGAATTCACCTAATCTATTAATTTGAATTGCCGTGAAAATAAAATATAAAAATACAAACAATATTATTAAGTATGAAACGCCTAAAAAAATTTTTAATTTTTTACTCATATTTTACCTGTACAATAGACGGCAATTAAAATATATACCTTTAAATATTTATGAAAAGAACATACCAACCAAGTAATTTAGTAAGAAAAAGAAGACACGGTTTTAGAGCAAGAATGGCTACTAAAACAGGGAGACAATTAATAGCTCGAAGACGAGCCAAAGGAAGAAAAACTCTATCAACATAAATTTAAATGGTTAGGCTTGAAAGTTTAAAAAAAAGCAACCAGTTCAAAAAAGCGCTAAAGGAGAAAAAAATTCATACCGATTATTTTTCTATTTTTGCAGCAAAAAATTTTTTTAATCCAAAACATAAAGCGAATTTGATAATTAGTTTTGTAATGAAAAAAAAAATTGGAAATGCAGTCAAAAGAAACAAAATAAGAAGAAAATTAAAAGCAATAGTACAGAAATTATTAAAAAAAAAGGGTGCAATTAATAAGGATTACACTTATATAGTTTTCGGTAAGTCTAATACTTATACTCAAAAACATAATGTGCTTTTGCCATTAATGGAGGAAAGTTTTAGTAAATTTAAAAAACAAAGATGAAAAAAATTCTAATTTTTATAATAAAAATTTACCAATATTTGGTATCACCCTTGCTGGGAAGCAAATGTAGATTTTTACCAACTTGTTCTGAATATTTTATCGAAGCGCTCAAAACTCAAAGTCTTTTAAATGGATTGAAATTAGGAATAAAAAGAATTTTAAAGTGCCATCCATTTAAAAAATTAGGTGGAAGTCATGGTTTAGATTTTGTTCCTAATCAAGAAGAGGAAAAGAAAAATGGATAGAAACGTTTTTGTAGCTATTGCTCTTTCAATGTCTGTTTTGCTTTTTTGGGGAGCTTTTTTTGAAACCCCAAAGAAACCTATTGAACAGAAAACTAAACAAATAGAAGAAAAAAAAATTGAACAAGACTCAATAGCACCAACAATTAATCAGGCTCAAATAATTAAAAAACTAACCAGAGAAGAGTCAATAAGTAAAAGTGAAAGGATCAAAATAGAAAATAATAATGTAGTAGGTTCAATAAATTTGAAGGGAGCTTTAATAGATGATATTTCTTTTAAAAAACATAAGCAGAAAGTACAAGATAAAAAAAATATTATATTTCTAAATCCGTCGGATACCGATAATGGTTTTTTTATAGAAACAGGTTGGACAAGCATAGGAAACAAAATTAAGGTTCCTACAAAGGAGTCTATTTGGTCTATAAAAGGTAACAATATTTTAAGTGAAAGCTCACCAGTAATTTTGCAATGGAATAATAAAGAAGGAGTATTGTTTGAAAAAAAAATAGAATTAGACGACAGGTATCTATTTAAAATATCACAAAAAGTAAAAAATAATTCGAACTCAGAAGTAAATTTGTTTTCGTATGCTCAAATGACAAGAAATAAAATACCTGATGATATTCAAAATTTTTATATTCAGCATGAGGGTTTTATAGGTGTATTCGATGATGAATTAAAAGAAGACGATTATGATGACGTAAAAGAGAAAAAAATTGTTAGGGAGTCAAGTGAGGGATGGCTTGGAATTACTGATAAATACTGGATGACGGCTTTTGTGCCAGAATCAGGTAAAAATTTCAAATCGTCTTTCCTTTATGAGAATGGCTTTAAAGCAAACTATATTATCAATGAACCGACAAATATAAAACAATCATCAACTGGGGAAAGTCAATTAAGATTATTTATTGCAGCGAAAGAAGTTGAAACAATTGATGGTTATGCAGCTGATCAAAATATTAATAAATTTGACTTAGTAATAGATTGGGGATGGTTCTATTTTTTCACTAAGCCATTATTCTTTGTTATAGATTACTTATTTAAAATCTCGGGCAATTTTGGAACAGCTATAGTTCTATTAACAATAGCAATTAGACTAATTTTCTTCCCGCTTGCAAACTTTTCATTTAGGTCAATGGCCAAAATGAAAGCAGTACAACCAGAAATGATGAGGCTAAAAGAGTTGCACAAAGACGATAAAGTTAAACTACAACAAGAAATGATGGCCTTGTACAGAAAAGAAAAAATAAATCCAGCTTCAGGTTGTTTGCCTGTTTTGATTCAAATACCTTTCTTTTTTGCTATTTATAAAATGCTTTTTATCTCTTTAGAGATGAGGCACCAACCATTCTTTGGATGGATTAAAGACTTGTCTGCTCAGGATCCAACTAGTCTATTTAATTTATTTGGTTTAATACCTTGGGATCCACCAAGCTTCATGATTATTGGTATTTGGCCTATATTAATGGGTGCTTCTATGTGGGTTCAGCAAAAATTAAATCCTGCGCCAGCTGATCCAATTCAAGCAAAAATATTTGCTTTCTTTCCATTGTTCTTAACAATCATTCTTGCGTCTTTTCCCTCTGGGTTAGTTGTTTACTGGACAATTAATAACATTCTAACAATTGCCCAGCAGTATGTAATTGTTAAAAAGACAACTGTAAAAACAAATTAAATGTCAAAAAATATTTCTCTAGATGAGATAAAAAAATTTTGGCCCGAAAAAGCTCCTGATATTAACATTGTTCAAAAATATGTAAAAAAATACGAAAAAGAAAAAATTGTTATTAAATACGGAGGAAATGTTCTTATAGATAGAAATGTCTTTAATAACTTTATATCTGATATAAATGTCCTTAATAAATTAGGGTTATCTATTATAGTAGTCCACGGTGGCGGCCCAAGAATAAAAAGAGAATTAGATAAGAAGAAAATTATATCAAAATTTGTCAACGGCTTGAGAGTTACTGATAAAAATATAATCGATACCGTAGAAGAAGTGTTGATTGATTTTAATAAAGATATTGTAAATTCTTTAAAGAAATTAGGTTCTGAAGCAACCTCATTTCATACAAAGACTAGTAATGTAATAGAGGTAGAGCCAGAAAGGAAAGAGCTTGGATTTGTTGGAATTCCAAGTGAGATAAATGAAGCTTTAATTCAAGACGCGCTAAATGAAAATAAAATTCCTATTATAGCACCTTTAGGTTTAGGTGAGCATGATCAAACATATAATATAAATGGCGATACTGCCGCAAGTGCTATTGCAAAAAAACTTAAGTCTAGAAGACTTATTTTAATGACAAATGTTGAGGGTGTTTATGATGATCAGAAAAAATTAATAACAGAAATCAAACCTTTCGATCTTGAAAATCTTATCAAGTGGAAAGTAGTTCAAGGAGGTATGATTCCTAAAATAGAAAATTGTGTTGATGCCGTTCAAAACGGAGTAAGAGGGGTGGTTATTCTAGATGGAAGGAAACCTCACTCGATTTTACATGAAATTTTTTCAGATAAAGGATCTGGAACATTAATTAGAGAATGAAAGACCTAACGAATATAAAATTTTGGTTATTTGACTTAGATAACACGCTGTATGATGGAGCTACCAAAGTATTTGACCAGGTAGATAAAAAAATGTCTAAATTTATTTCCGAAAAATTAAATGTGAGTATTGAGGAAGCTAGGAAAATTCAAAAAAACTATTTCCAGGAATATAATACTACTTTAAATGGTATGATTAAAAACCATAAGATAGATGCAGATGAATTTTTAGAATTTGTTCATGATGTTGATCTTAGCTTTTTAAAGAAAGATAAAGATTTAGAAGATGAAATTAAAAAATTAGATGGAAAAAAAATAATTTTTACTAATGGTTC
>MDTD01067420.1_pt1 | contig 10441 bp, 7 predicted proteins | sample 811221 | NCBI WGS metagenome assembly MDTD01 (sample SAMN05326646, study PRJNA326480) | marine metagenome | isolation source: seawater | place: Pacific Ocean: South West | collected 2011
ATCAAGTCAAGCGACAGAGACTTCTGGTTAGAGGTTGAAGGAAACAGGCAAGTTACAGTCGTATTCGAGGTTCAAGAATCGAGTCTACAAAATCTAGAGGAAGATTTCATTGAATCATCCATAAAGATCTGGGCAATATCGAATTCTGTTGAAGACGCAGCCTCCCTCGAATTACCTGTCACACTCAAGAAAACAGTTGGAGATTCGGAATCCGCATCCTCTGACTCTGAGTCAATCGACTGGGTCGGAATCGGAATTTGGGTGGTCGGTGGTGCAATCATCGTCACTCTACTTGGTGTTTTATTGATGGTCCTCAATAGCGAAGAGGAAGATGAAACCCAAGATTGGGCTGAGGGTGGCTACGAGGATAACCTAACCGCTACTTATGGCGCGGTTGCTGCTGCTCCAAACATTGGTTCAATGGAAAAGACTGTTCCAGATATAGCACCTCCTGCAGGACCAGCACCTGCTCCTATCGTTCAAGCAGGGCCCCCGGTTCCGGCAGAAGGCCTTCCTGAGGGATGGAATATGGAGCAATGGAACCACTACGGTCAGCAGTGGCTGGACAACAACCGATGATTTCCAATTGCGATGGGTTGAAGTTAGGCTGCCCATGGGATGGGTTGCTGAGGTATCCATATGTATGGAAATGGACAAGCACCTATCTTCATTCTGAAAGAAGGTGTACAGAGAACTAGAGGACGCAGTGCACAGTCAAACAATATCGCTGCAGCGAAAGCAGTAGCTGATGCGGTAAGAAGTACATTGGGTCCAAAAGGTATGGACAAAATGCTAGTTGACAGCATGGGCGACGTTGTAATCACCAATGATGGTGCAACCATCCTCAAAGAGATGGACATCGAACACCCTGCAGCAAAGATGATCATTGAGGTTGCTAAAACCCAAGAGCAGCATTGCTATGATGGAACTACATCTGCTGTGGTATTATCTGGTGAATTGTTGAAGCGGTCAGAGGACCTAATCGAGCAAAACGTTCACCCAACTGTAATTTGTGAGGGATTCAGGCTTGCTGCTGAAAAGGCAGTTGGATGCCTGGAATCTCATGGCATCTCAACCGAAAACGATGACTCGGTATTGATGGAGGTTGCAAAAACTTCTCTGACCGGTAAGTCAGCAGGTGCAGTCAAATCTTTCCTTGCAGATATTTGCGTCCGTGCTGTAAATTCAGTGGGCACAATCGAAGACGGTGAAAGGCTGGTTGACCTATCTGATATCAAGGTCGAAAAGCGCCAAGGTGGCTCTATCAAAGACAGCACTCTTGTCGACGGAATCATCCTTGACAAGGAACGTGTACATGCAGGTATGCCGCGCTCTGTATCTGGTGCAAAGGTTGCTCTAATCAATAGCGCAATTGAGGTGAAGAAGACTGAAGTTGACGCAAAGATTCAGATTACAGACCCATCTATGCTAGCATCCTTCTTAGAAGAAGAAGAGAATTACATCAAGGGTCTAGTCGAAAAAATACAAGCTAGTGGTGCAAATGTAATCATCTGTCAGAAAGGTATCGATGACCTCGCTCAGCACTACATGTCCAAAGCGGGCATCTTCGCAATTCGAAGGGCAAAGAAGAGCGACATGGAAGCATTGTCCAAAGCAACCGGTGGAAGGGTCGTCACAAACATTGACGACTTGACCGGAGATGACTTGGGACAAGCAGCAAAAGTCGAAGAAAGAAAGATCGGCGAGTCAGACATGACATTCATCACCGGATGCCCTGAGGCAAAGTCTGTCTCAGTGCTACTTCGTGGTGGAACAGAGCACGTAGTTGACGAAATCAGGCGTGCATTCGATGACGCAGTTGGCGTTGTATCCGTTGCATGGGAAGATGGAGCAGTACTGACCGGTGGTGGAAGTGTACTTGCTGCACTCTCCCGTGAACTACGCACTTATGCTGAGTCTGTGGGTGGAAGAGAACAGATGGCAATCGAGGCGTTTGCGAGCGCTCTAGAGATTATTCCAAGAACCCTTGCTGAGAACGCTGGATTGGACCCAGTTAACACAATTATAGAATTAAGAAAGTCTCATGCAGACGGTAAAGGATTCTCCGGAATCAACGTTGAAGACGGTGGCGTCATGGACATGCGTGAAGCAAATGTCCTCGAGCCTCAGAGAGTTGTCGAACAGGCTATTCAATCTGCAACTGAAACTGCAATCATGATTTTGAGAATCGATGATGTCATTTCATCCAAGGGTGTATCTGGTGAAGATATGATGGGTGGAATGGACGATTTCCACATGTGATTTTTGTTATTTTATTCGCTTGAGATATTCTCTCCCTTTAGGGAGAGGCACGAACCTCTAAAGACTACGCCTTAGTGGCACAGATTGCTCAGCGAGAGCATTGGGTGATGTCATGGCAACCGTCGCTAAGGTATGGATTGAGGAAGACTGTATCACGTGTGATGCGTGCCAGGATATTTTGCCAGAGGTTTTCGAGGTCACCGATGATACAAGCCAGATCAAGGCAGAGGTCAGAGAGGACGGTTCTTTCGACCGCAACACTGGCTTTTCGGCCATCAAAGCAGAATTCCGCTCAGAGTTTTCTGAACTTATCGAAGAAGCAGCAGATGCTTGTCCAGTTGAGATTATCAAATTCGAATACGAAGCAGGTGCAGCAGCGGAAGTAGAAGAGGTTGCACCGGCTGCAGAAGAAGCGGTAGCACCAGCCGCAGTTACTGCAGTTGCAGGGGCTGACGACGGGGTCCTAGCACCTGTCATGTCTGGAGACAGAAGTCTTGCAATCTTCTTTGGGTCACAGACCGGTAACGCTGCTGGACTGGCAGAGAAGACTGCAAAGATGGCTGTGAACTATGGCCTTGAACCAACAGTAATCGACATGGATGGCTATAACCCGGCTGACTTCTCTGCACACAAGAGAGTCCTGATCATCACATCTACATGGGGAGAAGGAGAAATGCCTGACAACGCAGACGCTCTCTGGAATGCTACAGTGGCAAGTAATCCACCACTTTCTAACACACACTTCTCAGTTTGTGCAATCGGAGACACATCTTACGATGAGTTCTGTAAGGCCGGTTTGGATTGGGATGAGAAATTCAAGGCATTGGGTGCAACTTGTATCGAAGATATCAAGCTGTGCGACGTTGATTTCGAACCGCCATGGCTTGAATGGGCTCCTCTAGCACTGTCCAAGATTGCATGTGTTGATTCTTCAGGAACATTCCACGAAGACCTGCTTGAAGCAATGATTGCTTACGGTGCAGGTGATGAAGAAGAAGCAGATGTAGGAGACTTCACACCAGGAAAGGTTGAGCAAGACATAATCTCAATCACAATGCGCATCTTCAGATACAATCCCGCTCTAGCAGAGTCGGGTTATGATACAGTAGCAGTTGCCCTGCCTGGCCACGCATCAATTGAAGATGCACTTGTGGCAGTCAAGAGAGAAGTCGATGGTTCACTCACTTTCAGAAGCGGCTCGATTGCTGGTCAAGACCCGCTAACAGGTGTCAAGGCAAATGGTAGAATCCTGCCTGCAGATACTACCAGAATTTGCGATTTGGTATCAGATGGAGATACTCTATCCATAGAGCCAATTCCTGGATATGATGTAATCAAAGACCTGATGGTTTCCTATGACAGATATGATTCAGAGCGTGCTAATTCCAAGCCATGGCTAGAAGCAGATCCACGTCAAGGTGAGAAGTTAATCTCGGGGGCGGCAATGGGTGTAATGACCTCTGCTGATGCTACAATGCTACACACTCTTGCAGACGTTGGCTCACTACAATTAGTCAATTCAATGTCAGATACTTATGACGTAGATGACGAATACGCTGGGCCAGGAATCGCTCTACAAAGATGGGTTAGAACTCAAGACCCACGCTCAGGTGCAAAGCACGTCAAGAAGATGTTTGAGTTGATGCAGCGTAAGGGTGGCGTTTGGGATGAAGCAGACATTTCTTCAATTCAAAGACACGGAATTGATGGGTCGCAGGCTGCTGATGCACTGTATGAAGCAAGAGCGCGCCTACTTGCAGAGTACAAGTTTACTGGCAGAAGTGGACGACTCGTCAAGAACTATTCTCGCTCTGTTAAGATGTCAGGAAACGTCAACGAAACTACACTATACCGCTCAGTTCTAGGACCACTAGGTCTTGGTTCAAACATCATGAACGGTGTTTCATTGCGAATGATGCTTGGATTCACTCGAAACGGTGGGCCAATTATGCGTGGATTCCAAGGTATGCTTGTACCTCCTGCTGGAATTGGTAAGATTCCAAACATGTTCAACGGCAAGGTAGCAAATCACCACGAGGTAGTTGCAATCTTCAATGAATTAGATTCAAGATTCTGAGGTGATTTTGTGGTAAAGTATTCTTATTATCCCGGAAACGTTGCTCGTCAATCTTCTTTTGAAGTTGAAGACACAATCCAACCACTATGTAAAACTCTAGGAATTAAACTAGTAGAGATTGTTGGATACAACAGCGATGGTGGCAACATCATAAAACAAGGAAACAAGGATCTACAACTTGCCCTAAATGCAAGAAACATCGCACTCGCAGAGAAAAATGGACATCCCATCATTACTGCTTGCGCATCTGCACAAGGTATTCTGCACGATGCTCTCGAAACATTCCGTACCGACCCTATAGCATTAGCAAGCGCCAACACAGTTCTTTCCAAGACATCTGGTATGACAGCTACTGCTGATGAAATTACAACCAACCACCTACTTCACGTGTTGGTTGATGAGATTGGATTGGATAAAGTCGAGGATGCTGTGATTAATCCTCTGAACATGGATGTAGCATGTTACTATGGTCCACACATGCAGAAGAAAGGAGCTTGTGGCGGAGACGATCCTTGGAATCCAACATACATGGAGCAACTGATCAAAGCACTAGGCGGCCGTCCAGTAGAATACAAATCAAAAACATCTAGTGTAGGAAATCCTTCTTTGCTATCTCTGGGTGACTCAGTCATGAAGATGACTGCAAGGGTACTGAATGACGCAAAAAGAGCTGGTGCACAATTAATTGTCAGCGCTTGCACATTGTCTCATGCCAACCTTGACTCCTACCAAGGTAAAGCAGGTAGGGTTGCAAATATGGACACAAACATTCCTGCAGTAAATCTAACTGAAATTATCGCGTTTGCGCTGGGCCATTTCCCAGACAGATTTGCACAATTGAAAACTCGTGCAATGATAATCGGTTCTTGATTAACCGTGCAAAAATCTGAACAAGTCTTTTGCTTGTATTGAGGAGACTCCATCTATTGAAGTAAGTTCATGCTCACTAAGGTGGCAAAGACCCATTATGTCACCCGCAGCTTCCATAATTTTCGCTGCGGTGACCGGCCCAATTCCTGGTAACTCTGCAAGGATGTTTACTCGTTTAGTGACGACTTCCTGATCCCATTTTCTAGAGAGTTTTCCTTCGTTTTCCTCACCGCTAATTATTGCCAATATCTCCTCAGATGCAGCCTTTATGGCTGAATTTTCTGGCTCGACATGACTTCTTCTTGAACTAGCTATCAATAGATCTAGTATTCTCGCTTCCCTTTTCGCAGCAACCGAAACAAATCTTGCTGTTTGCTCAGGTGACCCGGTCATTATTACAGGTAGGCCTAGGTCTAGTGTTATCCAAGCCATGGCTCCCTGCACTGCATTTGGATGAAGTCTCTCAGTTTCTAACGATTCTACGATTAGTAGCGGCTTTTGCGCAGCATCTCTCAATTTCCTAGCTTGATTTACTAGTCGCCCATCAATTATTGAGTCTACTAGGTCTCTAGCGGTTTTACGTTCGATTAGAATGCGGTCAGAGATTCTAATGTCCCCGACAGGTAATGATTCGATTTTGATTTCATGACCTCTTAATTTCAACATTGAGGGAAGGGTAGAGTTGCCTTCCCTGTGGTCAACCGTGATGGTGCACTGATTCTCGTTTTCCAGGCTGTGTGCCAGAGCTTCGGCTTTTGCAGCCTCAGACGCATTTGCTTCAACTTCTCTTGAGGAAGTGATTGTACCATCTAATACAGGCTTCCACCAGTTTTGTTCAGTGGGCTTCTGGTTAGCTGAGAAATCTGCAAGGGATTTTTGATTTCTAGGTCTGTTTGACAAAGTAACTTTCTGTTGTTTTTCCTTTTTTGTAATTTCTTGCGGTTTTGGAACAATTTCCTTTTTTCGAAATAGCCTCTTTTCCTCTGAGTCAATGAATGAATCAACACTCTTTCCACCGACTTTGAATTCCTTCAAAACGTCTGATTTAGGAGCCGCTCTTTTTGGTAATCTCGATTGCTTTTGTAAAGATTCTAATGTTCTATACATCGATTGCTCACGCTTCATTGCCGCCTGTTGAACATATTCGTCACGAGTCCCTTTTGCTATGAGGATATGAACGTCTCCATCTCTTTGTCTAGCTGTTCTTCCACGTCTTTGGATTGCCCTAATTGCACTGGGTACTGGCTCGTAAAGGATTACACTGTCTGCGGCGGGAACGTCTAGTCCTTCTTCTCCGACACTCGTAGCGACCAAGACATTTAGTTCGCCATTTCTAAAGCGCTCTAATTGTTCGATTTGCTCCTTTTGTTTCATTCCAATTTGACTACCTTTGCTTGCTTGGCCCACAAATCTTCCAGCTCTAATCGAATCATTTGTTTCAAGAATGCTAATCACGTTGTCAACAGTATCTCTGTACTCTGTAAACACGATTACTTTCCCGTCATCTTTTAGGCCATCATTTACCAATTGTGTTACAAGTGAAGGTTTTGGGTGCAACTCACTGCTATCTTTGTGATTAAGATACAAATCTGCAACAGGGGCAAGAGAAAGGAATCTCTTGGTTTTGCGGTCTCTATCATTCCTTGCCCTTTCAAGATAGTTTATTGCGCATCTTAGTCCTTGGGTTTCGAGTAAATCTAGAAGCCTGTGCAATCTTCTCATGTCCCCGATTCTCTTTGCGGCGTCATATCCTCTTGCATCTCCTCTTCCTATCGCTGCACTTGCCCTACGATGGGCTTCTTCAATAGCAGCAGTAGTTATCCTTCCGGAGCGGATCAAGAAGCCAGAACGAATCAAAAATTCAGATTCTTCAGCCTCAAGTATTCGCAATGGGTGAATTATCTCGGTCAATTCACTGGGTAGGTTCAGATGATGCTTTTTGACATCCATAGCGGTAATGTATGGCTGAACTAAATCGTCCTCCCTTTTCGTTACGTGTAACCTTTCAATTCCTAATCGCTGAATTATTTCTAGAACTTTGCCAGCTTTTACTCCAGGTGAAGCAGTGGCTGCCAAAATCATTGCATTAGACGAAGCTTCTAGATACAAATCTCCTAACTGTGCCATTGAATCAGAACCAGTGGCATGATGTGCTTCGTCTACGATAAGCAGATCAATGTCCGATAGCAAAATCCTTCCATTTCTAGCATCATTACGAATCACGTGAGGGGTTGCCATTACAATCTTCGCATCTTTCCATATTTTTTCTCTCTTGACAGGTCTATCGCTTCCTGTTAGGGTGACAATTTTCCCTTCATCGATTTCTATGAATTCCTTGGCCATTCTAGCCTGTTGAGCAACCAATCCAGTGGTTGGAGCAACTAGAACGATCTTGCCTTTCCCTTCAAGGAAACTAGCCATAGCCATCCACTGAACAGCGGTTTTCCCTAAACCGGTAGGCATAACCAATAATGTTGAACCTGATATTGCTTGCTTTGCTGCTAGCAACTGGTATGCCCTCGCCTCAACACCTTCTCGAAGACGAGGGTGTGATAAGACGGGCTTCATATCAGTGAATTGTGAGGCGGGGGGTCAAGAGGATTTGCATCAGACAAGCTCTAACTTTCACTCACAAACCAAAAGTCTTGAAGACCGTCAATTGTCATAACAGCCTAGGCGTCCTATACACCGTTCATAACCGAACCACTCATATATGGGAGGTAAGTCGGCAGACTGCTCGAAAGGCGAGTGGCCAGACACTGTGGGCAATGTACAGCATCCCATAACTCCCGGTCCCAATCGTGGACTGGAAGCCGGTGTCACGGCAACTCCCTAGCCTTGACAGCCTCTGTATGCCCCTTTATCGGGGGGCCAATGCGGAGTATTGAAACATAGGAGGCCGAAAATATGGCAAAGAGAAGTCACCCAAGACGTGGTAGTATGGCGTTTAGCCCGCGCAAGCGGTCCGCACGCCACTTCGGACACGTCAAGTCGTGGCCAGAAACCGATGCGAGCGAGGTGCGTGTACAAGGATTCGCCGGCTGGAAAGCAGGTATGACCCACGTCATGGCCCGTGATCTAAACCCAAGATCCACCAGCGCTGGACAGGAAATTAGAGTTCCTGTTACAGTCGTTGAAGTACCAAAGATGAGAGTTCTCGGTGTTCGTGGATACAAGATGACACCATACGGCAAGCAGGCTGCAGGTGAAGCTTGGGTTAATGCAGAACAAATTTCAGAAGCATTCCCGCAATTATTCCGCAGAATGCACAACAATGCAATGAAAGTTCACGACTCCGAAAAGCACCTAAATGCTCTAGGAGATGCAGACTTGGTAGAAGTTAGAATCATAGCAGCAACTCAACCACATTCAATCACAGGAACTCCATCCAAGACTCCTGAAGTCATGGAATTGGGACTTGTCGGTGGCGATTCGGCAGCTAAGTTAGAGTGGGCAAAGGAAAACATGGGCCAAGAGATCTCAATCAATGACGTATTCAACGAAGGTGTCTTCGTCGATGCAATTGGTGTTACCAAGGGATATGGATGGCAAGGTGTTATCCGAAGATTCGGAGGTAAACTTCAGTCCCACAAGAACTCCAAGAAGCGCCGTCAGCACGGTAACATGGGTGACTTCGGTACTGGATATGTCCGTAAGACCATCAGACAAGGTGGTCAAACTGGATACCACCAGCGCACAGAATACAACAAGAGAATTCTGTCAATCGCTTCCGCTGAAGACAAGGCAATCACACCATCTGGTGGTTTCCTACACTATGGAGAGGTCAACTCAGATTATGTCCTGGTAAAGGGAAGCCTACCAGGTCCTGCAAAGCGCCTAGTCAGATTCCGTGATGCTACACGTGGCTCCGACAAGGTTGAGCACCCTTACGAAATAACCTACGTTAGTACATCTAGCAAGCAGGGGGTCTGAAGATGAAGGTAGCAGTACACAACATCGTCAACAACATCGAGCAAGACGAACTAGACGCTGGACGTCTACAGGAAGTCTACGAAATCGGTGTAGAACTGGGCAAGAAGGTTTCTCTGCCAGATTCATTCAGCGCAGAAATCAGAACAGATCTAGTCAAACTTGCCGTCGCTAGCGCTCGTGCAAACAGACGCCAGGCATACGGTTCCAACCCACACGTTGGAAAGCGCAAGCCAATGAGCGGTATGAAGCACTCCGTAGAATGGTGGGGCAAGGGTCGTGGTGTATCCAGAATCATGAGAAGAACTGGACAACGCCGTGGTGCACAAAACCCACACACACTAGGTGGACGCAGAGCTCACGGACCAAAAGTCGAGAAAGACTGGTCTCGCAAGTTGAACCGCAATGAGCGCAGACTTGCTCGCAACTCTGCTCTAGCAGCAACAACAAACATCGAGATGGTTTCTGGTCGTGGACACCGCTTCGCTGAAGAAATCTCTTCACTACCTATAGTACTAGGGGACTACTCCGAAAACGGAGAGAAAATTGACATTGAAGCATTCAACCTAAACGGTGGAACTCGCAAGGTTAACGCAATCTTCGAGGCTCTAGGTCTAGGAGATGACCTACGTCGTGCTCGTGACGGTCGCAAGATCAGAGCAGGAAAGGCAACCATGCGTGGAAGAGTCCACAAGACTCCAAAGAGCGTTCTTTTGGTTGTTGCAAACAAGGATGGCCTAGCAAAGGCTGCAAGAAATCTTCCAGGCGTCGACGTTGTCGCCGCTAAGGACCTATCCGCAGAGCATCTTGCTCCTGGTGGAGACCTAGGTCGTTTAACTGTCTTCACAAAGGCAGCAGTGGAGGCACTGAATTGAGGAGGTGTGATGAATGGTAAATCCGTATGACGTAATTATGCTACCTTGGATTACTGAGAAGGCAATGGAGGCAAGAACTTCCGGAAACCGCTTGGAATTCATCGTTCGCCGAAGTGCAACCAAGTCTGAAATCGCTGAAGCGGTTGAGAAATTATTCGATGCTGAAGTTGACAAGGTCAACGTCCGCAATACCAAGAACGGAAAGCTAGCGAGTGTCAAACTCGCTGAGGGCTACTTTGCAGATGAGGCTGCAATGCGTCTTGGCGCATTCTGATGAGGTGATATTATGGGTAAGAGAACACGTTCACAGCGTAAAGGAAGCTCACCACGTTACCGCGTGGCAAGCCACAGATTCCCCGGTTCAAACACAATGCCACGTGCAAAGGATGTAGTTGCTGAAGTTACAGAACTGGTTCACAGTCCTGTA
>MDTD01084420.1_pt1 | contig 10441 bp, 8 predicted proteins | sample 811221 | NCBI WGS metagenome assembly MDTD01 (sample SAMN05326646, study PRJNA326480) | marine metagenome | isolation source: seawater | place: Pacific Ocean: South West | collected 2011
AAGGTTATTTACCTATAGCAATTTTTGCTCAATATATGAGATACGGAACTATGCCTGCTGGTGTAGTAATGACAGGTCCGGGTTTTGTTACTCCTAGCAACGCTAAGAATGTAATAAAATGGGCAGCTCAAGGTTATAGATAAAAAATATATTTAAAAGGCCTAGTGATCTCTCACTAGGCCTTTTTTTTGGTTTTTAAATTATGTCTACAAAATCGAAAAGTATTAAAAATAAAACTGATTTTAATCAGGACGAACGTTTAAAAAAAGTTTCAAAATTAAGATTATTACTTAATAGACCTGAATTAGGTGCACTTGGCGGTGCCATACTAGTATTTATATTTTTTGGGATAGTCGCGGGTGATACAGGAATGTTTAGCGCATATGGGGTTCTTAACTTTTTAGATGTTTCTGCAAATTTGGGAATAATTGCTATAGCCGCTGCTATGTTAATGATCGGCGGAGAGTTTGATTTGTCTATAGGTTCGATGATTGGATTTGCAGGTATATGTATTGCAATACCAGCTATTTATTGGGGATGGCCTTTATGGATGAGTATTATTTTTGCTTTTTCGATGGCAGTTTTAGTAGGATATTTTAATGGAATATTAGTTGTAAGAACTGGTTTACCTTCATTTATTGTAACACTCGCAATGCTTTTTATCTTAAGAGGTGTAACTTTAGCCTTAACTAGATTAATTACTGGCAGAACACAGGTTCCTGGTTTAAGAGTATTAATTGAAGACGATCCATTGGCATGGATTTTTGCAACTGATACATTTAAAGTAGTTTTTACTTGGCTTGGCTCAATGAATTTAATAGCTCTGAGGACAGATGGTACACCATTAGCTACAGGAATTCCTCCCTCAGTAATATGGTTTATTTTTTTAGCAATAATCTCAACATGGATTTTAATGAAAACAAGGTACGGTAATTGGATTTTTGCATCTGGAGGTGATAAAAATGGCGCGAATAATGTTGGTGTACCTGTAGGAAGAGTAAAAATAGGTTTATTCATAGGTACTGCTGTAGCGGCAACAATCTTTGCAACAATTCAAGTTTTAGACGCCGGATCAGCAGATACAATGAGAGGAACTTTAAAAGAATTAGAGGCGATTGCCGCAGCAGTTGTTGGTGGATGTTTATTAACTGGGGGGTATGGCTCAGCTATAGGTGCTGCATTTGGTGCTTTAATTTTTGGTACTGTTTCTATGGGCATATTTTATACCGATGTTGACACAGACTGGTTCAAAGTTTTTTTGGGAGCAATGATGCTAATCGCTGTAATTTTTAATAACTATATAAGAAGGAAAGTTACGGAGAGTAAATAATGTCAGATTATTTGATAGAATTTAATAACATTAGTAAATTCTTTGGGAAAGTTATTGCTTTAAAAGACGTGACCATGAGATTAAAAAAAGGTGAGATTATGTGTCTTTTAGGTGATAATGGCGCTGGAAAATCAACTTTAATTAAAACTTTAGCTGGTGTTCATAAACCAGACGAAGGTGTAATAATTGTCGAGGGTAAAAAAACAATATTTGATAGTCCAAAAGATGCTTTGGACATGGGTATTGCAACTGTTTATCAAGATTTAGCTTTAGTATCTTTAATGAGTGTAACAAGAAATTTTTTTATGGGAAGAGAGCCTATGAAAGGTCCACCGTTTTTTAAGATTTTTGATATAGATAAAGCAAATAAAATTGCAGCTGAAAGAATGGGTCAGATAGGTATCGATGTTAGAGATCCTTCTCAAGCGGTAGGAACAATGTCAGGTGGGGAAAGACAGTGTTTAGCGATAAGTAGAGCCATTTATTTTGGCGCTAAAGTATTAGTTTTAGATGAACCAACATCTGCTTTAGGAGTTCATCAAGCATCTGTGGTTTTAAAGTATATTGTTAAAGCTGCCTCTCAAGGACTAGCTGTTATATTGATTACCCATAACGTTCATCACGCTTATCCTGTTGGAAATAGTTTTACTGTTTTAAATAGAGGAAAAAGTTTGGGCACATATGCAAAAAGTGATATTTCTAGAGAAAAACTTCTTAGCATGATGGCAGGAGGTGAAGAATTGAATAAGCTTGAGGTAGAATTAAAAGAAATGGACAGGTTATCGAAAAGTTAATGCAGATTGGAATTGATTTAGGTGCAACTAAAATTGAAAGCGTTGTTTTGGCAGACGATGGTATAGAAAAATTAAGAGAGAGGATTCCTTCACCAAAAAATTATGAGCAAACATTAAGCACTATTACTTCTGTAGTAAAAAAGATTGAAGCAAAATTTAAAAAAAAAATTAATGTAGGGGTTTGCCACCCTGGATCAATTAATACTAGGGGGTTCGTTTTTAATTCAAATAACTCTCCATGGTTGAATAATAAAAGACTTAATCATGATTTGAGTAAAATGCTTAATAGAATTGTCTATTGTGAAAATGATGCAAATTGTTTTACTCTATCAGAGTCTATTGATGGATCAGCAAAACACTACAAAGCCGTATTTGGAATAATCCTTGGGTCTGGTTGCGGAGGGGGTTTGGTTATTGATAAGAAAATATTTAGTGGTGCTAATAAGTTGGCAGGTGAATGGGGTCATAATTTTTTACCAGGTTATGGAATTCTAAGTGATGAAAACCTCGGTGTAAAAAATTCCTATAATTTTACAATAGAGAAATTTCTTTCGGGAAAAGGAATTGAGAGTATATTTGCTAATAAAACTTCTGCTAAAGAGATTTTTAAACTAAGCAGAGAAGGAGATAGTAATTCAAAAAAATATATAAGTATTTTTAAAGACAAACTTGCTAGAAGTTTAGCCTCTCTAATAAACATTTTGGATCCAGACGCAATAGTATTTGGTGGGGGAGTTTCTAATGAAATTAACAATTTAGATGAAATAAAGAAAATTACGGAAACATATTTAAAAGATGTTGTATTAAATACTGTTTTTCTTAAGCCTAAATATGGTGATGCCAGTGGGGTAAGAGGTGCCGCATTTTTAAGTAGACAAAACTCTATTTGAGAATTGATTTTATTTCTCTCTTATTAAAAAATAATGGTTTTTTACAACTAATTGTAATTTTTTTTCTTTTACCAGAGCTTGCTGATTTTTGAATAGCATCAATTATATTTAAAACATGTAGGGACAAATCTCCATTACATCTATGTTTTTTTTTAAATTTAATCGATTGTAGCATTTCAGACAGTCCTGCACCCCGATAGTTTGCATTAGTTGGAGACTCATTTGCCCTTGAACTTTGTGTTCTTATATTAATTTTTCCTAAAAGTGCTCTATTTGTTTTGTAATTTTTCCACATACTATTTAATTTTTTACTTATTAAAACAGAACCACCAAACATATTTGGATCAGGAACAATCATAGATCCATCCTCGCCATAAAGCTCAATGTGATTTCTTAAATGTGATATAACGTCAAAAGACAATGTTAGTCTAATTATAGTACCATTTTTAAATTTAATTGTTGAAAAATACGTAGTTGGACATTCAACTATAAATTTTTTACCTTTTTTTGGACCTATCCCAATTATTCTTTTTTTTTTACCCATTAAAGATTGACTTAATACATGAGATGCAGGACCAAGAAGATTAACCAATGCTGTAAGATAGTACGGCCCCATATCAATTACTGGACCGCCCCCTTTTTTAGCAAACCAGGGTTCAGGATTAGGATGATATGATTGAATACCAGGATAAGCAAAGATAGCATTTCCAAATTTTACTTTTCCAATTATACTTTTATCCAATAGTTCTCTTGCTTTTTGATTTCCACCTCCTAAAAAAGTGTCAGGGGCGTTACCAATATATAGACCTTTTCTTTTGGCTAATTTAACAAGTTTTTTCCCATCACTAAAATTGACAGCCAATGGTTTTTCAGAGTAAACATGCTTTCCATTCATTAACGCTTTTTTTGCTATAATATAGTGAGCTTTGGGAATTGTTAAATTAAGTATAACATCTATTTCTTTATCTCGTAAAATTTCAGCAACAGATCTAGCTTGAATTTTATATTTTTTTGCACAAATATTTGAAACTTTTGAATTTATATCTGCACATTTAATTATTTTGAAATTATTAAAATACTTATGTGCTCTGAAATAAGTTTCAGCTATATTCCCACAGCCTATAAGGCCAACTTTAAAAATCTTTTTCATAAATTAAACACCTTTTCTTTGTTTTTTCTTTCCCTCAAGGTGTTCTTTTAAAGATTCTTTATTTCCTTCTGTTAAAGGAATTGAAAGAGTAGGGCTTTCCCAATAAGCAGATCCCTCCAGCCATTGATAACCATCAGTATGAATTGAAATTACATATGTTTTTTTGGACTTTTTTGCTCTTTTAAAGGCTTCTTCAAGCTCTGAGATGGATCGAACATGTTCACTTTCAGCTCCCATACTTTTTGCGTGTTCAGCAAAGTTAACAGGTACTAAACCAGGTGTTTTAGAACTTTTTAATAGACAATTAAATTCTTTACCACCTTTATACAACTGCAATCTATTTATTACAGCATGACCACCATTATCACATACTATTATAATTAATTTATTATTTGTTATAACTGAACTATAAATATCAGAGTTGTAAAGAAGGTAAGATCCATCACCAACAAATGCTACAACATCTCTATCTGGATTGGCCATTTTAATTCCCAACGCACCTGAAATTTCATAACTCATACAGCTAAATCCCCATTCAGTTTCATGAGTATTTAATTCCCTTGGACGCCAAACTTGCATAACTTCTCCAACTAAACCGCCCGCAGCAGTTACAACAATATCTTTTGGGTCAGAGTTTCTATAAATCGCACCAACAGCATGAGCGTAGCTAGGTAATTTTTGATTAGTTGGCCCACTTTCTTTGTCAACATACTCGTTCCATTTTTTTAATTCTTCCTGAGATTTATTATGCCATTGAGCATCAGCCTTCCAATTCCCTAATGCTTGTGATAATTCTAATAAACAAACTTTTGCGTCACCAATAACTGCATTGGCCATATGTTTATTTGCATCAAATCTTGCAGCATTAATTGAAACCAATTTAAAGTTTGGATTCTCAAAATTCGCCCAAGATCCAGTTGTAAAATCAGCTAACTTAGTCCCTATTGCTATTGCTAAATCTGTTTTTTTTGCAAGATTATTAGCAGCTTTTCCCCCCAATCCTCCGATAGGACCAACAAAGTGCGAATGATCCCTTTTCATCGTAGAATAACCCATAACTGTTTGTGTTACAGGAATATTATGTTTTTTTGCAAAACTTGATAACTCATTCATTGCATCAGAATAAAAAACTCCTCCACCTGAAATTATAATTGGATTTTTTGAATTTTTTATAGTTTCTACAGCTTTTTTTATTTGAAAATCATCAGGCTTTTGTCTTCTAATATGGTGAACTCTTTCTTGAAAAAATTCTTCAGGATAATCAAATACTTCGCCTTGAACATCTTGACATAAGGAAATGCATGCAGGCCCACAGTCAGCAGGATCTAGCATCATTTGAACAGCCTGTGGAAATGAGGAAATAATTTGCTCAGGTCTAGTAATTCTATCAAAATATCTTACGACCGGTTTATAAGCATCATTTTGAGTGATTCCAGGATTATCAAAATTTTCTACTTGCTGAAGAACAGGATCAGGCATTCTATTTGCAAAAGTATCTCCAGGTAAAAATAAAATTGGAAGTCTATTACTCATGGCTACTGCTGCAGCCGTTAACATATTTGTCGATCCTGGACCAACAGAACTTGTAGCAACAAATATTTGTTTCCTTCGTTTTGCTCTAGAATAAGCTATTCCAGTAAGCGCCATATTTTGTTCATGATGGCCTCTCCATGTAGGAAGATCTTTCTGATTTTCCTCTAACGCTTGCCCCAGACATGCAACATTACCATGCCCAAATATTCCAAATACTCCTGGAAAAAGAGGCTCTTTTTTTCCATTAATCAGTATCTTTTGTTTAATTAAAAATTTAACAATTGCATGAGCACAAGTAAGTTGAATGTTTTTCATAAATTCTTTATAACCTAAATAAATATACTCTAGTTTTCAACGAATTAATATGTACGAAAAATTTGGTCAATTCATAGATGGTAAATGGCAAAAATCTTCAACCGGTGAGACATATGAAGTACATAATCCAGCTACAGAAGAAGTAATAGGAAAAGTTTCAAAAGCTGGTAAAAAAGATATAGATCTTGCTCTTAAATCAGCTGAAAAAGGTTTAGAAGTTTGGAAAAACACTTCCCCTTGGGAAAGAGGAAAAATAATCAGAAAAATTTCTGAAATAATAAGAAAAAAAACTGATGTGCTTGCAAAATGGCTTACCCTTGAGGTTGGTAAACCATTGTTAGAGGGCGCAGGTGAGGTTGGGGGTGCAGCAGATATTTTTGAATGGAATTCAGAGGAAACAAAAAGAATCTATGGTGAAACTTTACAAAGTAGATTTCCTAACACGAGGATTCACGTTTATTACCAGCCAGTGGGAGTTGTAGCTGCATTAGTCCCATGGAACTTTCCAATTATTTTAGCTTCAAGAAAAATTTCAACAGCTTTAGCCGCTGGTTGTTCAGTAATAGTAAAGCCTGATGTAATTACACCCGGAGCAGTAATGGAACTAGTTGATATATGTAAAGAGGCAGGTGTACCAAATGGTGTAGTAAATCTTTTATCTGGTGACCCTGCGTTTATTTCTGATCAACTTTTGTCATCAGATATAATAAAAAAAGTTTCGATTACAGGTTCTACAAGAGTCGGAAAATTAATACTTAAAAAAGCTGCAGAAAAAGTTCAAAGAGTTACTATGGAATTAAGTGGACACTCTCCCTTCATAGTTTTTGATGATGTTGATATTAATAAAGTAACGGATATGGCAATAACAGCAAAATTCAGAAATAATGGCCAAGTATGTATCTCACCAGGGAGATTTTATATTCATGAAAGTAAAAAAAATGATTTTACGAAACTAATGATAGAAAAGACACAAAAACTTAAAATTGGTAATGGAATGGAAAAGGATACTGTCTTAGGTCCTTTAACAACAAAAAAAAGATTAGAAGAAATTGAAAATCTAGTCGAAAAAACAAAACAAGAGGGTGCAAAAGTTTTATGTGGAGGTAAAAGACCACCTGAATTTAATAAAGGTTATTTTTATGAACCAACAATATTTGATAATATAAAAGATGATTACTCAATTATGAAACAGGAACCTTTTGGTCCACTTGTGCCAATTTTAACATTTAGAAGTTTTGATGAGGTGGTAGAGCGCGCAAATAATAATGAACTTGGTTTAGCCAGTTATATTTATACAAACGATATGGAAAAAGCCAACAAAGCATCAGAATTGATGGAAAGCGGAACTGTTGCAGTTAACACTCCAGTAGTTGCGGTAGCCGAAGCACCATTTGGAGGTATTAAACAGACTGGTTACGGAAGAGAAGGTGGTTCAATGGCTATTAAAGATTACTTAAATATAAAGTATACACATCTTGGTGTTCATTACGATTAATGAGGAAAAATAATATTAAACAAATGATGAAAGACGGTAAACCAGTAATCAATGGTTGGTTGCAGATCCCTAATTCATTTACTGCTGAGTTGCTTGCAAATCAAGGCTGGGACTCTTTAACGCTAGACATGCAACATGGTTTGATAGATTATTCGAATTCAATTTCAATTTTACAAGCTATATCGACTACAAATACAACACCAATGGCGAGAGTAAATTGGAATGAACCGGGACAAATAATGAAGATATTGGATGCAGGTGCATATGGAATTATTTGCCCAATGGTTAGCAACAGGAAGGAAACAGAAAATTTTGTTCAGGCCTGTTTATATCCGCCACGAGGATATAGAAGCTACGGCCCAATTAGAGGCCTAGTTTACGGCGGAAGTGATTACTCTGAAAAAGCCAACGATGAAATATTGAAGCTTGCAATGATCGAGACAAAGGAGTCTTTAAATAATCTTGACGAGATAATGAGCACCCCTGGTTTAGATGGAATTTATATTGGTCCAGCTGATTTAAGTTTAGCAATAGGTGAAAAGCCGAGTTTTGATAAGCCAGAAAATGATCCAGTTTTTAAAAAAATAAAATTAATACTAGAGCACGCAAAAAAAAATAAAATTTTTGCTGGAATACAAAACGGAAAAGCTGATTATGCAAAAAAAATGATCGATTTAGGCTTTAATCTAGTTACAATTGGTTCTGATCAAAGATATATGGCAGCTGCAGCTAAGGACGAGCTTAGCAAGCTTAAAGATTTAGAAAAAGATCAAAGCAAAGGGTACTAGTCAAATTTATGAGCTATTATGTTTATATGCTCAAGAGCTCTGGTTTAAAAAAAATAACATACGTTGGTTATACAAATAATTTAGAAAAAAGAATCAATCTACATAATTCTGGAAAAGGAGCAAAATTTACCAGAGGAAAAAAATGGAAGTTAATTTACCGTGAAAAATTTAAGACAAAAATAGAAGCTATTTCGAGAGAATATTATATAAAGAAAAATAGGAAATTAAGAAATAAAATTAAATTAGATAACATATGAAAATTTCAATTTTACTACCATATAAAGAAAATTTTTCACCTATTTATCCTGGGGCGGTTTCTCTTTTTGTAAATGATACTGTAAAAATTAGCAAATATAAAAAAAATATAACTATATTTGGAAATACTAGTTTTAAAACTTTATTTAACTTACGATATAAAAATATAGCACTTTCAAAATTTAGACTTCAAAGTGCAAGCAAAAAATATGTTAAAGAGTTTTTAAAAATTGAAAAAAACGAAAGTTCAGATCTAATAGAAATTCACAATAGACCTAATTACCTTGAAACTTTGGTTGCTAATCTAGAAAAAAGGAATTTTGTTTTATATTTTCATAACGATCCACTTACAATGACAGGTTCAAAAACAATTTTTCAAAGAAAATTTTTATTAAAACATTGTTATAAGATCATTTTTAATAGCAATTGGTCGAAAAAAAGATTTCTTGAAGGAATGCACAACAAATTTGTAAATAGTGACAAACTTTTAGTAATTTTTCAATCTGCTGTAAAACAAAAAATAAACATATCCAATAAGAAGAAAGAAATTACTTTTGTAGGAAAATTAAATAGAGCTAAAGGATATGATTTATTTGGCCAAGCTGTTCTAAAAATTTTGAAACTACATGGAGATTGGTCGGCAAATGTAATCGGAGATGAGTTAAGAGATAAAATAAGTTTTAAACATAAAAGAATAAGAAATTACGGATTTTTAAAACATTCAGAAGTTTTAAAAATTTACAAACGTTCGAGTCTAGCTGTTGTTTGTTCCAGATGGGAGGAGCCCTTTGGAAGAACAAGTTTAGAAGCTTCATCATCTGGATGTGCAGTCATTATAAGTAATCGGGGTGGTTTACCTGAAACAATTACTAATGGCGTGATCTTAAAAGATTTATCTGTTTCCACCATATTTAAATCTTTAAATAAGCTTATTAATAACGTTAAAGAGAGAAGAAATTTACAAAAATTGTCTTTAAAAAATTTTTACCTAACCCATGAATTTGTATCAAAAAAAATAGATAATTATAGAGATGAAAAATTTAGACTTCAGAAATTAATCAATATTAAGAAAGCATTACCATCTTTAAGACTTTTACATGTAACTAATTTTAATGAGAGACATGACGGAAGACTATTTTTTAATACCGGAAGAAGATTAAATAATGGATTTATTAGACTTGGTCATAGCATACTAGAATTTAGCGACAGAGACATTCAAAAATATTATAAAAGCTATAAAGATTTAAACGGATCAAAAACTCTCAATGAAAAATTAAAAAAGACTTGCTACAATTTTAAACCAGATCTTATTTTATTGGGGCACGCAGATTTAATTTCACCAAATACATTAGGAGAATTAAAAGATGATTATCCAAATTTAAAAATTGCGCAATGGTTTTTAGATCCACTAAATAAAAGCGGACCAGATTTTAATCGAAATAAATCTAGAATTTTAGATAAAAGTAACTTTATTGAGGCAAATTTCCTAACAACATCGCCTGAGGTTTTAGATTTTTTACCAAACAAAACTCAAAACTTTTTTATACCCAACCCGGCAGACAAATCATTTGAAACTTTAGAAAATTATAAGAAAGATTGTAACATGGATGTATTCTTTGCATTGAGCCATGGAGTTCACAGAGGTGTGCTTAAAATAGGAAAACAAGACGATAGATCAACATTTATAAATGATCTTATCAAGAAAACTGAAAATGTTAAATTTGACGTCTATGGATTAAATAAAGTCCAACCTATTTGGGCTGATCATTACTTTAAAACTATTTCAAATTCTAAAATGGGTCTTAATTTAAGCAGAGGAAAACCAATAAAATATTATAGCAGTGATAGAATTACACAAATTATTGGAAATGGTTTAGTCACACTTATAGAT